>Ga0196963_10000541_pt1 | contig 33328 bp, 28 predicted proteins | sample S1_5metaG_FD_148600 | JGI IMG/M metagenome (GOLD analysis project Ga0196963, IMG submission 148600) | Soil microbial communities from Anza Borrego desert, Southern California, United States - S1_5 | ecosystem: Environmental > Terrestrial > Soil > Desert | place: USA: California | collected...
ATCGGCCTCAACGCCACGAATAAGGCCGAAGGCCGCATGAAAGTGGCGGTGAGGCAGGGATTCGAACCCTGGGTAGGACTTTAAAGGTCCTACAACGGTTTAGCAAACCGCCGCCTTCAGCCTCTCGGCCACCTCACCGGCCCTGTAAGTATACGTGGTGCAACGGGTTGAGGGAAAGCGATTGTCCCTGTGATTGTCCCTGAAAGAGTCTGATTGTCCCCGTCGCGCGCAACACAGAGAGCGAGAAGCGAGATGTTGGCGACCTGGTCCACCTGACTGACATCGGAATTCGGGCGCAATTCTTCGCCCAACCGCGGAACACTTTTCAATCCGGGAGAAGGCAGCGGTTTCGCAATCAACAATCTGCGAAAAAGACCGTTGTACAAAATGTTCGACGCAAGAGCCGTCGACGCTTGGCGGTTCTGGGCTGAGGGTGGGGTTGTCGAGGTCGCTGCTTATGCTCGTGGCAACCACGGCGAAAATGTCGCCGTGATTAGTGCCTCGTCAACGTAGAAGCTGGTCGCCTTCAATCGTTCGAGCAGCTGAGGAACATCGACGAGTCCGAGCTCGGCGCCAGCCCTGAGCACTCCAAGCGTGCCGGTGACGCGGAGGGCGGCGACGCTTCGCTTCCGCGCGGCCGGCGGCTTCGTCGATCAAGAGCAGATCCGCGTGGGTTGTCTCCGCGAGAACTATCGCCGCTCGTTCGCCGAGATCTAGATCATCAGTCACTGTCGCTAGGTCTTCCGGTGCGACTGAACGGACGTCGATCCACGTGGGCGGCGAAGTGATCCAATCCCGGACGATTGTGGGTGCACTCTCTGCCGAGAGTTCACCGGCGACAACGCTCGGGACGATCACCCTGCCGTAGAAATGTTGGAGAAGATCGACGCAGTTAAGCAGAATCAGGTAATGCAACGGGCCACTGTCGGCCACGACTATCATCTGACGGGTTGCATTTTGCGCTGGGTCACACCAAGCTGCGGACAACTTCTAAAGTTCGCTCCACATCAGCTTCCAGAGTCAGCAGGCTTGGCGATAGCCGCGCGTGAATCGTTCTGTACGGCGTCGTACTCGCCACCACGCCTCGTTCGCGCAGCTTGGCGACTACTTGTTGCGGCGTCATTCCCGCAACGTCAAAGCAAATGATGCCGGACGACAGGGCTCGATCAGTCGGCGTATGAAGCGTGACGTGTTTCATCCGCCGAAGGCCTTCCTTGGTCGCTGCCGTCAAGGCATGAATGCGGTCTGCAATAGCCTGCCGGCCCCACGATAGATGCAGTTTGAAGGCGTCAGCAAGCGCCCAGCGGTTTTCAAACGAATGAAAGCCGCCAGGTGTCATGAGCATACCTACAGGCATCGTCTCCTTTTCGCGCCAACCAATCCATGACTGCCAATGCGGCCCGTACCATGACGGAATCGAGGGCCACACTTGCGCCCATGTATCAGTGCGTGCCCAAGCGACACCAGTACCGCGTGGACCGAAAATCCATTTGTGCGTGCCGGCAACGAAAGCATCGCAACCCAATTCGCTAACGGGTGTCGGCTCGACTCCGAATCCGTGCACGCCATCTACCAACAGCCGAACGCGCTCGTTCTCGGTACGTCGCCGATTCTCCTCATCGATGGCTTCCGCGATTGATCGGATCGGCAACTTCAGGCCGGTGCCCGAGTGCACCCATGTAAGCATCACGAAACGCGTCCTTGGAGTCACACCATCACGAACGGAGTTCACTAGTTCGGCTGCGGACACAGACCCGATAGATCGATAAAGCGGAATTCGCTTGATCGTCGCGCCAGTTCGTTCCGCGCACATCTGCAGCGACATCTCCGTAGAAAAATGATCGTGCGTCGAGGTTACGACCTCGTCGCCTGGCTGCAGCTTCAAGCCAGTCAGCAACAACCCGAGTCCCATCGTCGTGCTATCCGTCAAGGCAATCTCCGACGACGAGACACCCATGTACTGTGCCGCGGCCGCAGTTACGGCGGCTTCGTTCTTGAGGTTATTCGCGCTGACGTAATGAAGCGGCTCTCCATCGAGACCGCGACGGTGTGCGTCAATCGCGGCCTGCACTGGCGCCGCGTGACTGGCAAGATAGAAGCCGGACATGTGAACAAGTCCTTCTTCGAGTGGGAACAGCCGACGGATCGCGGTCCAATTGAGTCCGTTCGACCGGAACTGTGCCGCGGCCTGCGGGCCGCGATCGAGTGGAAGAACCGCAATCGCCGCAGCGGACGATGTGAGAAACTCGCGTCTATTCATTGTTGGAATCCTCATTGTTAAACGCTTGCTCGAGGGCCAAAATCGTCCGCTTGCGATCGGCACCCCACCGGTAGTTGTGGAGAACTCCGCTCTTCCGAATCACGCGATGACAGGGGATGACGAGGGAGATCGGGTTGGCGCCAACGGCTCGGCCGACTGCCCGCGCCGCCTGCGGCACGTCAACTGCAGCCGCCACGTCCTGATACGTCGCGAGGTGTCCATGGGGAATTTTCAGAAGGGCTTCCCAAACCTTGATCTGGAAGTTTGTACCGCGGAGATCAAGCGCCAGCGCCTTGTCGTGGCTGCCACTCCGTGCGCGTTCGAAGATGTGAGCTGCTGTCGAGGCCGTGCAAGACGGATCATGACTCAGCGACGCTCCTGGCCAGTCGTGTTTTAACTCCCGGATGGCGACATGGTCGCGCCCACGAGTCACGAACCCAAGCCAACACACACCTTTGTCAGTGAGTGCAATGAGCGCCCTCCCAAACGGGCTATCGTGAATCCCATATCGGATTTGCAGACCTTCGCCGCGCTTCTTGAACTCTCCGGGGGTCACTGCTTCGCAGCTGATGAACAAGTCGTGAAGTCGACCGGTTCCTGACAAACCAACCGCATATGCGGTGCTAAGAAGCGTCTCGCGAGCGATCAGTAGGTCCTTGGCCTCCGCGAGTTGCAGGTATTGAAGGAAACGCTTGGGGGTGACGCCAGTCCAGGACCTGAAGGTGCGCTGAAAATGAAACGGGCTCATGCCCGCGACTCTGGCGATTTCGTCCAAATCTGGTTGCTCTCTAAACTTGGCTGCGAGGAAATCGAGAGCTCGATCGATCGCCGCGTGGCGCGGTTCTCCCTCGGGACCAACAAATCGATGCCGTCGCGACACGACCGCATTCTCGACTTAGTAACGGGGCATGACAACCCGATTCTTGCTACTTTCCGGTCCAGAGAGTGATTGGATGCGACCCGCGGCAATAACTCGCGAGTGTCGTCGTGCCAGGGAGGTTCACAACGGTGACACGTGACCCAGGAAGCCCGCCGCGTTCAACGGCGATCCGGATGTTGGTGTCGATCAGCCAGCCTACGGATCCCGCAGCTCGCTGATCCGCCCGCGACGGCTCCTACGATGCGCCGCGATTCCATCTGACAACGCGTCACGAGTCCGATCGTCGATCGTGCCGCAAAGATCGCTGAAGATCTCCAGCGCATCCTGCCCGGAATCCTCGGGAATCAGCCGCGCGACATGGCGACGATTCCGAACCACGATGATCTCTTGTCGATGACGCTCGACAGCGTCCAGTACTTCGCCGAAATTGCGCGCGATGTTGCCGGCTGACAAGCGCTTCATCGCGACAGACTATCTGATTCGTTCGTTCGCTCACCATCGACGACGCGAGGTACTGTCCCTGAAATTGTCCCAGCGACGCCGCAAAAAGGGACAACTTCAACCAACAGCAGCCAACATCGCCGATCGGTGAATTCACATATTCATTGGGGAATTGGCCAGAAACGACGATGGCCGAGAGAACGAAGAACCGCCGCCTTCAGCCTCTCGGCCACCTCACCGTGGGCGGAAGCTACCATCATACCGCGATCCCCATTGCCCCACATCGCCCCCGGTGCGCGGCTTCCAGTCGCTGCGTGTTGCCGGCGCTTGGCTCGTAGTTGGCGGCTCCCGGCTGCCCGTTCCCGGTTCCCGGCTCCCGGATTACTCGATCTTGTCGTGCGCGGCGTGCACGGGCTTTGGAAACGCCATCGGAATTTCGCCCGAATCTTTTGGCGAATCGGTTGGGGATTCCGCCCAACCATCGGCAGTGGAGTTGCTCTCCAGGCTCGCGCAGTTGTCGCTACTTCGGGGCGGGAAATGGGTTCAGAAAGTCCGCCGCGAGCGCCTTGCATAGGCGAGCCGGCTTTGGAGATTTTCAGCGCAGCGATGCACGCCGTGGTCGCCCACGCCAATCGTGCTGCGCGCTTCGATTCAACCGTCCTGATCACTGGTGAGAGCGGCGTCGGCAAGGAACGTCTGGCCAAGTACGTTCACGCGCGTTCACCGAGGGCCGGCGGACCGTTTGTCGCGGCCAACTGCGGCGCGTTCGCTGAAGGCGTCATCGAAAGCGAGCTCTTCGGCCATGTGCGCGGTGCATTCACCGGCGCTGCACGCGACCACGCCGGCCTGTTCGAGCAAGCCAATCGCGGCACGCTCCTGCTGGATGAAATTGGCGACCTGCCGCCGGCGCTCCAGGTGCGACTGCTACGCGTCCTGCAAGAGCGCGAGATTCGCCGTGTGGGCGACTGCAGGACCCGACGTGTCGATGTGCGAGTCATCGCCGCCACGAATCACAACCTCCGAGACGCCGTTGCCGCCGGGCGATTTCGCCGCGACCTCTACTACCGCCTCGAAGTCATCGAGCTTCCAATCCCGCCTTTGCGCGAGCGGCCGGAGGACGTAGAGGGACTGGCCGGGACTCTCTTGCGGCGTATCTCGGAACGCATGGGTGCCGCTGTCACCGGGTACACCTCGGCCGCCCTCCGTCAGTACCAGTGGCCAGGCAACGTGCGGGAATTGGAAAACGTAATCGAGCGTGCCTGCGCCCTTGCGCTAGGTGCTCTGATCGATGTGGACGATTTGCCGCGCGAAGTCCGGCTTTGCACGCCGCCTGGCGTTGTCCCAATACTCTAGATCCGCCCGCTGCCGGACCTTGAACGGGAGCACATTCTTTCGACACTTCGACGCAACGGCGGCAACAAAACCGAGACTGCCAGGCAGCTCAAGATTGGACGTGCGACGCTATTCCGTAAGTTGCGACGTTATGACGACGCCGTAGCAAGCTGACCGGCTATCGGCGTTGGTCCTACAGGTCGTTCGGTCTGCGTGAACGGGCACTGCAGGATAATGGTCGCGAAGCCCCTACCATGGAAGCGATTTACCGAGGCGTCCGCTATACGGTTGTCGAACGCTCCGCAACTGGCTTGTGGATCGAGCGTCCGAAGGGTGTCGGACAGGCTACCGATCGAGTCCACGTCTCACCCGTAGATGCCGACCTGATCCTCGCGCCAACAGAGGAAGACCTCGTCCTTGCGGACGCGTACGAACGCGGCGAAATCTCTGCGTTTGAATACATGGACGGACACACGTACCCGCCCAATCGCGAGATTCACAAGCCGCGCAGGCGTCGTACTTTTCAACGTCACTAGAGCACAGGCTAGCGAAGCGCAGCCGACCTGTTCGGACGGTGTGCTCCTACTCGCCTGGCGTCAAGCCTCTCGCTTCGCGAGACCCGATTCCGGGCTTCGGGCTTGACCCCCGGCTCCGCGGGAGCGTTCTGCCTTTGGGTCGGCTGCACACACGGCCGCCACCCTGGCAGCAAGGAAGTGTCGGCGATAGGCTGCGCCGTGTTGAAGCATGATGGATCGGTGCCTACTCCCCCCCGCAACCGCCGCCGTGCAGGCGCCCCCGAGTTCATCGAACCGATGATGGCTCGCGCGGTTCCCGCGCTACCGGAAGGGCCGCAATGGCTCTATGAACTCAAGCTTGATGGATACCGAGCGCTCGTTCTGAAGGACGGCGCACGCGTCGAAATCCGTTCCCGCCGCGGCACGAACCTCACCGCCTCGTATCCCACCGTTGCAACCGCGGCGAAGAAGCTCAACGCCCAGAGCGTAGTCCTCGACGGCGAAGTGGTCGCGGTGGACGGTAGCGGGCGGCCATCGTTTCAAGCCCTGCAGCATCGGGGCGCCCATCCCGGCCACGAGATCGTGTTCTACGCGTTCGACGTGCTTCACCTGAATGGAGCAGACCTGACCGGAGAACGTCTTGAGGACCGTGTTTTGCGCGTGCCAGCCATCGTCAAAGATTCTGGGCTATTGGCGTCTCTGCCGCTGCCTGGAACCGTGGCCGAGATTGCCGCCGCGGTGCGACAACTCGGGCTGGAAGGCATCATCGCCAAGCGGCGTGACTCCCGCTACATCTCCGGCGAACGCAGCGACGCGTGGCAGAAGTTTCGACTCGATCAGCAGCAAGAGTTTGTGGTCGGCGGATATCGACCTGGCAATCACGGAGTGGATGCACTGATCGTTGGCTACTACGATGACGGTGCCTTGCGATATGCGGCCAAGGTGCGCGCCGGATTTACGCCTCACCTGCGGCGCGAGGTTGTCGCTCGCCTGAGAGAACTGCACATCGCGAAATGTCCCTTTTCGGAATTGCCGAACACCAAGCGGTCACGATGGGGCGCCGGTATCACCGCCGAGGATATGAAAGAGATTCAGTGGGTGAAGCCGCAGCAGCTTGTGCAGATCCGATTCGTCGAGTGGACCGCCGACGGGCATTTGCGACACGCGTCATTTCTCGGACTGCGGGACGACAAGAACCCTCAGGATGTCCGTCGTGAGGAACCGGCGTCATGAGCCCTCACGGCGCCTGTTTTGTGGCCTAAATACAGAGGTGTTTGCTTTTTGTTCGCCCGTTCGCTAGCCTGTGACAGTGGCGATGATCGTGTTCTGCGCATGCGGCTCTGACAACGTCCATGTCAAGCAGTGGCACGGCGCGAGAGCGCTATACGAGTGCGCAACGTGTGAACGCACAGCATGGGTTGAAGGATTCACGCTCAGTAGGTTGGACGTCGTCGCGCAGCTTTGCGGAGCTGTCATTGACCAGGCCCGCAAGTACCGAGAACGGCCGCCACAGGAGCGCTCCAAGCTTCTAGAAGAACACCTCCAGCGAAAGACGGCGGGACGGCGATGAAGGTGTACGCGTGGGCTGACCGGCGCCATGCGGCATCGCCGCGCGCCGTATTGCAGCGAGGCGAGTGCGGCGCCGGTCATTGTGGTCAGTTCTCGATTTCGATCTCTGACGGCGAACGTGGCCTCACGATCCGCTTCGACAGCGAACAGGAGTTCCGACGCTTTCTAGATCGCGGCGAGACGGAGGGCATTGCTAGCAGAGCTGATAGCGCTCCCGCCGGATTGAACAAGCACCTTACGGAGAACGCTGCGACGTAGCGGAACCCAAACGGTTCACGGCTGGAAATCACCGGCGTCGGCTGGCGTTTTCCACATTGCAAGTTGGCAGCGCCACTCGCCCGTCACTTGCCCGCAGTCAGCGCGACCTGTGCGGTTCTGGCTGAAGAAGTCGGCAGCCTGCGGGACGATCGCACGTAACGCGTTTCCAGTGTCGTTTGCCGACCACCTCCAGCTGAACTCCACTTGAGCTGCGCCGTCTGGTGCCGTCGTGAAGTTGGTGACGCTTGCGAGCTTGCGTCGGCCGATCGGGACAGCCCATGCCACGCCATTCCCCGTCCCAGTGCCATGTCGTGTCCATTCAGCGGAGGCTGCTTTACCGGCCGCGGTGAGGGTCAGGCTCGGACATGCTTTCTTCACGCCAAACCCCAACGATGCTTCGAGCGATTCGATCTGCACCCACCCACGACGGATCGCAAAGGTGGTTAGCGGCCCGCGTTCGACTTCGGCGCGGGTCAGACACTCAAAGGCTGTCTGGAGCGGAACTTCGGTCTGGATGATGAACCGAGCCGCGCGCTGAAACGGCTCAAGGTCGGAAATCACTGCCTTGGCGCGATCTGGCCCCGTCACCGATTCGGAACACGCGGTCCCAACCGCAATGAGCGTCAGAACCCCAAGCAGGCACTTCATTGATGCCTCCCGCTCGCGGATTTCAGGGGGCCTCGTCCGCAGCTCCGCGGATCTTACCGCTATCAAATACGGGAGATCATCCGTGCCGTGACCTCCGATGCGTGACCTAGCCTGTCACACACCCTATATAGGCTGAACGGTTCGTCCGCGTTCGTTCCGCACGACGCTGGTTGTCAGTGCCGAAGTGACGTCGGCAGCCGAGCTCAAATACGCGCGTACGTCGCCAACGTGCTGCGGTAAGGTAGCGGCTGGGCGCATGAGCTAGCCCGGTAGCGAGTGGAGCTTTCAGACACGAAGATGGGAAAACTTGAAGATCTTCGAACAAATGCGTCGGTAAGAGGCATCCTCCCGGACGCCCTCGTCACGGTCGTGAGCACGCAGTGGTACGGATCCGAGGCGCTCGAACTGACCTATAAGACTGCCGCCGGTCGCGTTGCGAACGAGCTGCTGTACCGCCACGACGAGCCTCGCCTCGAAGTTGTGGAACACGGCCGGCCCTGGAGTTTCGACGGTGACGGCAGTCTCTTCCGTCTGGTCTCAGAGGCACAGCGCATACGCCTTGCGCACCTCTTCGACCCGGTGCTGGCCGTCCACACCTCCGTCGTAGAGCCACTGCCGCACCAGATAACGGCGGTATACGAGTCTATGTTGCCGCGGCAACCGCTGCGCTTTCTCCTTGCCGACGACCCGGGCGCCGGCAAGACGATCATGGCCGGCCTTTTGATCAAGGAGTTGATCGCGCGCGGCGACCTCCAACGCTGTCTCGTCGTGTGCCCGGGGAGCCTTGCGGAGCAATGGCAGGACGAGCTGTATAGCCGCTTTCATCTTCCGTTCGAGATTCTCACCAACGACAAACTGGAGGCGGCCCGGACGGGCAACTGGTTTCTGGAAACCAACTTAGTCATCGCCCGGCTCGATAAACTCTCTCGCAACGAGGACGTGCAACAGAAGCTCCAGGCACCCGATTGCCGGTGGGACCTCATCGTGTGCGATGAGGCTCACAAGATGTCCGCCACGGTGTTTGGCGGTGAAACGAAGTACACGAAGCGATACCGGCTCGGGCAACTGCTCTCGACACTGACGCGACACTTCCTTCTGATGACGGCGACCCCCCACAACGGCAAGGAAGAGGACTTCCAGTTGTTCATGGCTTTGCTCGACGGCGATCGATTCGAAGGGCGCTTTCGTGATGGTGTCCACGTTGCCGACGTCTCGGACCTGATGCGTCGGATGGTCAAGGAAAATCTGCTCAAGTTTGACGGCACGCCCCTGTTCCCGGAACGCATTGCGTACACCGTGCCCTACAAGCTGTCGGAGGCGGAGGCGGGTCTGTACAAGGCCGTCACCGACTACGTTCGAGAGGAGTTCAATCGTGCGGAGGCGCTGCAAAACGATAAGCGTGCCGGAACGGTCGGATTTGCATTGACCATTCTGCAGCGGCGTTTGGCATCGTCTCCCGAAGCCATCTTCCAATCCCTGAGGCGGCGACGTGAGCGGCTGGAGAAGCGGCTGCGGGCGGAGGAATTGCTGCAGCGTGGCGCACAGGTCGCATTTGCGGTGGCGGATTCTCTTCCGGCGCTCAGCGAAGAAGAGATCGAGGAGTTGGAGGACGCGCCGGGTTCTGAGCAGGATGAGATCACCGAAGAAGTCGTTGATCAAGCGACCGCCGCTAGTACGATTGCGGAACTGAAGCTTGAGATCGTCACGCTGGTACGACTCGAGGGCTTGGCGGCCGGCGTGCGTCGAAGCGGGCAAGATACGAAGTGGCGCGAGCTTTCGAGCTTGTTGTCCCAGTTGTTCGAGTCGGCTCCGATTGCGGACGCTCCACTTGGGTCGGAACCCGCTGCCAGCTCCACTCCTCCGCCAGTACCGTCGTCTAAACAGAAGCTTGTCCTCTTCACTGAGCACCGTGACACGCTGAACTATCTTGAGAGCCGAATCACGACGTTGCTCGGCCGGACAGAAGCCGTTGTCGTGATCCACGGCGGAATGGGCCGCGAAGATCGCCTGAAGGCACAAGAGTCCTTCAAGCATGATCCCGAGGTGCAGGTGCTACTGGCCACAGATGCAGCGGGTGAAGGTATCAACCTCCAGCGCGCCCACCTGATGGTGAACTACGATCTGCCGTGGAACCCGAACCGCCTTGAACAGCGCTTTGGGCGCATCCATCGCATCGGCCAGACCGAGGTGTGCCACCTGTGGAATCTTGTAGCCGACGAGACTCGCGAGGGCGACGTCTACCGCAAGTTGCTCGAGAAACTTGAAGAGGCGCGCCAGGCACTCGGCGGCCAAGTCTTCGACGTTCTCGGCAAACTTCAATTCGACGGGCGCGCGCTGCGCGATTTGCTGATCGAGGCGATTCGCTACGGCGATCAGCCTGAAGTACGCGCGCGGCTTGCTACGGCGCTTGATCACGCGCTCGATCGTGGTCAGCTGCAGGATCTCCTTGAGGACCGAGCGCTCGCTCATGACTCAATGGACGTCAGTCGTGTGCATCGCATCCGCGAAGACATGGAACGTGCCGATGCCCGTCGCCTGCAGCCGCACTACATCGAGTCATTCTTTCTTGAGGCCTTCCAACGCCTGGGCGGATCGGCCAAGCAGCGGGAGCCACGCCGCTACGAGGTGACCCACGTTCCGGCACCGGTGCGCAATAGGGACCGTTTGATCGGCATCGGCCAACCGGTTCTTCCTCGGTACGAACGCGTTGCGTTCGAGAAGTCGCTAGTCTCGCCTCAAGGGCAACCGCTAGCCGCCTTCGTGTGTCCCGGACATCCGCTGCTCGACTCCGTGCTCGATCTGACGCTCGAGCGCAATGCCGACTTGCTTAAACGCGGTGCCGTCCTTGTGGACGAGCGTGATGCCGGCACGCGCCCACGCGTGCTCTTCTATCTCGAGCATGCGATTCAGGACGCCGGCCGCACCCGCCAGGGAGAGCGTCGCGTTGTCTCAAGGCGAATGCTCTACATAGAGGTCGACGCCGAGGGCACGACCCGCCACGTCCAGTACGCCCCATATCTCGACTACCGGCCGTTATCGGGGAAGGAGCCTAACGTTAATTCCATCCTTGAGCGACCCGAGTGCGCATGGATCACACGGGAACTGGAGCACTCTGCAGAGAGCTACGCTGTTGCGAACGTCGTACCCGAGCATCTGGCTGACGTCCGAAGGCCAAAGCTGGCGCTGATCGCCAAGACCGAGGCGGCCGTGAAAGATCGGCTCACTAAGGAGATCACATACTGGGACCACCGCGCTGCCCAACTCCAGCTCCAGGAGCAGGCAGGAAAGCCCAATGCCCGGCTCAATTCAGGAGAGGCGCGTAAGCGCGCGGACCTCCTGCAGGCGAGACTGCAGAAACGGCTGGAAGAGCTGAAGCTCGAAGCACAGATTTCGCCGCTTCCGCCGGTCATCCTGGGTGGAGTGCTGGTCGTGCCGATCGGCCTACTGGCGCAGATGTCGGGACGGTCGTCAACCGTGCCGATCGACACGCAGGCCAGCGCCGCGCGGGCTCGCGCAATCATCATGGAGGTCGAACGCCGGCTCGGATTCGACCCGACCGATCGCGAGCTGGAGAAGCTGGGCTACGACATCGAGAGCCGCGTTCCGGGCACTGGAAGGCTGCGGTTCATCGAGGTGAAGGGTCGTGTCTCGACGGCCGACACTGTGACGGTCACGCGCAACGAGATTCTCTACTCGCTCAACAGGCCCGATGACTTCATCCTGGGCATCGTTGAGTTTCGCGATGACGGCACGCATCGTGTGCACTATGTCCGCAGTCCCTTCCAGCGCGAGCCCGACTTCGGGGTGACGAGCGTGAACTACGACCTGGCAGAACTGCTCGGTCGGGCCACGGAGCCGTCTTGAACACGCTGAAACCCCAACCGCCGTTCGTCTCGATGAAACCGATTGGCGCGACCAACGAGGCGCTCAAGGAAGCCGCGTGAAGAAAAAACTCATCGAAGTCGCGCTGCCGCTGGAGGCGATCAATAGGGCCTCGGCCAAAGAGAAGTCCATCCGCCAGGGCCACCCGAGCACAATGCATCTGTGGTGGGCGCGCCGACCGCTGGCGGCGGCGCGGGCGGTGATCTTTGCCCAGATGGTGGATGATCCGTCGGCCTACGTGCACGTGCTCCGGGCGGACCCGAAGCTGCATCGGAAGGCGGAAAGCGCGCTCAAGGCCCGTCTGAAGCTTTGGGGAGAGGCCCGGACCCTTTCGGAGAAGGCGAAAGGGTCCGGGCTTCACGTTCCGGAACCGGGCCCGGCACCAACTCTCGACGACATGCTGGCCGACCAAGAGCGTCAGAGACTCTTCCGCATCATCGAAGACCTGGTGTTGTGGGAGAACACTACCAACGAAACGGTGCTACAGGCGGCGCGGGATGAAATCTGGCAAAGCTGGCGGCGCGCTTGCGCCGAGAACGCCGACCATCCTCAAGCCAGGGAGCTGTTTGACCGCAAGAAGCTGCCAGCTTTCCACGATCCCTTCGCTGGCGGCGGCGCGCTGCCGTTGGAAGCGCAGCGGCTCGGACTCGAGAGCTATGCGAGCGATCTGAACCCTGTAGCGGTGCTGATCAACAAAGCGATGATCGAAATCCCGCCGAAATTTGCAGGCAGGCCGCCGGTGAATCCGCAGGCGCGAGCTGAGATCGCACGTAGCGGCGGTTGGCACGGGAAGGGCGCCGCGGGGTTGGCTGAAGACGTTCGCTATTACAGCCAGTGGATGCGCGATGAGGCGGAGAATCGCATCGGGGGGCTATATCCCGAGATTGAGGTGACCGCCGAGATAGCGAAGTCGCGGCCGGAGTTGAAGAAATACGTAGGCCAGAAGCTCACCGTGATCGCCTGGCTCTGGGCGCGCACTGTGAAGAGCCCGAACCCCGCCTTTGCGAAGGTTGATGTGCCGCTCGCATCGACTTTCATGCTCTCGACGAAGGAGGGTAAGGAGGCCTATGTCGAGCCGATAGTCGAGAGTAATGACTACCGCTTCACTGTGAGGGTTGGCAAGCCGAAGAGCGCCGAGGCCGTGAAGAACGGCACGAAGCTCTCAGGGGCAAACTTTGTCTGTTTGATGTCGGGGGCGCCAATCGCAGGCGACTACATCAAGGCCGAGGGAAAGGCTGGACGTCTCGGCGCGCGACTCATGGCTATCGTGGCCGATGGGGAGCGCGAGCGGGTCTATCTTGCGCCGACCGAGTCGATGGAAGCCATCGCGCATCAAGCGAGGCCGGAATGGAAGCCGGACGTCGAGTTCTTGCAGCAAGCACTCGGCTTCCGCGTTGGTAACTACGGCCTGACGAAGTGGAGCGACCTGTTTACGCCACGACAGCTGGTTACTTTGACGACGTTCTCCGACTTGGTGCGGGAGGCGCGGGACCGAGTGAAGAACGATGCGGTCGCCTCCGGTGTACCCGAGGATGGCAAGCCCCTCGCCGAGAGTGGAACTGGTGGAACCGCTTACGCAGATGCCGTTGCGGTCTATCTGGCGTGCGCGTTAGGAAAGACTACCGATTACAACTCGACCATCTGCTCGTGGATCTCAGGCGGACAGACTATGAGAAACACGTTTGGCCGCCAAGCTGTACCGATGGTCTGGGACTTTGCTGAAGCCAATACCATTTCTCTTACGACTGGAAGCTTCAGCAGCAGCGCTGATCAGGTTGTGCGTGTGATCCGTGCGCTTCCTGCAAGCGTGATGGCGTATGCGGCCCAAGACGATGCCCAGACGCAGGACACTTCGGCCAGCAAAGTTGTATCCACTGATCCGCCCTACTACGACAACATCGGATACGCCGACCTTTCAGACTTCTTTTACGTTTGGATGCGCCGGTCATTGGCCCTCGTCTTTCCAGATCTCTTCGCCACCGTGGCCGTGCCCAAAGCCGAAGAACTGGTGGCAACTCCCTATCGCCACGGAGGGGCGGAGAGGGCTGAGGCCTTCTTCCTCGAAGGTATGACCCAGGCGATGCACCGCCTCGCTGATCAGGCGCACCCGGCCTTCCCGGTTACCATCTACTACGCCTTCAAACAGTCCGAGAGCGACGGAGCCGACGGTACCGCCAGCACCGGATGGGAGACATTTCTCGACGCGGTGATCCGCGCCGGCTTCGCAGCCACCGGTACCTGGCCGATGCGGACGGAGATGGGCAACCGCATGAGGAGCATGGAATCCAATGCGCTCGCCTCTAGCATCCTCCTTGTCTGTCGTCGCCGGGCGGTTGATGCGGTCATCGCTACTCGCCGAGAATTTGTCACCGCGCTCAAGGCGGAATTGCCGGTGGCGCTCTCACATTTGCAACGGGGCAACATTGCGCCCGTAGATCTCGCGCAAGCGGCGATAGGTCCGGGCATGGCAATCTACACTCGCTACGCCAAAGTGCTTGACGCCGAAGGCAAGCCGCTCAGCGTGCGGGAAGCCCTGACGCTCATAAACCACTCCCTCGACGAGGCGCTGGCAGAACAAGAAGGAGACTTCGACGCCGACACTCGCTGGGCGCTGACATGGTTCGAGCAATCCGGGTTCGCCGAGGGCGAGTACGGCGTGGCGGAACAACTCTCAAAGTCCAAGAACACGAGCGTCGCCGGAATGGTCGAGGCTGGCATCCTAGAGTCGAAGCGCGGCAAGGTGCGGCTACTCCGACCTGAGGAGCTTCCCGCCACCTGGGATCCGGCCGGGGACCTACGCATCACGGCGTGGGAGATCGTCCACCAATTAATCCGCGTGCTCGCCCGCGCTGGCGAAAGCGGGGCGGCCGATTTGGTTGCCAAGCTCGGCGCCAAGGCAGAGATCGCTCGTGAGCTGGCGTACCGCCTCTACACGTTGTGCGAGCGCAAGAAGAGGGCGACCGAGGCGCTCGCCTACAACGGCCTCGTCCAGAGTTGGCCCGAGATCACCCGCCTCGCCCGGGAGGTCGGCAAGCCCAAGACCGAGCAGGGCGGCCTGTTTCGGGAAACCGAGGAATAGTCGATGGCGATCACCAACCAGGAACGTGTCGGCAAGGCGATGGACCTACTCCGCACGGGGCTCGCACCGTTCGTTGAGCGCGAGTTTAAGAGCCAGCATCAGGCGCAGGCGGCCGACGCAGCGCGCCGCTATTTCGGTGACGACCGGATCGTCGGCAAGAAACCGGTTGCCGAATGGGACGTGGCCGCCCTGCTTAAGCTGATGTGGGATGCGTGGAACGACACCTTCGGGCGGACGTTGGGCCGCGCCGAACGCTCGCTGGTGCAGGAACTGCGCGACTTCCGGAACAAGTGGGCGCACCAGGAGCCGTTCTCGAGCGACGACGCCGACCGCGCGCTCGACTCGATGGCTCGGCTACTCACCGCCGTCTCGGCAACGGAGGCCGACGAAGTCGGCAAGATGAAGATGGAGCTTCGGCGGCTCACGTTCGACGAGCAGGTACGCGGCGAGAAGCGAAAGGCGGGCGGCTCGCTGATCGAGGCGTCGTCGACCGGCACGCTCAAGCCTTGGCGCGAGATCGTCACACCGCACGCCGATGTAGCGAGCGGGCGCTACCAGCAGGCAGAGTTCGCAGCTGATCTCTGGCAGGTCCATTTAGGTGAAGGTTCCGACGAGTACAAGAAACCACAGGAGTTCTTTCGCCGCACGTATCTCACCGAGAGCCTGAAGCGCCTGCTCGTGGGCGGTGTGCAACGGATCGCGGGTAAGGGCGGCGACCCGGTGGTGCAACTCCAGACGAACTTCGGAGGCGGTAAGACGCACTCGATGCTCGCGCTGTACCACCTGTTCTCGGGGGTGAACGCGAGCGAGCTGGCTGGCGTCGACGCGGTGCTGGCCGCCGCGGGTGTGAAAAGCCTGCCAAGGGCGAAGTGCGTGGTACTGGTCGGGAACAAGATTTCGCCAGGAAATCCCGTCACCAAATCGGACGGCACCGTGGTGCGCACGCTGTGGGGCGAGTTGGCGTACCAGCTGGGCGGGAAGAAAGCCTTCGCCCGCGTCAAGGCCGACGACGAAAGGGCCACGAATCCGGGCGACGGGCTGCGCGAGCTGTTCAAAGAGTACGGACCATGCTTGATTCTGATCGATGAGTGGGTGGCCTACGCGCGACAACTTCACGACCAGAGCGATCTGCCGGCCGGTGGCTTCGAGACTCAGTTCACATTCGCTCAGGCGCTCACTGAGTCGGCTAAGCTCGCGGGTAATTGCCTTCTCGTCATCTCGTTGCCCGCGTCGGACACTCAGGGTTCGCCGCATACGCAGGCCGACGACGTGGAGGTGGGCGGCATTCGCGGGCGCGAGGCGCTCGACCGCCTGCGCAACGTGGTGGGGCGAGTGGAGTCGTCATGGCGGCCGGCGACCGCCGAGGAAGGATTCGAGATCGTACGACGGCGGCTGTTCGAACCGCTCGTCGGGCCGGACGCCTTCAAGCAGCGTGACGTGACGGCGCGAGCGTTTGCCGACCTCTATCACGCCCAGAGCGCCGAGTTTCCGCCCGAGTGCAAGGGCGGCGATTACGAAAAGCGGATCCAGGCCGCGTATCCGATTCACCCAGAGATTTTCGACCGGCTTTACAGCGACTGGTCGACGCTCGTGAAGTTCCAGCGCACGCGCGGTGTGCTACGCCTGATGGCCGCCGTCATCCACAGCCTGTGGGAGAAGGGTGACCGCAACCCACTGATTCTGCCGTCCACTGTGCCGATCGACGATGCCCGCGTGCAGTCGGAACTGACCCGTTATCTCTCAGACAACTGGGCGCCCATCATCGAAAAGGACGTGGACGGGCCGAACTCGCTGCCGCTGAAGATCGATGCTGAGCAGCCCAACTTGGGCAAACTGCACGCAACTCGGCGCGTGGCCCGCACCATCTATCTCGGCTCGGCACCCACGACAGCCGCGGCGCATCGCGGGCTGGAAGACCGCCGAGTGAAACTTGGGTGCGTGATGCCCGGCGAGTCACCGGCGGTTTTCGGCGATGCGCTCCGACGACTCGCAGCGGCCGCAACTTATCTCTATCAGGATGGTCCGCGCTTCTGGTACGCCACTCAGCCGACGGTTACCAAGCTCGCGGAGGACCGCGCTGAGCGGCTTAATCGCGATCCTGACAAGGTCGCGAAAGAGCTGGACGAGCGGCTTCGCGCGGATCTGCGCAAGACTGGTGACTTTTCGCGCGTTCATGCGCTGCCACGTTCCGGTGTCGACGTCCCCGATGATCACGACGCGCGCCTCGTCGTTTTGCCTGCGGAGGTTTCCTACACCAAGGAGCCCGGCAACGCGGCCGAAAAGGCCGCGCAGACAATTCTCGAGTCGCGCGGCAGCACACCGCGCCTTTACCGCAACACCCTAGTGTTCCTCGCCGCGGACAGGGTGCGCCTCCAGGACCTTGATGAGGCGGTGCGCCGCTTTCTTGCGTGGAAGTCAATTCTTGAGGAAAAGACAGCACTCAATCTCGACCCGCATCAGGAACAGCAAGCCGAAAACCAGAAGCGGGCCGCAGACGGCGCGGTGACGGCGCGATTGCCGGAGACGTATCAATGGTTGCTGGTGCCGGAGCAGGCGAATCCACAGGCGCCTATCACTTGGCAAGCGATTCGGCTGTCCGCTGCCGATGCATTGGCGGCGCGCGCGAGCAAGAGACTTCGGAGTGACGAATCCCTGGTGACCTCGCTCGGCTCAACTATCCTACGCAAGCACCTGGATGACGTACCGCTCTGGCGCGGTGATCACGTCGCCGTGAAGCTCCTCGTCGAGGACTTCGCGCGCTATCTTTACCTGCCAAGGCTTGCCGGACCTGAAGTGTTGACGCAGGCGATTCGTGACGGCCTGGCGCTGCTCACCTGGCAGACCGACACCTTCGGGTACGCCGAGAGCTACGACGAAGGCGCGGAACGCTACCGAGGTTTGCGCGGCGGACAAGTGATCTCGCTGTCCACAGACAGTTCAGGACTGCTGGTGAAGCCAGATCTGGCACGACGCCAGATGGACGCCGAAACGTCAAGGCCCTCGATCGGCGAGCCGACGGCCGCTCAGACGTCGGAGAGCGGGGGCACATCGGATCCAGGGTCGGGGCCAAATACTGCGACACCGACTGCGCCCGCGCAGCCCAAGCGGTTCCACGGGACTGTGACCTTGGACCCGACGCGTGTGGGCCGTGACTCCAGCCGGATCGCTGAGGAGGTCATCGCGCATCTCGCTGGTCTGGTCGGTTCGTCCGTAACGGTGACGTTGGAGATCGAAGCCAAGATGCCTGCCGGTGCTCCGGACAATGTCGTACGTACAGTCACCGAGAACAGCCGAACACTGAAGTTCACCAGTCAGGGCTTCGAGAAGGAGTAGGCCTCGCGTTGGACGATTACTTGAAACGCCCGGCTGACCACTTGTCTTCTAGATCTGCCGTGCTCGAATCAGTCTGAACAGTTCGGCCTGGTACTTTGCGTCGTGTAAAGCATTGTGATCGCCTTCTCCGCGCGGCTTCAGGTTTTCCGACATGCGGCTCGATCGGGTATCCGTCCAGCTGCAGCCGGTGAGGCCCATGTAGTAGGCCTTAATGTCCAACGGCGCAAATCCGAACGGATTCTTGCCCAGGTACTTGTGGAAGTAGTAGTTCACAAACGACCAGTCAAATCCCGCATTTAGACCGACGAACACTAAGGTTTCGTCGTTGTCAGTGAGCGACTTCGCCCAGTCATGAAACTGAAGCATCGCCTCAGCCGGCGCGAGCCCTGTCTGCTCGAGCGCGACGAGCGAGAGTCCACTGACCTTGAGAGCTTCCGGAACCGCGTTGTGGTTGATGGGCTTCAGTTCACAGGAGAATGCGTTTACTTCGTTATAGACGTCACACGCTCCGATCGACAGCAGGCTATATTCACCAGGAATCGGCCCTGCCGTTTCGACATCCACCGAAACAAAGATTTCTTTGGGTTTCGTCATGGAATCAATGGATCCGTGGGCACCAAGGCCGGCCGATTCCGCACTGCGTTCCAGTGTTCCCGAAACAAGCGCTTCCGATCGTCGACCGTACCAGTGAGTGACCAGTGCAGGCCAGACAGCGTGTGAATGTCGAATGGATGATTTGTGCCGGCCTTCGCCATCAGCAGCGTGGGTAACCCCCGTCCCAGCGCATATCCCAGTTCAAGAAAGCAATTCGGCCGGAGGCCCGTAATATCCGCGATGACGACCCGGCTACGGTGCAACTTCGAAAAGATCTCTTGATCAATTCGCGGGTACTCGTACTGCTGGCGCCCATCGACAACGGTCAGTTTGTAGCCAAGCTCCCCTTCGATAACCGGCTGAACGACTGTATCGAAGTAGGTCTGGACATCAGCGTAATCCGGTTGGTCTGGGTTCAACAGCCGAACAACAAATGCTTTCGGGGGTTCAAGAGCCTCGAGCAGATCGACAACACTGGCGACTCTCTCCGCGACCGTGGTGTTCGATGGGAAATTGATCCGGTTCAACCACCCGTGCGGTCCCACGCCGCTGGCGCGAAACAGGCGCGGTGAATTGGTGCTGGCCAACCCGAAATTGAACAACCGCCTGGCGCCGCTGTCCGAAGAACATAGTGAGAAGTTGAGAGGGACAACGGGCTTACCAGCGTCGTGGTACAAATTGGCTAGGAAGAGCACTCCCTCAGACCCGCCGAGCGCGAGTAGGATGTCGCCAGAGCGAGCCTGTGTCTCCATGCGCTTGCTGGCCATGTTCCAGTGCGCAGCACTTTCGATCTGGACGAGTGATGAGTTCCTGAGGTCGCGCCACAACTGTTCAAATTCCGTCGGAATCTGTTCTTCGTTTTTGTGGTGCAGGACCGCGATCGCGAGTGGGTTCGTGGCGTTTGCCGGCCGATGGAGCAGATTCGCCTGAAGCGTCTGCCAGATCAGCCAGTCGAAGCAAATCGGGAGCCCGTCGGCAGTGCGCCGTTTCTCTGCATCCACCGGCAAGACAAACGTCGCGCCACGTCGCAGCAATTCCCTGACGAGAAGTTGAATGAACTCGCGTGCTCGCTGGAGTTCGCCGGTTGGCGCGATCGTGAGGTCATCGCCAACGCTGCCGGCGATGTGAATGCGGCGGCCGAACAGAGGCGACTGCAAGCTATCGGTCCTCCACGACCGGTGCAGGGCGGATTCCCTGCGCTGCCAACTTTAGATGCTCGAACGTAAGCGGCGATTCTGGGAAGGCAGCTGCGAGCGCGGCCGGGTACAGCCGAGTACGAATGTCAGAGTAGGTCCAGTCAGGATCACCCTCCAGAGCGCCAGTCACGCTGACCAACTGAGACATTTGCGAATCTGTCAAATTCAACGCGCCAAGGTCCATTGCAAAGAGCTCGCGCCGCTCATCTGATGTCGGGCGTGTAAATTCCTCTACCACGGCGGCCCGTCGTCGCACGGCAGCGTCAACAACTGACAGCCTGTTTGTGCAGAGAATAACCACGATACGTCCGCCGTATCGTCGCACCTCGTCGACGCACTGAATCAGCGTGTTCACGGCTACTTTATCTTCGTGATGGCTGTGATCCTGTGCGCGCGAGCTCGCCAGAGAATCGCCTTCGTCAACGATAAGGATGGCTCTTCTGGTCTTGCCGGCAGCCTGAGTGATTTTGTGAAACGCGTCGACAATCAGCGTTCCCATTTCGCCGACCTTACCGCTGCCGCGCACCCGGTTGCTAAGTTTGAACAGGACTGAATCCTCGGTACGAGTCTCCGTGATGAGGCGGTTCGCGATGCATTCTGCCGTGGCGGTCTTGCCCGTTCCAACATCCCCGTGGAAGATGATTAACGGGTATTGCTCCGCGATTAGGTCGCAAAGCAGGAGCTTGCCACGATGGTGTTTCTTGTTCCAGGCGTGAAGCTCGTCGAGTTGAAGGAGGAGCCGCAGGTGATTGCGTACACGCACGTATCGCCGCTCAAACCCAAGAAGCGTCTTTTCCTTCGCTGCGACGCGGTCGTCCGGCAACACCGTCTCGCTGTCGAAAATACTGGGCTGGCTCACGATCCGTAGTCCTTGCGTTGCATGCCAAAACCGTTACTCGCGTAGTCGCGACCGCCGGTTTTGGAAAGACCGGAATGGCTTGTATCCGCGGTTGTGGGTACCCATCCCATTTTGAGCTTCGGCTTGACCTGCTCACGCGCAGCCGCAGTGTACGCAGCTGTGTAGCTCAAAACGATCCGAAAATCCGGATTCTGGACACGCGGCCACATCACACCGCCAGGACGACTGGTCGACAGTTCTCCAGAAGAAGTATTGACTTCATAGGTGACAGCCCTGATTTCGACGCCAGCGCTGAGCAGGGTGAGGTCCACCTTGCTCAGATATCCCGCCTTCGCCAGGACTTCAGCGTCATGGGCGTAGCTCTTGGCGGTGTCCTCGCTGATCGCGCCGGAGCTGCTGGCAATCATTACGATGTCGGCGGTGAAGCGGCGCAGTACAACTTCGACGTCGGCGACAGAATAGGTATGGCTTGCGGTCGCAGTATGACTCATGGTCGATTAGTCTCCGACGTTGAACCGAGGTCCAAAGACCTCTTTCCAAATCTCATTGTCATTTTCGGCCGACGCGAAGTTTGCGGTCTCCCACGCCTGTTGCGCCGTCTGCACGATCTGCAGTCGCTCCTTTTCAGTAATTCGAGCTGCCACATTGTTCAGACTGGAGACGGGGTCGAGGATAACGACAGGATGCGAGAACGTCCCGAGAGGCTTCGTGTTCTCCGGGAAGGAGATCGGGATCTTCAGACCCGATTGCGCGATGTAGAGCAAGAACCGCCGGAAGCGAGACTCAATCGAACCGTTCGCTCCCTCTTGGTCAACGAGGTAGGCCATCAGCAGTTCGATCGTAAAGGACTTCAGCGGCTTCAGCTCCGCGTGATTGCGCCATTTCTTGGCAAGCCTTACCAGAGTCCTGAAGTCCTTGTCCTTGTCCTTGCGATTCCGGACAAACTGGATCTGGCCGGGCGCACAGGTCTCGACCTTGGAGCCATCCTGTATGTCGAACTGCCATCCGTAGCCAGGCCTAGTCGGATCCTCGATGACCGGCACAATGTCGACGCCGAGTCCCGTGCCGACGAATGTTACGGTTGCGGCCTTCCGCTGAATCTCGAAGTCGTCGACCTTCTTGGTGGGGTAAACCTCGATCAGCAGCTCGTAAATCGTGTTGCTCAGGGTCTCAAGCGTCTCTTGATCGATGCTCCGGCCAGAGATGTAGAAGACCGTGTCGACATCCACTGGGTCGACGGACGTTTTTCGCAAGATGGTGAACTTCGCGAACGATCCCGCCTTGACGACCTTCGTGATCTTGATTTTCGTCTTGCCGCGAAGGCTGCTACTCAATTCCGTGATGAGCCGATCAACCTGCGCGTGGTACTCCTTCCGCTTGTCCGCAGGGAGCCGGAGAACGTTGCTGTCGTAATAGCAAAGTTGAGTGTTCGTCAGCGACATGAGTTCACCGCCCGTTCTGAGTCGCGCGGGCGTTCGACGACACCCGTCAGCTAAAAGTTGTGACTCATCGGGAGTGGGGGAGCTTCTGTCAGGCCGTCGATGTTCTCGGGCGTGGCCGTTGACCGATCGGGCAGATGCGTCTACTCTTTGGATGGGTCGTGTTTATTTACCCATATAGTTACTATTCCCATCTGTCGGCTGTCAAGGGGGAGTTCTGGAAGAAGAAAATGCGCCTAAAAGGCTGAGGTGGGGGCTAGAGCAGCGCCTTGAGTTCATTGAATTCCTGTTGTTTTGGGACGGAAGCTTGAATAGAAGCCACCTCATCGAGCGGTTCGGAGTCTCCGTTCCTCAAGCATCCAACGACTTCGCAACATACCGCGAGCTTGCGCCTGGGAATATGGAGTACGACTCTAGCGGTAAGCGATTTGTCGCGGCCGAAACCTTTCAACCTCGTTTTCTGAGGCCAAATCCCGACCGCTATCTTGCCCAGCTCAAAGCGCTGTCGGACGGAATCATCGAGATTGCGGACACGTGGATAGCCACCAGCCCGCCCACCGGAGTCCTTCCGGTACCAACTCGTCGAATCGATCCTCAGGTCTTGCGGGAACTCCTCAATGCTGTTCGTCACAAGCGTGCGATCCACATCGAATACCAGTCAATGAGCCGAGAACACCCTGAACCGTTGTGGCGATGGATCAGCCCACACGCTTTTGGATTCGATGGGCTCCGCTGGCATGCCCGAGCCTTCTGCCACCGGACGAGCCGATTCTTGGACTTTCTACTCGGTCGATGCTTGTCAGCGGCGGGAACAGAGGCAGCGGGCGCCCAGGCGGCAGACGATTGGGAATGGCAGGAGATCTTCGACGTAGTGCTAGAGCCGAATCCGGAACTCACCGAAGGACAGCGAAGGGCGATCGAACTGGACTACGGAATGACGGGCGGCAGAGTAAGTGTCCCAGTCAGATACGCGCTGCTCTATTACTTCAATAAGCGGCTGCGCATGGACGTCGGAGCCATCTTGGATAGTCCACAGGAACGACCGGTTGTCATCGCGAACCAAGAGGAATTCGGCGCAGCTCTGGTGAAGGCAACAGGGCAGGGTGCTGTTTTGAAGAACGGGGACGATCCACCTCGATTGCCGTGACCTCGTTGCGCAGAAGTCAACCCGTTCCGGCTGTGTTGTCCAGGGAGGTCGCCGAAATGATAGCGATGAACTCCGTCAGAATTTCGGGATGGTGCTGATTCAAGTAGCGCTTGATGTCACGGTTCTTCACCAATTTCGCCAAGTAACCTGACGCGATCACGAGATGCAGAACGTCGTCGCCGTACCGCGACTCCACGGTCTTCAAGTCCTGCTGGACCGTGTCCATCTCGCGTTCCATCCGCGACATCTGCTCGGGAGTAAGTCCGCCGACCTTCTTCGGTCGGTCTGACCTGACCAAGTCGGCCTGGCGTGTCGCGGCCAGCAAAGCCTTGGCGTAGCTCGCCGTATAGTTGCCGGCCGTTGTCATCAGGTCAGCCGCCTCAATCTGGCGCATCGGTTTCATCTTACGCAGTACTTCGAGCGTGCTCGGATTCAGAGTCTTGTCTTTGAGTAAATCCACGACCTCTCGGCAGATGCCGGCCAACATAGTTCGTCTACGGCGGATTGCCTTGACGTCGAGATCGAGCGCCTTCGCCAATCTGTCCTCCGAGACGCCACGATCGATCGCGCGCACGATCATGAAGTGCTCCTGGATCGTTGCGAGCCTGTTGATCCGCTTGTTGTAGGTGAACGCTTCATCGTCGTCAGCAATCAGGCATCGGGCCGTTTGTTCACCGGCATCAGCAAGAACGGCATGACGCAGGTGCCCGTCGAGCAGCAGGAAGCGCCCGTCCGCCGTCTCTTTTTGCGATCGCGCCACGACCAGCGGCTCAATGATGCCAACCTCCAGAACGGATCTGGCGATCCGTCTGTATTTTGCGGTCTGCTTGAGATCCGCCGAGACGGCTCTCAATGGAAGAAGCCGCGATAGCGGTAACACCTCGATCCGTCGTTCGAATGCGATACGCACTCCGGTGGACATCTCAATCCTTTGCAGATCCGAGCCGCTCGGCAATCGGCGTCGGCAATGTGACCAATCGCTCAGCCCGAAGGAGCGTGACAAAATGCTCGTCGGTGAATAGTCGGCGTAGCGCGTTTACTACGAAGAGCAATCGACTCTGCGTGATGGCCGCCTTCTTGACCAGTATTTGTTGCCGTTCTGTTTCCTTCCGGTAGGCACGAACTAAGGCATCTGCGGTCACGCGGCGACCGTTCCTCTGGCTGACGTTGCTCCCCGTCTTCATGTTCTTGCCGCTCGCTGCGCGCTGTTCGATGATTCGACGAATCGCCAAGACTTGACGCCCCGGCAGCGCTTTTCGCTCGTACGCATCGGCCAGTGCCTGCTGGATGTCGCTCTCCTTGGCGCGCGCGATCTCCATCGCGACCGTTGGCGGAATGACACCGCGTTCGACAGCGGCGAGCAGTCGCTCCTCTCCGTGCTCCAGGAGAAAGCAGATGGCGTACACGTACTCTTCGCTGAAGTCAGTTTTGACAGCGATCTGGGCGATCGTGTATCCCCGTTTCCGAAGATCGCCGATACCTCGCATCAACTCTAGTGGCGTGTGTTGACGTCTCGCCAAGTTCTCCACCAGGCTCATCACGAAGCAGTCCTCCGCCGATGCCTCGATGACGACTGCAGGAATCTCTGACTCGCCGAGCGCCATGAACGCCTCAAGGCGCCCCTGTCCGCAGACGAGGTCGTATCCCGACTTGTCAGGCCGCTCAGCCACCGTTATCGGCTTCTTCAAGCCGAGATGGGCAATGCTCGTCACCAGCTCCTGAAAGATTCGCTTGTTTCGTGAGCGCGGATTGAGCACCGTGACAGCGCTGATCGGGATCGTTCGCACGTCTGAAGCAGTTGCTGTCATGCGGCTACCCTAATCCGCGAGCGGGCCGCAAGGTCGAGCAGGGCTCCGACGGTGTCGAATCGGAACGTGTCGAGTAGAAATCCGTTCTCCTCAGCGAGATGTACTCGCGGTTGCGAGATGTCTATTCGCGGGAGCAAGTAGTAGTCGAGAGGATCGCGATTGTCCGCGTCCATTCTGATTCCAACCGTGATGTCTGGTCGCAGGCGCGTATCCAGGCGGAGTTTCCAGCGCCGGGCACCTGTTGGCGTGGTCAGGCAGCGGGCGATGACGATAGATGTCGTGAATTCGTCATTGATGACCAGGAGGTCGGTGTCCTCGTCAACCCGCGCCGCACCCCCGAGCCTGCTCGATGGACCGGATCGTGTCTCTCACGACGTCTCGGTGCATGCTTCGCAGAACACGATTGACTTCCACGTAGTCGTAATCCCGCCCGGGTGAGTATCCGATTAACTGGTAAGCCCGTAACAAGCTGCCAAAGCGCGTGCGATACGCCGCGGTGGACGGCATATCATCACGCTCGTCGATAACCAATCCCGATAACCATCCGGTCTCGCTCAAAAGAGCAGCTAGGCGCGTAAGCATCTCCGAGTCGCTGAATAGTCGTGCGCGATCTTGAACAATTCGTCGCACGGCATCGAAGAGCGGCGGTTGCACGATAGGTGTGAATACTCCGCTAGCGCGAATCCACATGTCCGGCGGGTTGCGAACACGTTTCTTCTTGAGCTTGAAGGATGTCCGGTTGTAGACGTTGTCGCCGATGTACTTCTCGTTGGTGAGCACCTGATGCACCGTGCCTCGAGTCCAGGCGCGGTTCAAGTCTGTGCGTAGTCCTTCCGCGTTGAGAACCTCGGCGATCTCGTGCTCCGACTGGCCATCGATAAACATGTGATACATGCGCCGAACCGTCTGCACTTCGTCCGGCGGTCCTGGCACGAGGATCACTCGGTCGGTCTGTAGGCTCTTTTGCGCACCGATCGCCAGCTCGCCTTTCGGCTGGCGATGCTCGTCGATCAGTTGACGCCGAAGTCCATAGCCGGCGGGGCCGCCCTGTCGGAAACCTAGCGTGATCAGCCGGCACTGTCCGGCGAAGACTTTTGTCGACAGCTCACGGCTGTATTCCCCCGCCATGGCGCGCTTCATACCTTTGATGATCGTGGCGCTCAGGCTGCCGTCGTTCTCGAACTGCTCCGCACAGTAGTGAACGGCAATACCAGCTTCCTTGCAGATGAACTCGTAATAGGCGCTCTCGTCAGCGTCTTGGAAGCGGCCCCACCGGCTTACGTCGTACACCAGGATTACCTTGAACTGGGCGGCACCAGCTCGCACGTCACCGATCAACTGCTGGAGCGCATCCCGGCCGTCTACTCGCAGGCCGCTCTTGCCGTGGTCGGCGTAGGTCCGCACGATTTTGAGACCACGTTGCTCCGCGTAGCGCCGGATGCAATCGGACTGATTCTCAGTGGAGTACTTCTGATGTTCGGTGGACATTCGCACGTACTCTGCTGCCAACGTGCTCGCATCCCGTTGCTCTTCCCGACTCGGGTGCCTATCTGCGTGCGTCACGAGTTCCTCCGGCATCCAGCTCGGCCTTTGCACACCTTTGCAAAAGACCCGATTGCGCGCGCTCGCGCAAAAGTGGAGGCTACGTGACGGAGGTAGCGGATGTCCTTTGCGAAAAACGACCGAACAAATCGGTCGATTCCTGGTAAGACACTTAACTCCGAACGGTTTTCGGATGCGATTGCACGGGCGCTACATCGCGAGTTTGATCACACCCACGCGGCAGTCAAGACCGTCGTTGCATTGACCGGCGCGAACGAGCGCGCAGTGAGGAATTGGTTCGATGCGAAGAATGGCCCCAATGGCGAGTTTCTGATCGCGTTGTGCCGTCACTCCGACCAAGTGTTGGAGACGTTCCTGCTGCTCGCGGGTCGCACTGAGCATGTGAAAGCCAAGAAAGTCGTCGAGGCCAAGCAGAAACTGCGCGAGATTCTTGCGCTCGTGAGCGAGCTTGAAGTCGATTGAAAATGACGTTTCAAGTAGGCGCAGTGAAGCGGCATCCCTATGTTGCAGCTAGCGCCTTGTCCGGCTCCCAATGGCGAAAAACCGGTTCGGCTAAACTCGCGCCTGCATCCGAACGTCCCAACTCAAGCGTCAGCAGCTGATCTTGAGGAAACGCAGGACTCAATTCAAGCGCCAAATATTCGAACAGGCTCCGATCATGGACCGCGATAATGACCTGGCGGCCGTGATTCTTCGACAGAGTCCTCAAAAGGGCGGCAAACTGTGACACGTGCACTTCGTCCATTGACTGAACTGGGTCGTCGAGAATTAGCCACGGTAAGCGCACGCTAACTGAGAGGTGCAGAGCGAGGAACAGGGTTAGCGCTGCAGTGTTTAGATTCCCAGCACTGAGCATCGCACCTGGAGTTCCTCCGCGACCACCTTCGCGGTGAATAGTCTCGAGCGCTGCGACGACCGGTGCTTCATCGTTCTCTGGCAACTTAAATGACGGCACAAAGGGCTCTGTCGGAGCGAGGCGCACGAAGAGGTCCCGCCAGACTGCGTTAAGTGAATCGTTAAATACGCGACGGACGATGGTTGCTCGCGAGGTCCGAGCGGCCGCACCGATTCTCTTCGCGTCCAGGCGCCGGCGCTCGGCAACTTCGAAGGCCTCGTTCAATCGGTCAAAAGTGACCTGCTCCGATTCAACCTGCTGTCTCGTGTCGTCCAACTGTCGCTGAAGCTGCAGCAGCTGCTGGTATTCGCTCAATGCGCGCTTGCGATGAGTCTTCGTCTCTGACGCCTGCACTTCACGGTTCTTAACCTGCGCTTCCAGTCTGCCCAGCACTTGGTCGACCGACTCGTTGTCTTGGACAGGCTCCTGCTCTAGCACTTGGCAGAGCCGCGTCAAGGTTAGACGGAGGTGACTGGCATGTTGGTCGCGCTCGCGTAGCAATGAGAGGCGACCTGTTGCTTCGGCGTCGTTGCGGAGTAGAGTGGCTCCGCTCGATGCGTCCTCCCGTAACTCGTCGAGTCTCCTTCTCGACTCTGTCAATCCCGCAATGCGAGTCTTCAATCCGGCCCTCGCCTCCTGTGAAAGGCGACGCGGAAGGACTGAGCTCTTATCCCTCTCGGCTTGGCCCACAGTCGCGATGGTTTCGGCCCGTGCCTTTGCAAGTGCCTGCAGTCTGTCACCTTGTTCGGTCAGACGCGACACTTGGTGAGACAATCGGACGACCAACGGCTCTTCGGAGACTTCGGAATAGTCACGTCCACATACCGGACACTCTTCGGAGTGAATGTGAGGAACCAACGCGGCCAGCGCCTGACTTAAACCCGCCGCGTCGGTTGCCAGTTCAGATATCTGGCTATCAATTACGGTTAGGCGTGATTTAGCACGTTCTAGATCCTGATCGACAGATGTCAGCTGCAAGCTGGCTGTGTCGTCTTGCGCAAGCAGCGTGTTGCATCGACTCAGCTCACGGTCGATTCTCTCGACGGCGACGGCGAGCGCGGTATCGGGTTCAGTGGACGCGATGGATGGCAAGTCCGGAAAGATCGTTCGTAGCTCGCTGATGGTTGCTTCCAGGTGATTACCAGTAGCGTCCCTCCAGGCGTTGAGCTTTCCCCTTGCGTCGCGCTGGCTGCTCTCTACCGCAACTCGCTCGTTAGCTTCAGGACCGGTTGCTAAGGCGGTCCACGTTGACCGGATACTCTCCAATTCGCGCCGCGCAGTTGCGCATTGAATTAGAGCCGTTTCCTCGAGGTCGCTTTGCAACGCAGTAAGCACCTCCTCCTGAGGTACCGCCAAGGTGTCGGTGTTAGCCAGATCAGGAACAGATGCGGAGGTCTCGCGAAATGCTTTGCGCGAGTCGCGAACTCGCTGATCAAGTTGCTGTAAGAGCGACTTGCGCTCCGCCAGCCGGCGCGCCGATTCCGTTTTCGACTCGTCAGTATCGCGGAATCTGGGCGCGAGTCTGCGAGCCCTGCGAATGTCGTCTGCTGCATGTAGACCGTCGATCACAGCGTCTAACTGGTCGAGACCAAGGACGTCCTTCACGAATTTCGTTAGCGGCGATTCGGCTCCCTCAATGTCAGCGTGTTGATAGATTTCGAGAAGCCGACCTAGCGTGGACTGAGCCAGATAACAGCGCTCCGCGAAGAACCGAGCCCTCGTGCTGTCGAAGAGCGGGACATTCAGCGGACCCGTTGCCGTCACGCGCATGCTTGTCGGGCTTGGTGCGTCCGCCAAACCAACTCCGGACATCGCGAGAGCGATTCGTGCCTCCGTAGAGTCTCGGTGAGGGAGATGTAGGAAATAGTTTGGGTCAGACCTTCTCAGCGACAGCACTTCGCCGGTGAGAGCCAGTTCGATCGCGGAGAAAATGCTCGTTTTTCCCGTGCCGTTGGCGCCATGAATCAAGACGACGGGCGCGCCCAATGGAAGCGTCACCGTTCCCTTGATACTTCGGAAGTCCGTAATGGTCACCGATTCAAGCCGTGGAGGTGTCATGAACGCTCCTCTGGCTGCTTCGGCAGCACCTCTTCCAACAGTCTCTTCAACGCCTGTTCTACAGACTCGCCGCCTTGCGGTGCGTGAGAAAGAATCGCTTCTCGCACGGTCGCATCGGTATCAGTAGGTATTTGGCGCGATAGCTCTCCCATGGGGTCAGCGACCGCATCTGAGGGCACTGGGAGTCGGAGGGGTAACAAGACGGCGAGCGCATCTCTTAGCGCCCCGTCTCCCTCGGATCCGACCGGCGTGCCCACGGACAGTACTCTGCAAACACGACCTATTGCATCGATCGTCGAGGCGGCAGGACGGGGTCCCGCGAGGATCGCCGTGAGGGGCCTGCGTGATCCCATCACATCAAGCGCGCGACTCAAGGCGACGAGTTTTTGTCTAACCCGGACTTCCCTCTCCTCGATGGTGTCGACGACGATAACTAGATCTGGAGCTCTCTCCGGTCCCAACAGAGCCGCGTCGAATTCGAATGGCATCGATCCGATCTGAAGAGGCATCGGGACGGGACGATACCCAGCCGCCGACAGGATTGCTTTGACACGTTCGATAGGCGTGCTCGATGTCATAGCACCGCCTCCTCTCGGAATCGACGCCGAAGATCGGGCAATCCGGTCGCGCTGCCCAGGAGTCCCCGCATATCCACGTGTCGCGGGGCCGGTGCACCAGTTCGCCCCGGTGCAGCCCGCGGGGACCGTGCCTGGCGGACTGGAGGTGCCGTGCTGTGAATGATAACGGCGTCGCCGTCATTTTCAGTCACGATCGCTTCAGCTTCTAGCGTGAGCGCGGCGTCTGCATTCGCCGCTAAGTAAATCCTTGCTGGATGACCTGACACCTGCGCTTCCAGAATTCCATCCTTGCCATCGGTCCGTGTTCCTGCGGTTAGATGCCACGCGTTGTCGAACTCACCCAGGCCGAGTAGACCTAGCGCGACCGCGAGTTCACGCAAACCTGAAGTGTGAATGGCGGGATCCGCCGCTATCTGATGCCGCGGCGCTGAGCCGAATGCACGATAAACCCTCGTGCTCGCATCTGCCGGCCTTCCCTCCCGGAACATGCGCAGGGCTCGAGAAGTAAGCCCAACGTAAGAGCGCATAAAGGTCAACCGATCGCCATTGCCGGCATCGGCGATTCGATTTCGGAAATGCAAGATGCCGTTTTGAATATTCTGTCGGTCTGCGGGCCCCAAGCCAGGCGCCTCAGCCAGCGAAGCCAGCGTTGTTAGCTTGGACGCCGCGACGTGCAGGACCAGCGATACAAAGAGCGGCTTGGCAAATGCTCTCAGAAGCGCACTCACCTCGACCGCAGCTCCGTTCGTGTCGTATGCAGTGCGGTATACGTATCGAAGGATATTCCTTTGGTCGTTGCCGAGAGCATCCTCCGCAAAGACATGAGCAGGTGGATGCGACGGCCACGGCCAGGCCATTCGTGCTTGCGCCGCCGCGAATGTGTGCTGGATGTTCGTGTCTTGAGCAGACAGGCCGATCATCAGCGTCGGATTGGTCACAGCAAGATTGACGAGCTGTTCTCGGATCGGCGCAGTGCTCGGATCGACCGGCCACTGAGTAATTTGCGACAGCCGCGCCACTATCAGAGGCCTGTACGTCGCCGCATCATTGGCGGCGCGGACCGCGCACCCGTGAAACTTAATCAGGCGTGAGCGCCGCCGCGGTTCTCGCAAATCCTCTCCTCGAACGCACACGAGGAGGACATCATTTCCGCCGGCCGTTAACTGAGCCACCGCCGCCTCAATGAGGCCGTCCCAGTTTGCGGACACAACCTCAGGAGCGACACCTTCGATTCCCAAGATACCAAGGCACAAGTGTTCGCAATCGGGTTCCGCGGCAGCGGGCGCGAAGGTCGTTGGAACATCCACCGCATCCCAGAGGAGATAGTCCGCCGCCTGACCTTGAACGCGAATGTCGAGTAGCCGCGAATACTCTCGCGGCAGGCGCTGAAGGACAACATCCAACGCGCCCCAAGTGTCCACCGACTGCGCGGGGTCTACCTGTCCTAGCTCCGATGGCGAAAGCTGCGCGAGTGCTAGGGCCTCTTCAAGAGCCCGACGATAAGGACAATTCGGATCGGCCGCGTCAATCCGAGTCTGCAGATGAACGAGCACTTTTCTGATGACGCGCCGGAGATCATCGACGCGCTCTCGAGAGATACCCGAGCCGAGCCAAAATGCGTATCGAGCCTGGCTCACACCTTCGCTCAGCTCGGCGAACGGTCCATCAAGCAGATCCAGTGTCTCGCGGACAGTGATATTTGCGGCTGTGGGCATGCGCCGATGGCTACCTTAACCTAAACCGTGCTGTTCGCCGCGTGCCTTAAGCATCCTGAGCCAAAGTGTGCCCCCACCGAAAAGAATCTTCCGGGCCAGTCACCGGCGAGGCGAGGGGAAGGCGCTGTAATCTGCGCCAGTTGCTTGGGTGCGTCCTGCCGGTTTCGCGACGTCATCCTTCTTGATGAAGCTACGACCTACGTTGCGTGACCGACCCTGCGGATCTTCTGAATCTCGGGACCGTTCCGCTTACTTGTCGGACGTTCCTGTTCCGCTCACCTTTCCCAGAGGCTGTTGCCTCTCTATGGCAGCTTCAGAACGGTGAGTTGCAATCCGGGAATGTCGGAGAAATCTTTGCCGTTCGCGGTGAGCAAACGGAAGTGGCGCTCGATCGCTTGCGCGGCTAACCAGAGGTCGTTTACGCGCACATGGGGATCGCGTCCTGCCTTCCGCAACCGGCCCGCAAGTCGGCCGAATATTTCAGCAGTATCGACAGTGATTCTGAGCTGCGGCTTCCGGCGCAATCGGCGTAACATCGCTGCCGCGCGTTGCTTCTGTGGTCCGCTGCGAAGCAGCTCCAATCCGAGTCTGATCTCCGCGACATTAATCGGCGAAAGGTAGACCGGATCTTGTCGTGTAATGGCGTGGATATCGGCCGCGGAAAGCCCGCCGCGTTCCACGGCGATCCAGATGTTGGTATCTATCAGCCAGCCCACGGATCTCGCAGCTCGCTGAGTCGTCCGCGACGGCTCTTCCGAGTCGCGGCGATCGACGCTGACAAGGCGTCGGCGGTTTTATCGTCAATTGTGCGGTAGAGATCGCCGAATACCTCCAACGCATCCTGACGCGGGGCCTCGGGCACTAAGCGGGCAACCTGCCGCTGATTGCGAACCAAAACGATTTCTTCCTGGTCGCGCTCGACCTCGTCCAGCACGGCGCTGAAGTTTCGCGCGACGTTGGTGGCTGAGAGACGCTTCATGTCGTCAGGCTATCTGATTGAATCTGATTCGGCAACGATAGGACGAGGTGCTGTCCCTAAAATTGTCCCTGTGAGGCGGCAAAAAGGGACATTTTGAGCCTACGTCAGCCAAGATCGCTGTTCGGTGAAGCGCGAAAAACACTGAGGATTTGGCCGAAAAAGACGATGGCCGATTGACTGAAGGGCGTTTTAGCAAACCGCCGCCTTCAGCCTCTCGGCCACCTCACCGTGGGCGGAAGCTACCATCATACCGCGATCCCCATTGCCCCACATCGCCCCCGGTGCGCGGCTTCCAGTCGC
>Ga0196963_10000542_pt1 | contig 33274 bp, 25 predicted proteins | sample S1_5metaG_FD_148600 | JGI IMG/M metagenome (GOLD analysis project Ga0196963, IMG submission 148600) | Soil microbial communities from Anza Borrego desert, Southern California, United States - S1_5 | ecosystem: Environmental > Terrestrial > Soil > Desert | place: USA: California | collected...
GCGCAGCACCGCGCAACCCGTGGAAAGCGTCGAGGAGAAACTCACCGCCCGGCAGGGGCGGAGGACGATGACCTCGTGCGAACGATTCCTCTGCCCCTCCGGGGCAGTGTTCATCTGCGCGCCTCTGGGGAGGACGAAGCCGTGTTGAAACTCCTGTCGTGGGGGGTGGAGGGGCCCGGTCCGCAGGCGCACGAGCCTCGCCCGCCCCCCCACGGGCCCCACGGGCCCCAAGAGCCGCGCGAACCCCGCCCTCAGCACGCCACGCCGATCCGCGAACGGCCCGCGTGGGATTAAGGCCCGCAACGGTGCGTGTGCAGGCTTGCGGGTCTTATTCGGGGGAGGGCACCGTCCAATACACTCGGCCGTGCGGGGCGGCGTCTCAAACACGGTCGTGGACGATCGCGGCGTCGAGCGGCCCCAAGCCCCGCTTTTGTCCGTCTGGCACGACCTGATGGGCGAGCGCCCGCAACGGTCGGGCCGGCAGACAGCCCTCTTGATCACCGGCAAGGTGGTCTGCCTCGCCCTCTTGGCCCTGTGGGCCTGGTGGTTCATCCGCACGAGCCCCGGCACGACGGGGATCATCGCGGCGGTGACGTGGTTCGTGTGCGCGCCCTTGGTCGGCATCCTGACGGGCTGGCTCCTGCGTCGCCGGGCCGAACGATCGACCATCAAGTCCGAGCACGCGGCGGTCTTCGCCTCGTACGGCCGCTGCGGGTGCTGCGCCTTCGATCTCATCGACCTGCCCGTGCAGGAGGACGGCTGCACCGTCTGCTCCGAGTGCGGGTGCGCGTGGAACCGGCTGCGCTTCACGCGCCGCACGCCGGGCATGACCGCGAGCGAGGCCGCCGACGCCTGCATGAAGGAGCTTGCGCGCAGGCCGCGCCTCGGCGAGCCCGTGCTTGAGTTTGTCTGCGACGATATCGGCGTGCGGACGGCCTTCAAGGGCGGCTCGATGCTCGGTTGGTCGCTGCGCGGGCGCACGATGCAGGCGAACGCAGCGCTGCGCAGCGCGGCGTGGAAGCGCCGCGTGCCGGTCATCGCGTGTCTCGTCCTCGTCGGAACGCTTCTGCTCGCCGCGACGTTCGGGCCCGTGCGGATCCCGCTGGCCGAGCCGCTGTACACGGGCGCCTTCGGCGTCTGCGCGTTGCTCTTCGCCGTGTTCGCGACGCGCCTCTCCCTCCCGTTCGCCAAGCGCCGCGCCCTCTGGCTCGCGCACGGCGTCTGCCCCTCGTGCCTCTCGGACATGGACGAGGCCAGCGCGGGCTTCAACGGCTGCCGCGTGTGCGTGCGGTGCGGCTGCTCGTGGAGGGCGGCGGACCTCGCCTTCCCGCCCGTGCGCACCGAGTGCGAGCAGTGCGGCTACGACCGGGCGGGGCTCACGCGCGGGACGCCCTGCCCGGAGTGCGCGTGCCTGTGGGAAGTCGAGTCGCGCCGGGTGGAGGAGCGCGCGTGAAGTGCCTCGCGTGCGGCTACGACCTCTCCGGCGTCGCGGCCGATGTCTGCCCGGAGTGCGGCGCGAAAAGGCCGACGCTCTTGCAGCATGCCGACACAAAGGCGCGGAGGCGATTCGCCAAGGGACTTGTGATTGCCCACGGCTTGATGGCCGCGCCGTACCTGCTCTCCGCGATCTTCGCCTACTCGGCCGCGGTGCGGGCGATGTTCCAGCTCGGACGGTGGCCCCGTTGGCATCAAGACAATCCGTCGCGGAGTGCGCTCGGATCACCCTTCACGGACGCGTGGAACATCTCGTCAATCTTCGCCTTCTACATATTTCCGCTATGGATCTGCGTCGCGATCGGCACGTTCATCATGATGCCGCGCCTGCGGGCGCACGCGCCGTCGCGCGCCGTGATGATCTACTGCGTGATGTCGGTGCCGCTCTTGTTCGTCATGCTCTTTTTCCTCGATCCCGGCGGCGTCTTCTTTTGGATTGCCGATTAGCCCGCCGCGCCGGTCTTCGCCCGCGTCACGCCCGTCAACGCCTCGCGCAGCGCCGAGGCCGTCGGGGTCGCGGGCAGGAAGCGCAGGCGGCCCCGGAAGTCCGGGCGCGTCTCCATCAGCGCCGCGATCGCGCTCCCCTCCCCCTCGCCCAGCACGACGACGCGCCGGTGCGGGTCGCTCTCGAGGAAGGAAGCGACCTCGGCCGCGTCGGGCTTGTCGAGCGCCCAGACGTCGGCGCCGGGCCTGCCGTGCCCCTCGTGCCGGGCGAACCTGCCGCCGGCGTGCTCGACGAACATGCGGGCCAGGCCGATTATCCGCTCGTTGCCGATCGAGACCGCCGCGGTGAAGGCCGGGTCGGACCGGCACCCGCCGTGGTGCGCGACCGTGCCGGACGGGAGGAGGATCGTGAACGTGCACCCGGCGTTGGGCGCGGTCTCCAGAGAGATCGTTCCCCCCGCCGCCTCGACCACGCCCTTCACGAGCCCCAGGCCCATGCCCGTCGAGATCGCGCGCCCCTTGGTCGAGAAGTACGGCTCGAAGCAGCGGGCCCGCACGCTGGGCGGCATCCCCGGCCCGTTGTCGGCGACGGTGAGCCTCACCATCCCGCCTGGCCCGTCCGCGGGCGAGGCCGCCTCGGCGGCGATGCGCACGATGCCGGAGGCCTGCCCCATCATCGCCTCGCCCGCGTTCTGCACGAGGTTGAAGACCGCCTGCGCCAGCCGGTGCCGCGCCACCCGCACGCGCAGCCCGGGCGCGATCGCCTGCTCGAACCTCACGTGGCGGGGCAGCGCCGCGCGGAAGAGCGGCATCGTCTCCGCCGCCCACGCCGCCAGGTCCGTCACGGCGGAGGACGCGGACTCGCGGTCGGGGTCCATCGCCATGAGGCGCATGCCCGCGGAGAGCTGGCTCAGGTGCGCGATCGCCCGGCTGATCGCCTCGAAGTCCGCCTGCGCCTCCCCCGGCGGGCACGACGCGCGGAGCGCGTCCAGCCGCGCGCGGATCGGCAGGGTCAGGTTCGCGATGTCGTGCCCCAGCCCCGCCGCGAGCGTGCCCAGCGACGCCAGCCGCTCCGACGCGTGGAGGTTCGCGATCGACGCCGCCAGCTCGGCCGTCTTGCGCTCGACGAGCTCGCGCAGGCGCTCGCGGTGCTGCGCCAGCTCCCGGAGCGTCGCGCGCAGCTCGTACTGCCGCTGCCTCGCCCGCAGGGCCACCGCCACCGCGTTCAGGAGCGTCGTGCGCCGCAGCGGGCGCTCGAGGATCGTGACGTTGCCGATCGGGTCGAGCCCGCGCGCGATCTCCCACGCCCGGTCCTCCCCGGAGGCCCCGCCCCCGGCGAGCAGGATGAGCGGGATGTCCGACCACCCGGGCTGTTCCCCCAGCGCCGCGGCGAAGTTCTCCAGCTCCTGCGGCGACGCGGACGAGAAGGCCTCCTGCGCCGCGATCACCGCGCCCGCGCCCGCGTGGTCGGAGCGCGTGATCTCGATCGAGACGGTCGTGAGGTCCGCGCACTCGAAGGCCTCGAACCCGGCGGACCCGAGGGCCGTCGAGATCGCCGCGGCGTCCCCGTCCACCGGCGCCAGGATCAGCACGCGCGCGGAGGTGGGCTCGCGCGGCGGGTGCTCGGGCGTCGTGAAGGAATCGGAGACCATGTCGCTCATCCCGGCCGCTCGGCCTTCCCGTTCTCTTGACCGACGACCACCGGCGTGCCGGAGAGGACGCCCCGGAAGTTGCGCAACGGCTCACCGAGCCTGATGGCGTCGGGCGGGCAGATGCTGAAGGGGCGGATCGTGGGCTCGTGCCCGCCCGCCCGGCGCTTCGTGACGGAAAGGGCCTTGCGCACCTCGCCCGCGTGCTCGTAGAAGCGGAAGAGGAGCACCGTATCGGCGAGGTAGCTCGCGTCCAGCGGCTGCGTCATGGCGGGGCCCATCATGCCGGACTGGCTGACGATGAGGAGGAGCGCAACGCCGCGCGCCGCGGTGTAGACCAGCAGCTCGTGCAGGTGGAGCGCGAGGTGCCGCTCGTCGGGCATCGCGTTCATGTAGCCGTTCAGGCTGTCGATCACGATCAGCCGGACGCCCTCCTGCTCCACGGCGCGCATGACGTGGTGGGCGAACTGGCCCGGCGAGATCTCGGTGGCGTCGATGGTGCGGAGGCTGATCACGCCCTTGTCCTCGAGCGCTTCCATGTTCATCCCCACGCCCTTGGCGCGGGTGCGGAGCATCGACGGGCTCTCCTCGAAAAGGTACATGTGCGTCTTCTCGCCGCGCTGCGCCGCGCTCACGGCGAACCGCATCGCGACCGTGGACTTGCCCGAGCCGGCCGGCCCGACCAGCAGCGTGCCCGAGCCGCGGTCGATCCCCCCGCCCAGGAGCGCGTCCATCTCCGGCACGCCGCTGGACAGAACGCCCCCGCCCACCTGCGCGTGCTCCGCCGCCACCAGCCGCGGGTAGACGCGGATGCCGCCGGTCGTGATCTCGAAGTCGTGCCACCCGGTGCGGAAGCCCACGCCGCGCATCTTGGCGACCTCGAGGCAGCGCTTCGTCGCGCCGTACCCCTTCGCGTGCCGCTGCATGCTGATGACGCCGTGCGCCAGGCTGTGCAGCTGCATGTCGTCGCCCCCGCCCGTGCGGTCGTCCACGACGATGACCGTGCACCCGATCGCCTGCGCGCGCCGCTTGAGCTCGAGCAGCTGGCGCCGGTAGCGCAGCTGATCGCCCGCGATCAGCCGCAGCTCGGAGAGCGAGTCGAAGACCATCCGCCGCGGCTTGTGCTCGTCCATCAACGCCCAGAGGCTCTTGGTGACGGCCGTCAGCTCGGTCTCCGACGGGTGGAAGACCGTGCCCGCGCGCATCCCCTCGAGCGACCGGTGCACGTCCTCGGCGCGGAAGAAGTGGAGCCCGCCGAGGGACCAGCCGTGCGCACGGGCGATGTCCTCCACCTCCGCGCCGGACTCGGAAAACGTCACGTAGAGCGCCGGCTCGCGGCGCTGCGCGCCCTCGATCAGGAACTGCAGCGCCAGCGTCGTCTTGCCGACGCCGGGGTCGCCCTGCAGCAGGAACAGGCGCTGCGCCGGCAGCCCGCCCCGCAGGATGTGGTCGAGACCAGAGATGCCCGTCGAGATCACGGATTCGGCCATCGCGGATGCGCCGGGCGCTTGGCCCGCCCTTCTGACCGCCGGCCGCACGGCGGCCGCGGCGGGGGCGCGGGCGGAGATCGCCCGTCGGAAGCACCCGGCCGCGGCGCTGCATGAACGGGCCGCGGGTATCGACGACTCTATACGCCGTCGTACGGAGAAGATCCCGAGCGGCGCGCGGCGTCAACGCGAAAATGGGCGGTGTTGCGGCCAAAAACCGCGGATTTCACGCCCATTCCATGAGCCCGATTTCATGGCTTTGGCTGTGGCGCCCGCCACACGGTCACTCGCGCGGCGCGGTTGTCTCTCCGATCCATCTGATGCGGTACACCCGGCCGGTGGGCAGATCGCTCGTGAAGTAGATCATCCCGTCGGGCCCCTGCGCACAGTCCACCGGGCGCGCGAGCACGACGTCCCCGCCCGCCTCGTCCTTCGCGAGCGTCGAGACGACCGTCTCCAGCCCGCACGGGTTGCCGCCCAGCTTCGGGTCCTTGTCGAAGATCACACGCGCCACCTGGTACCCCGCGCGGGCGCTGCGGTTCCAGCTCCCGCGGCAGGCGACGAAGGCGTCGCCGGAGCACTCGGAAGGCAGGGCCTTGGTGCGCTCGTTGATGGCGGGGTCGACGAAGGCGAAGCAGTTCGCCGCCCAGTGCGCCCCGAAGCGCCACGCCGGCGCCACGGTCCTCATGCCCAGCTCGATGATGTCCTCGCGCTCGCGGAACTCGTAGCGCGGCACCATGTTCCCCGTCACGAACGGGTGGCCGTAGAACCTCCCCTCCTCGTAGCGGTTCAGTTCGTCGGGCGGGTTCCAGTCGGTGTAGGGCATCCGCTCCGCGTCCTCGCCGAGCAGTTCGCCGAAGTTGTCCGACCCGTGATCGACGCCCCAGACCTCGGTCGTGCCGGGGCGCAGACGCAGCTCCTCGGTGTTGCGCAGCCCCGAGGCGAAGAGCGTCTTCTCGCCCCCCTCGTGGTTGAAGCGCCAGATCTTCTGCCGGTCCGTCGCCTGCTCGTCGGTGATGTTGCCGCTGTCGCCGATCGACGTGTAGATGTGCGTGTCCGTCACGAGAAGCGAGCGCCACCAGTGCCCGCCGTCCCGCGGCAGGCCGGAGACGCGCTCGATCACCTCGTCGGCGATGCCGCTCCGGTCGGCGTCCACGCTGCGCAGGATCACGCCCTGCGCCGCGATCCACAGCGCGTCGTTGTGCCAGCAGAGCGCGTGCGGCCCCTCGAGCCCCTCGACGTACACGGTGAGGTTCTCGTAGACGCCGTCCTTGTCGAGGTCGCGGAGCGTCACGATGTCGCCGAAGCGGGGGCGCGAGATGTAGAGGGCGCCGTCGGGCGCGAACTCCATGAAGCGCACGTTGTCGAGCCGCGGCGTCACCGCCTCGACCTTATACCCCTCCCGCACCGTGAACCTTCCGATCTCCGGCGCGGCCATCGGGTCCGCCGGCTGTGTCGGCGCCGCTTCCGCCTGCGCGGCCGCCTCGCCGCCGAACACGCTCACCGCCGCCACCATCACCGCCGCCGCAACAACATTCGTCATGCAAAAGCGTACCGTGCTCGACAACGGTCCTGGGTGGCCCGGCCGTCCCCGCCGGTCTTCTCGTCCCTCCACGCCGTGCCTGCATCCCTTCTTCCTCCTAACCTCCGCCCGCGATGCTCAAGCACTTTGCATTCCTTCCGCTCCTGGCCTCCGCAGCGCTCGCGCAGGAGGCTCCGCCGCAGCCCCCCACCGACCCGGACTTTCCCGCGGCCCGTGTCGAGCTGGGCAAGGGTGCGGACGAAGTGCCCGGCAACTTCCTCGACGCCGGCACGGAGTGGATCACGTTCGGCCTGGGCGGCGGCGCGGGGAACAACGACGTCAACAACGGCCACGTCTTCGCGAGCTGGTCCACCTTCCTCGACGACGGCGTCGAGTTCATCGTCGAGGGCGCCGGGCACTACTTCGAGCAGCCCGACAAGGACGCCGCGGGCGGCGCCCTCTCGGCGCTCTTCCGGTGGCACTGGTGGTACAGCGAGCACGGCGAGCAGGAGGAGCCGCGCTGGACGTCGTACCTCGACATCGGCATCGGCCTCATGGGCACGACCGACGACGTGCCCGAGGAAGGGACGAGCTTCAACTTCTCGCCGCGCGTCGGCGCGGGCGTGACGCGCCTCATCAGCGACGACTGGCGCCTGAACGCCGGCGTGCGCTGGCTGCACGTCTCGAACGGGCGCATCTGGGGCGAGGACGACAACCCGGCGGTGGACGGCGCGGTGCTCTACCTTGGATTCACGAGGCGATTCTGATATGCAACGGGTAGTCGGATTTCAGCGCAGAGACACAGAGAAGATGAGCAGGAAGAGAAGAAAAGGCTTGGCTTGAAGATGTCGATGCGAGAGATCTTGGCATCCGCTTCTTCAAACCAATCTATTCTCTTCTCATCGATCTCATCTGCTCTGTGCCTCTGTGCTGAACTCTTCTTCCCGCGGCTCGCTCACCCGCCGCAGCTATAGAAGAACTTGCCCTCGGTGATCTTCCCGTTCCTCACCGTGTAGAGGCACGTCTCGCTCATCTGCATGCGGATGTTCGCCATCGGCCCCTCGCTGCACGTGCAGTCCATGCTCATGGGAAGGACGAACTGGTCGCCGTTGACGATCGGCTTGCCGCACGAGGCGCTGTGGATGGTCGTGGTCTTCTGGAACACCGCCGCCTTCTCGAGGATGTTCGCCCTGCCCTCGGTCAAACGCGGGCAGCCGGGCCCCTCCATCGCCTCGACGTGGCGCGCGTTGTCGGCGTAAAGCTCGCGGATCGCGTCGAGGTTTTTCCCCTGCGAGCAGAGCTCGACAAGGCGGTCGGCGACCTTCTGGGTCGCCGTGTGCTCGGCGGACATCGGGGGCATCTCGAACGCGGGCTTGGAGGGGGTCGCGGTGCTCATGGCGAACGGTAGCACCGGGTGGGGCGAAGAGAAGATTCACCGCAGAGACGCAGAGAGCTCAGAGAAGAGAATGGACTGATTTGAAGCGCTGCGCCTCTGCGCACTCTTCAAACCCATCTGTTCTCTTCTCATCTTCCTCTGCGACTCTGCGGTGAATCTTCTTATCGGGCCGCCGCGACAAGCTCGCGGGCCCTCGCCGCGTCTACCGGCGCGTGCCACACACCGCCCTTCTTGATCCACGATCCCACGATCAGCGCGTGCGCGTGCTGGAGCAATCCCCTCGCGTTCTCCGGCGTCACGCCCGAGCCCACCAGCACCGGGATCGACACCGCCCGGCGCGCATCGCGCACGTCGTCCTCCTCCGCCGGCCTGCCCGTCGCGACACCCGTCACGATCACGCCGTCGGCGAGGAAGAACTCCGCCGCCTTCGCCAGCTCCGCGACGTCGAGGTCGCACGTGATCGCGTGCGAGGCGTGCTTCTTCTGGATGTCCGCAAAGACCTTGACGTGCCCGGCGCCAAGCGCCGCGCGGTCGCGCAGCAGCGGGCCCGCCGCGGCGTCCGCCATCAGCCCCTCGTCAGCCACGTGCGAGAACACAAACGCCTCGCACCTGATGAACTGGCACCCCGTCGCGTGCGCTACCGCCATCGCCTCGCGCTCCCCCCGCGAAAGAATCTGCACACCGATCGGGAACGCGTCGCCCATCTCGCGCCGCACCGCCGCGCACACCGCGGTCATCGCCGCGACCGTCGCCGGCGCGTGCGGGCCGTTCACGTACGGCCGGTCGTGCATGTTCTCGACGATGACCGCGTCGAAGCCGGCCTCGCGCAGCGCCGCCGCCTCGCGCATGGCCTCGGTCGCAAGCTCGCGCACCGGCCTGCCGGCCCCCGGCGACCCCGGCAACGCCCCGACGTGCACCATCCCGATCAGCGTTCTGTTGAGTTGCACCCCGGAAGATAGGGCCTAGCGCCGCGCTCGCCTCTTTGTCTGCTTCGCCCGCCGACCCGGCGCCTGCTTCGCTCGCTTCCTCGCGGGGCTCGCCGCCGCTTCCGTTGCCCTCGGGTGCCTGGGCTCGTAAATCAGGAACTTCGTCCCCGCCGGCGACTCGAAGCTCGACGCCAGCCCCCACCCCTGATCGACGACCGGAGCAACCCCCTTCGCTCCCGCCGCGGCGAGCTTCTTGAGCGTTCCCTCGATGTCCTCGCACATCAGCCACAGCTCGTGGCGTTCCTCCTCGGCGGGGTGGAATCCCACCTCCGTCGGTGGTGCGGCGAAGATGATCCACCCGTCGCCCGCGTTGACGCCCTTGAGACGCAGGGCGTCGCGGAAAAACGCACGGTCCGCCTCGGCGTCCCTGGTATAGATGATGACGTGGAGGCCGCTGAGCATGGACCAGCGTAGCGGCGCGCGGCCCGAAACCCCGCATTCCTCTTGTACGGCGCGGGCCCCTGCGGTATGCTGCCCGCCGGAGGAGCCATGAAAGCAGATCGAATCGCAGCGGTGGTGTGCTGCGCCGCGTCCGCCGCGTTCGCGCAGCCGCTGGACACCTCGTTCACGTACCAAGGCGTGCTCGCCGACGCGGGCGCGCCCGTGACCGGCACGTACGACCTGCGCTTCCGTCTTTACGACTCCCTCGCCGGGAGCGGCCAGGTGGGCGCGGCCCTGTGCGCGAACGACGTCGCCGTCACCGACGGCAGGTTCACGGCCGCGCTCGACTTCGGCGCCGGAGCCTTCGCCGGACAGAAACGATTCCTCGAGATCGAGGTGCGCTCCGACACCGGCCTCGCTTGTGCGGACGCGTCCGGCTACACGCTCCTCACGCCCCGCCAGGAGCTGACCGCCGCCCCGCACGCGTCCTTCTCGCTGCAGGCGATCAACGCCACCAGCGCCGCCAACGCGGTCTTCGCCGCGAACGCGGGCTCGCTCAACGGCCAGGCCCCCGCCTTCTACACCAACGCGGGCAACCTCACGGCCGGCACACTGCCCGACGCGCGCCTCTCCACCAACGTCGCCCGACTCAACGCGTCGCAGACGTTCGCCGGCGCCGTCACGTTTACCAACGCCGGCAGCTCCTTCACGGGCAACGGTTCGGGCCTCACCGCGCTCAGCGCCGCCAACGTCGCGTCGGGCCTGCTCTCCGACGCGCGTTTGTCGTCCAACATCCCGAGGCTCAACGCCGCGAGCAACAACTTCACCGGCAATCTCGGCGTGAACACGGCGCCGACCGAGCGCCTCGACGTCTCGGGCATCGGCCGTTTCTCGCAGGGCGTCCGCTTCGGCGATCAAACACTGCAGACAACGGCGGCGCTCGACCCCGGCGACCTGGGCTTCACGTCCGGCTACCCCGCGGGAACGACCGTCGCCGTCGCCGTCAACGGCGTGACCTTCCCTACCGCGCGTCTCATCGACGGCTTCAGGCTCACACGCCCCCTCTCCGCCGGCATTCCCGCGGGCCAGGTGCAATGGACGCAGCGTCCGACGCTCCGCCGGCCCCGCACCGCCGACAACACCTGGTACGACTGGGTCCGCAACGGCACCGCCCTCTCCGGCCTTGTCGTCACGCTCACTGTCCCCAGCGGCGGCACGATGACGTACACGCTCCCGAGCGGCAACGCGTTCTCGTACCGCGTCATCACCGCCGACGACAACCTTCCGTTCGAAGAAATCCAGTACGCCTGCGGCAACCTGAGCAACGGCTTGTCCACGAACCCGGCCGTCGCCGCCGGATCGATCGTCGGCGTGACGCCCCCCACAGTCCGCCCTCGCCTCGGCGACACGACCGGGAGCACCGGTCTTTACCGGCTCGTCGTCAACAACGTCATCGACCACACGACCTCCGTCGTGGGCGACCCCGTGTTCGCCGCGGCGATCGACCCGACGACCGGCAATCGCGCCGGCGCGCTCGCGAGCGGGACCTTCCTTGTCCGCGCCAACGCGGGGAGCGCCGCCCAGAATGTCGACGGGTGGGTGCTGACGAACGCCGCCCGGAACGTCCGTCTCATCATCGACACGGTCACCGACATCAACGTGATCAACAACGCCCCGGCCGGCACCGTCTCGTGGGGCGTGCGCGTCGCCGACGACGGCTTCCCCGTCGAAGAGGCCGAGTTCATCGTCCCGCTCAATTGATCGCCGCGTCCGAAGGAGTTGCTCCTATGCGCCGTCTCGCCGCCATCTCGTGCACCGCCCTCCTCACCGCCCCGGCGTCCGCCCAGCCCGTCACCACCGCGTTCACGTACCAGGGCCAGCTCGCCAGCGCCGGTGTCCCCGCCGAGGGCCCCCACGACCTGCGCTTCCGCCTCTACACCGCGGGCGGCGCGCAGATCGGCCCGACGCTCTGCGCCGACGACGTCGCGGTCGCGGCGGGTCAGTTCGCGGCGCTCCTCGACTTCGGAGCATCCGCCTTCGACGGTCAGCAGCGCTTTGTCGAGGTGGACGTGCGTGCCGACGCCGGTCTCGACTGCACCGACGCGACCGGGTACACGACGCTCACGCCGCGTCAGCCCATCACGGCGACGCCGCACGCGTCGTACGCGATCAACGCGGCGGCAGCCGACACGGCGCTGTCGGCGACGAACGCGACGCAGCTCGGCGGCCAGCCCGCGTCCTTTTACACGAACGCGACCAACCTGACGACCGGGACGATCGCCGACACGCGGCTCAGCGGCAACGTGCCTCGCCTCAACACCAGCAACACGTTCACCGCGGCCGTCAGCGCCCCGTCGTTCGCCGGTTCGGGCGCCTCGCTCACGAGCCTCAACGCGTCGAACCTCTCGGCCGGGACGCTCGCGGACGCGCGCCTCTCCGGGAACGTTGCGCTCCTCAACGCCGCGCAGATATTCAGCGCGCCCAAGACGTTCTCCTCGGCCCCCTCCTTCACCGCGGCGGGCTCCCCCTTCACCGTCGCGAGTACCTCTCTCGTCGCAAATCTCAACGCCGACCTGCTGGACGGCCTCAGCTCCGGCGCTTTCGCCCCCGCCGCGCACACGCACGCGGCGAGCGACATCACCTCGGGCGTTCTGCCCGCCGCCCGCGGGGGCACGAACGCCACGTCGATCGGCGGCGCCGGTCAGGTCGCGTATTCGAACGGCACTTCCCTCCTCTTCTCCGCGACCGGAGCGCCCGGCATGCTGCTCCGATCGACCGGTACCGGGGCGCCCACCTGGACGACCATTTCCGCCGCGGACCTGCCCCTCCCCGGCGGCGACGTGAACGGCCCGTACACGGCGATGCTCGTCGACGGTCTCCAGGGCCGGCCGGTGGCGAGCAATGCGCCGAGCGCCGGCGACGTGCTGAGCTGGAGCGGCGTGCTCTGGGCGCCGGCGGCGCCGCCCACGCCCACGCTCGGCGGTGATGTCGCCGGCGCCGCGAACGCGGCGACAGTCGTCGGCCTCAGAGGCCGCCCCGTCTCCGGCACCTCGCCCGCCGCGGGCCAAGTGCTGACGTGGACCGGCACGCAGTGGGCGCCCGCGGCCCTGCCGTCCCCGTCGATTACATCGCCCGAGACCCTCCGCCTCATCCGCGGCTACGTCAGCACGCTCGGCGGTATCACCGAGGGTGCGGGCTTCACCGTCGCGCACCCGGCGCTGGGCGAGTACGACATCACCTTCTCTCCCGCGTTCTCCGATCGCCCTGTCATTGCGGTCACGGTGGAGGACGCTGCCGCCCCGCAGATCGCGACGTTCACCGCGCTCGCGAACGGCTCGGTGACCATCCGCATCTGGCAGCTCAGCGGCGGAGCGATCGATTCGGGCTTCCACTTCACCGCCGTCGGCCCTCCGTGATCACCCTACCATCCCGCGGTCCTGTGGCCGGACAGCCGCCGGATCGCCGCACACTCGGACGCTGAGCCGCCCCGGCTTCGACCTTCAAGGTCACACACCGCGGCAGCGTTTCAAGCTCACTCCGTGGCGTCCCGAATGTGCGAGGGTGTTCTCCCGCCGGACCTTCTCCGGCGCACCCGTTGTCTGTCCGGTTCAAAGCGAGTTTCCCCATTAAGTTCATCAATCTCGGGCTCCCGGAGCCCATCGCCCAGGCCGTCAGGACCGAGGGCTACGACACCCCCACCCCGATCCAGGAGCAGGCGATCCCGCACATCCTCGCGGGGCGCGATGTTCTCGGCTCCGCGCAGACGGGCACGGGCAAGACCGCCGCGTTCGCGCTCCCGATGCTCGCGCTGCTGAGCAAGACCCCTGCGCCTGCGAAGGGCGTCTACCGCCCCATCCGCGCCCTCATCCTCACGCCCACGCGTGAGCTCGCCGCGCAGATCGCCGAGAGCGTCAAGACGTACGGCAGGCACACGCACCTCACGCACGCCCTCGTCTTCGGCGGCGTCAACCAGAACCCGCAGACGCGCGCGCTCGACCGTGGCGTCGACATCCTCATCGCCACGCCCGGCCGCCTCCTCGACCTGCTGAACCAGGGCTACGGCGACCTCTCGCAGATCTCCATCTTCATCCTCGACGAAGCCGACCGCATGCTCGACATGGGCTTCATCAACGACATCCGCAAGATCATCGCGCGCCTGCCCCGCCGCGACGCGAAGCACCCGCGCCAGACGCTCCTCTTCTCCGCGACGATGCCGCCGGACATCAAAGCCCTCGCCGACACCCTCCTGCACGACCCGGTGCACGTCAAGGTGGCGCCCGACAAGCCCACCGCCGACCGCATCGACCAGTGCGTCTACCACGTCGACCGCCGCTACAAGCCCGCGCTCCTCCGACACCTGCTAGAGCGCGAGCACATGACGCGCGTCGTCGTCTTCACCCGCACCAAGCACGGGGCCGACCGCGTCGCCCGCGACCTCAACCGGGCCGGCATCACCGCCGAGGCGATCCACGGCAACAAGCGCCAGTCCCAGCGCCAGCGCACGATCGCCGGGTTCAAGTCGGGCGACATCCCGGTCCTCGTCGCCACCGACATCGCCGCGCGGGGCATCGACATCGACGACGTCACGCACGTCATCAACTACGACATCCCGGAGGTCCCCGAGACGTACGTCCACCGCATCGGACGCACCGCCCGCGCGGGCGCCAGCGGCGACGCCATCACCTTCTGCTCCGCCGAGGAGCGCCCGCTCCTGCGCGACGTCGAGCGCTTCACGCGCAACCCCATCCGCGTGCAGAACGACCACCCGCCCCTCGACGAGCTCCCGGCGCCCGAACGCGCCGAGCACGACGAACGCCGGGAACGCCCCGACCACCGCCGCGGCGGCCAGCCGCCCCGGGGCGGGCGTCGGCCCCAGCGAGAGGGCAGCGGCGCGGGCCACCCGCGCAGCGCGGACCGATCGCCGCGCCCGCGGAACGCGGATTCGCGGGGCGACCACCGCGACAGCCGCACGCCGCACCACGACGGCCGGCCTACGCACGGCGGCGGCGACCGGCCGCGCTCGAACGCGCCCGCCCGCGATCGGGGCGACGCCCCGCGCAGCCCCTACAGCGCCGCGGCCTCCGACTCCCCTCGTCCACGCGATGGTCACACCCGCGACGGCGATCCTCGCGAGAACCGTCCGCGCGACGGGCACCCGCGTGCGCAGAAACCCCGCGCGCCGCACGGGAACCCGGGCGGCGAGCGCGGCGGCGGGCCGCACGAGGGCGGCGCTTCGCGCCGCCCGCCCCGGCAAGCGGGTCATCCGCGCTCGAAGCCCTCCAAGCGCCGCCGCTGAGCGCGTCGCGCAGATCGCGTTGCATCGCCTCCGCGCTTCCGATATGCTGGCCGCGGAGGATCCATGAAGTACCGCGCTCTCGTCGGGGCTGTCGCCGCGCTCTCGTCCGCCGCGTTCGCGCAGCCGATCGATCCAACGTTCACCTATCAGGGCGAATTGGCCGACGGCGGCATCCCCGCAACGGGCATGTACGACCTGCGCTTCCGGCTCTACGACTCTTCATCGGGCACGACCCAGGTCGGCCCGACGCTCTGCGCCGACAACATCACCGTGACCAACGGCCGCTTCACCGTCGCCCTCGACTTCGGCGCCGGCGCGTTCAACGGTCAGAAGCGCTTCCTCGAGATCGACGTGCGCACCGACGCCGGCGCAACCTGCGCCGACCCGACCGGCTACACCACCCTCGCGCCGCGTCAGGACTTGACCGCGACGCCGCACGCCTCCTTTGCCAGCAGCGCTGCCTCCGCCACGACGGCGACCACCGCGACCAACGCCCTCTCCGCGAACACAGCGCTCACGGCCAACAGCGCCTCGACCGCCAGCAACGCGCTCCTGCTCAACGGCGAAGCGGGTTCCTTCTACACGAACGCCGCGAACCTCACCGGCACGCTCAGCGACGCGCGCCTCAGCGCCAACATCCCGCGTCTCAACACGCCCAACACGTTCACGGGCGCGGTCGCCGCGCCCACGTTCACGGGCTCCGGCGCCGCCCTTACGAACCTCAACGCCTCGAACGCCTCGTCGGGCACACTCCCGGACGGGCGGCTCTCCGCCAACGTCCCCCTCCTCAACATCCCCAACACCTTCACCGGCGCGATCACCGCCCCCTCCTTCTCCGGCTCCGGTGCGGGCCTCACCAACCTCAACGCCGCCAACCTCGCGACCGGCACGCTCCCCGGCGCGCGCCTCAGCGGCACATATTCAAACTCCGTCGCCTTCACCAACGCGGCCAACGCCTTCACCGGCACGTTCGCCGGCCCCGGCGGCGGGCTCACCGGGCTGAACGCCGCGAGCATCGCCTCCGGCACGCTCGCCGATGCGCGCCTCTCCGCAAACGTCCCGCTCCAGAACACGTCCAACACCTTTTCCGCCGCGAACACATTCACCGGAGGGGTCGCCGTCGGCGCCGCTTCGACCGAGGCCCCCTTCCACGTGACCGAGGGCTCGGCCGGTCTCGTCACCGCGAGCGCGAGCGCCTCCGGCGTCTTCGAGCGCTCCGGCGCGAACTACGTGCAGCTCCTCTCGCCCGACGCCAGCGAGCGCGGCCTCATCTTCGGCTCCCCCGCCAACGCCGCGATGGCCGGCATCTTCTACACCAACGGCGGAGCGATGAGCCTCCGCACCGGCGGCAACGCGACGCGCATGGTCGTCACCGACGCCGGACTCGTCGGCATCGGCACCACCGCGCCCGAGGCCGCCCTCCACGTCCGCAGCACCGACTCCCTCGGCACGATCATCGTCACCCCGGGCGTCGCCGATACCCAGAGCCAGCTCCTCCTCGCCGAGAACACCAGCGCCTCCAACGCCATGATGGCCCGCTACAACGGCGCGACCAACAACCTCGAGGTGCGGGGGCTCGCCGCGAACGTCGAGTCCGGCCCGCACATGACCATCAACCGCGACTCGGGCAACGTCGTCGTCAACGGCGCCGCCGCGGCCCTGACCGTCAACGCCAGCACGACGGGCGACGGGACCGTCGCCCTCCCCAACGCCTCCGTCAGCGCCGTCGAGATGTTCAACGAGCCGGGCGTGGACTCGTCGAGAGACGTGAACGTCACCGAGCTCGCCGAGGACGTCACCACGACCGTCGAAACCGTGATCATCACCGCCCCCGCGGCGGGTCACGCCGTCCTGATCGGGACGGTCGTCGTCGAAAACTGCGACGCACTGAATTCGACTGTGTACGTCGTCGCGTCCGAGAGTTCCACGATCAGCGCCTTGGCGGGCCAGCCGACACGGGTCATCACGGGGTGCGCGCCCGCGACGATCACGACGCACACCGTTGTCTCCGTGAACGCGGGGAGCAACACCTTCTACCTCCGCGTCATGTCCTTCAACGCCAACGTCCACGTCGTCGACCGCCGCCTCACCGCGATGTACTTCCCCACCGAGTACTGAGCCTCTCCCGGCCTTTCCGGCGGCCATTCCCTACAATCGCCCAGAATGTCACTTCCAAAGCCGGAACAGCGGTTCATCCGCAACTTCTCCATCATCGCCCACATCGACCACGGCAAGAGCACCCTCGCCGACAGGCTCCTCCAAGCCACCAACGCCGTCTCCGCGCGCGAAGCCAAGGACCAGATCCTCGACTCGATGGACATCGAGCGCGAGCGCGGCATCACCATCAAGGCCTCCGCCGTCACCGTCATGCACCGCCACAAGACGGGGGCCAAGACGGACGAGCTCGAGACCGAGTACGAAACGGTCGACGACGCCGGAGAACACAAGACCAAGAAGGGCGAGGCCGCCGAGGCGCACGGCGACCTCTACATGATGAACTTCATCGACACCCCCGGGCACGTGGACTTCAACTATGAAGTCTCGCGCGCCCTCAAGGCCTGCGAGGGCGCCATCCTCGTCGTCGATTCCACCCAGGGCGTCCAGGCCCAGACCCTCGTCAACGCCTACCTCGCCGTCAACGAGAACCTCACGATCGTCCCGGTCATCAACAAGATCGACCTCCCCAGCGCCAAGCCAGACGATGTCGCCGACGAAATCGAGCAGACCCTCGGCTTCAAGGCCGAGGACTGCATCCTCGTCTCCGCAAAGACCGGCCAGGGCATCCCCGAGCTCCTCGCCGCCATCTGCGAGCAGTTCCCCCCGCCGCGCCCGCCCGTCACCGACCGCCTCCGCGCCCTCATCTTCGACGCCGTCTACGACGACTACCGGGGCGTCATCGTCTACGTCCGCGTCCTCGACGGCTCCCTCAAGGTCGGCGACAAGATCCGCATGATGGGCGTGCAGCGCACCTTCCTCGTCAGCGACATCGGCAAGATGACCCCCAAGCCCGTGCGCGTGCAGGAAGTCGGCCCGGGAGAGACCGCCTACGTCGTCGCCGCGATCCGCTCCCTCAAGGACGTCCGCATCGGCGACACCGTCACCCTCGAGCACGCCCCCGCGGCGGAGGCCCTCCCCGGCTATCAGCCGCCCCGCCAGATGGTCTTCTGCGACTTCTACCCCGCGACCGACGAGGACGGCAAGGGCGCGGACTTTGAAGACCTCCGCGACGCCGTCGAGAAGCTCTCCCTCAACGACTCATCCTTCACGTTCCAGCCCGTGCACAGCGAGGCCCTGGGCTTCGGCTTCCGGTGCGGCTTCCTGGGCCTCCTCCACATGGACATCATCCAGGAGCGCCTGGAGCGCGAGGGCGACGTCGAGATCGTCCAGACCGCCCCCACCGTCTCCTACCACGTGCTGGTCCGGGGCACCGACACCGTCACCGGCGCCAACGGCCAGGCCCTCAAGCCCGTGGACCCCGAGTCCCCCTACCTCCGCGAGATCCCCGCGGGGCACCAGCTCCTCGAAGTCCACAACCCCGGCGACCTGCCGAGCATGTCGAACATCGTCGAGATCCGGGAGCCCATCTGCCGCCTCGAGATCATGACGCCCAAGGAGTACATCGGCGACATCCTGAAGCTCGTGATGGACCGCCGCGGAGTCTACAAGAGCCAGTCGTATGTCTCGGCCAGCCGCGAGACGCTGCAGTTCGAGATCCCCCTCGCCGAGATCATCTACGACTTCTTCGACAAGATGAAGGGCCTCACCAGCGGCTACGGCACGATGGACTACGAGGTGATCTCGTATCAGGCCGACAAGCTCGTGAAGCTCGACATCCTGATCAACGGCGACCCGGTGGAGGCCCTCGCGACGATCGTCCACCGCGACCGCGCCGAGCACCGGGGCCGGCAGCTCTGCAGCAAGCTCAAGGACCAGATCCCGCGGCACCAGTTCGAGATCCCGGTGCAGGCGGCGATCGGCGGCAAGGTGATCGCCCGCGAGACGATCAAGGCCTTCCGCAAGGACGTGCTGGCCAAGTGCTACGGCGGCGACGTCTCCCGCAAGCGCAAGCTGCTGGAGAAGCAGAAGGAAGGCAAGAAGCGGATGAAGAACGTGGGCGCGGTGACGATCCCGCAGGAAGCCTTCATGGCGGTGTTGGATCAGGGGGATTGATTAACGCAGCGCAAAGAGCGCGAGGGTGTCAATTGACGTCGGCTCAATCCGCTAACATATTTGTCAGCTCGACCTGTAAAGACCTCGTCGACTTACGACACGAGCTCTCGGACCATATTCGGTCTCTCGGATTGTTTCCAATCCTATCAGACGACCCGGAATCGGCATTCGTGGTCTCCGGCAATGCCGATACAGTCGATACATGCCTTGTTAATATTCGCACATGCGGCGCCCTAATACTAGTGCTCAACCGTCGATATGGATGGGTTCCGCCGGGCCGTGACGTTTCCGTAACACATCTCGAGTATCGAGAAGCAGTTGCACATCACATTCCGGTGCTCTTCTATGTGCGAAGCGATCTTCTCGCTTGGTCCGAGCAAGCAGTCCATACACCGTTGCCGGGAATTGAGTCGGCAGACGTTACTGGACTTCGATCCCTTATTACGGAACGTCGTGACCAAACCGGGGGGTCGTCAAGTAACTGGCTGCGATCATTTCAGACATCGGTTGATCTTAAGCGGCTGATCAGCCGTGATTTGCAGCGCGAAGCGGCAGACGGTATTTTGGACTCTTTATCTAAAGCCGGAACATTACCGCAGTTCGCGGTCCTTCCGGGCGGCGGGACAATACGCGAGTGGCGCCTGCCACTAGTCAATATATCACGAGCCGACGCTTATGATATTGAATGGAGAATTGGGGTTGAATCGCCAACTCATTCTAAAGCTGTTATTCATGCTACAGAGTCATGGGAGACAACGTGGAACTTCGAAAGTCACTTTAGTCGAGACCAAGTCGCCGCGATCGGAGACCACGAAGTCTGGTCAAGCATTCGATTTACGACAGCCGATCGCTCCCGAATCGAGGAAGTGTTTGCATGCCGGTGGACAGGAACCCCGTCGCGGTTCTCCAAAATCGGACGTCGAGTTCTGCATCGCGAGCCGTGGAGCAGGCAGTATGAAACTTCAACAGTGCACGGGATTAAGTTGTTAACCAATACCCGCCTAACGCCCGATCAGTGATATTAAGTCTTCGCGGTCTGATTCGGCTCGCCAAGCTCGACTGACACAAACCGGGTGGCAATGGTACCGCCCTGCTCTGTACGCGGCCGAATCCAAATCGGCCAGTATCGCAAGGGTGCAGGCTTATCTAACAACGCACCTACTGTCGCAGCACACCGACCCGATACATAATGAGTCAGTCGCGTGTTGTCCTGCCACGTATTGCCATCGGTAATAAATCTTGTGACCTGCTCGGCGTGGGCGCCCGCTGCAACGTCGACAATGCTTATTGCATCCTCCCACGCCTTTGGATTGTCAGCAACGCTGCTTACCGTACTGTCAACGCTAGAGCATCCCCAGTTGTGCAAGAGATTTGCAAACAGTTCGCTCACGATGTGCCGATGCCTAAGACTAGCAATTACATCGTCTTCGTCTGAAATCCAGTGCACTCGCGCGTCGTCAGGAGCAAACCCCCTCGCCAGAAATGTCACCAGTGATAGCACTTGCATGACATGCGTTCGGACGCGTTCGTCGAACTCAGCGTACCGCTTACGAAATTCTGGATGCATCTCCGGCAACATAGGTTTTGTGGCCGCTCGCCTGAGCATCGTCTTGTCAAGCGCAATTGTGATCAGCGTGGCATCGAGGTTCTTCCATATCGGCAGCATTTCAATGATTAATCTGCGTGTTATAGCGTCAGTTTTCAGTTTATTGTATTTAAGACGACGGGCATCATTTATACGATCTCGCGCCTGCGAAAAGCCTGCGATTTTATCCCATTGCACTTCTGGCTGAAACACGAGGAATGAGTAGGTCTCGACCAAGCTCTGCTTGTGTTTTCCTCCATAATCGGAAACGATCGTCAGCGGGTATCGTTCGTTGAATGGTGGCGGCTTTGGCTCAAGTTCGCTTATGTATCTATCAAATAGGTCGCCAACTATGTCCCAGCCGCCTTCCCTTGCGATGCTTGGTGTTTTCCACATACCGACACCGGCAATCCCATAAGTGATATGCGAATAGCAGAATGGAGGATTATAGACTCGGCCCGGCGGGGTGGCACGACAATCCATGAGGCCCTGCCTGTGCCACGACGCCGTCTTCGGCTTTGTCGTGTCTTCGCTCTTTACACGACAATCCGTGAAGACACGGATTGTCGTGGCACAGTCCTCGACCCCGCCCGACCCTTAAACACCGGCGGGGTGTCACCGAGACCTCTCTCGTGCCACTGAGATGCGTGTCTCAGAGCATCTCAGTGCTCTTGCCTTTCATGCCACCACCACAGCCCGCCCTCAGGCTTTGGTGGTGCTCTTCCTTCTCTCGTGCCACTGGCCGGCCGTCCTCGGACGATCAGTGCTCTTCGGTGGTCCGCCGCTCCGCGGCGGAGTCTTCTCCTGTGCCATGATCCGTTGCGTCTTCCGATGGGTCGAGCTCTTCGTGCCCCGGAGGGGCACAGGGGTATCGCCACAGGTAAGGGCCGTCCGCGGCGGACCGTCAGCCCGTCTCCACGTCACTCGCGACGCTCTCGAACCGCCCGATCTTCCGCCGCGCCCACATCAACACCAAGACCCAGAGCACCGTGCTTCCGAGCGTGATGTGCTGCGAGAAGTTCACCTGCGGCGCACCGTACCGGAACAGCAGGTGCGTCGCGAGCAGCGCGAGCGACAGGGCCGCCACGTACGCGACGACTGCGTTCCTGTGGGAGTGCTTCGCGAAGACGGCGGACGTGGGGAGCACGAGCGCGCACGCGTGCGCCAGCCCGTGGAACGCCGCGAAGAGCGCGACGCCCGTGTACGTTGCAAGGGCCGAGGTGCGCGTGACGAGGATGTACTGGGGCCGGAACGCGAGGAACCAGTTGTCCACGAAAAAGTCGTCCCGCGCCAGCGACTGGGCGCTCACGACGTAGTGCCGGTTGTCCACGACGCCTTCCATCAGCCTCGTCTTCTCGAGCGCTTCCACGAGCACATAGAGCGAGACGCGGTTGTCGATCAGCCGGTTGAAGAGGAAGCCGAACTCCATCCAGCAGAAGAGCATCCCAAGCGGGAGCAGGAGCCGCATGTAGCGCATGGGGATCGACACGCCCAGGGGTCGAAGCTCGAACGCCGGCGCCTTTGCGATAAGAAAGATGAACAGCGAGATCCCGATGAGCGCGGCCTCCGCCGCGAAGAGGCGCCGCAGCGAGGAGTACTGCTCGTCCAGCAGGGCCGACCGCTGGCGGATCAGCTCCGGGCAGACCTTCGCCACCTCGCCGACGTCGCTCTTCACTTCATCCGCGGTCGGCTTCCACGCGGCCTCGCCCGGGTGCGCGATCAAGACAAGGCCGTAGATGAGGAACGCGACGGCTGCACACGCCAGCGCGGACATCCGCAGCCGCCGTGCGCTCCTTGCGTCGCTCAGTTCGTACCTGTCCACGCGCACCCTCGAATCAACCTCAATGCGTCACCGCTCAACCCGTCTACTACCGCCAACTCTCGATAAGCCCGGGCGCGAAGTCGTCGCGGAACCAACGGGCGGACTCGCTCAGCCGCATGCGAACGCCCCACCACGCTCGATCGGGCCCGGAGTCGCGGAACCGTTCCGGCAAGTCGTCAAACTTCGTCTGCGTAGTTTCTTTCCGTGCCAATTCACGGACGGCCGCGAGCACATCTTGTCGCTCTTGATACAGCGTGTGCTGTCGCTCACGGACCATCGGCACAAGGCAAACGAACCAAATGAGCATGGTGAGGCAAACGATCCCGGTGGTCATCGCGAAGGCACGGAATCTGGTCGTTGACGACCAAAAGACGGCGGGCAACAGGAGCAGCGCCGACACCGCGGACGCCTTGCACACCAGTTGAAGTTGGTGATAGAACGAGTACCGTTCGCCAAGCGGTGCATCGGACGGATGCTCCTGAGTCGCCATCGACCACGCGTCACCGAGCGAGTACGCGTCCGGATACGCCGTATAAAGCGCTACGCGGTCCGAAGGACCGATCATGCCGAGCCTGAAGTTTCCTGGAATTGTGACCATTGTCGGCGGCACCCATTGCCAGAAACGGATCCACTCGTTCATCAGCACGAACAAGAGCACGAGCATGACGCCCAGCACAGCGGGGTAGAGCTTGCCCGCGCCGATCGATGTGAGGAACCTGCGAACGACGTTCTTCTGCGGGTCGGAACCGAGCCAGCCGATGGTTACCCCTCGAATCCAGCCGGCAAGGCGTTGATGCTCCGACTCGATCAGCAAGCCGACAAAGAACGCGAAGACCAGCGGCGGCCACGCGAACTGCCACAGCTGGTACACCGTTGATTGAATGTTGCCGAAGTCCATGCGACCCCCGGTACCGATGCGAGCATCAACGCCCGCATTCTACTGGACGCAGCCCACATCGGGACATGTTCTCTCGCCAATACGGCGATCCTCAAAACACCGATCGCGCAGAGCAAAACGCCCTCAACCTTGTGTGAGGCACCCGGCATCAATTTGCCGGTTCGCTACTTTGCCCCTTTGCCACTCCTTCACTTTCCAGTAGACTCTCCCTCGAGAGAGAGACACGCCCCGACGCGCACCGCGCGCGGGGTTCCGGCGCGTGCTCCTCTCGAGGGAGACTCGCCATGCCCAGCACGCCCGCCCGTCGTTCACCCGCCCGCACCCTCATCGCCGCGGCGTGCCTCGGCTCGCCCGCGCTCGCGGACGATCTCGCCCCGCCCTCCTGGCGCGGCGGCCTTGGCACGACCGTGCAGCACTGGGACTTCTCGAGCGGGCCCAGCGGCGCCGCGCCCGACGCCCTCCCGCTGAGCAACCCGTACGGCTCCCCGCAGTTGATCGCGACCAACTTGTCCAACTGGCTCGCGTCCCTCGGAGGCCGCAACGACGTCTGGGCCGTCAACGACTTCGACTTCCTCACCTTCCGCACGCCCAACGCGAACGTGCCCCTCCCCACCGAGGTCTGGATCCAGGTGACGTACCAGTCCTTCTCGAACACGATCGGCACGCAGCTCTACGACAACCTCGGCAACCTCTACGGCCCGGACACCGGCTACCCGATCGTCACGCCGCTCCCCAACGGCTGGTTCCACAAGCTCGAGGTCTACACGCTGCCGACCGCGCCGCCCTTCGAGGACCTGCGCGTCCTCCCGCCGACGCCCGGCACCGTCGTCTTCGTCGATCAGGTGGTCATCGACTCGCGCGTCGTCCCCGCCCCCACCACCGCGGCCCTCGCACTCGCCGCGGCGTGCCTCTGCCCGCGCCGCCGGTCGCGCTGATTTCTTCTCTTCCCACGCACAACGCACCACGCACGACGCACTCTTCTATCCTCCCGCATGCCTCCGTGGGCGCAGCACGCGTTGCTCTTCGCCGGGTGTTTCCTCGCCGGGTCGATCCCGTGCAGCCTGCTCGTCGGGCTGACCAGGGGCGTCGACATCCGCAAGGTCGGCTCGGGGAACGTGGGCGCGACGAACCTGGGCCGGGCGCTGGGCCGGAAGTTCTTCTTCATCGGGTTCACGCTCGACATGGCCAAGGGCCTGCTCCCCGTCCTCGGCGCCGGGTGGGTGCTCAGGACCCTCGGTGAGCCGGTACCGCCGATGACGCCGCTGCTCATCTGGCTCGGCTGCGCCGCCGCCGCGGTCCTCGGCCACGTCTTCACCCCGTGGCTGGGGTTCAAGGGCGGCAAGGGCGTCGCCACCGGGCTGGGGGCGCTGCTCGGCGTCTTCCCGACGCTGACCGTTGTCGGCGCCGGAGCGCTGGTGATCTACCTGGCGGTGCTCGCCGTGTGGCGCACGGTGAGCCTGTCGTCCGTGGTCGCCGCCCTCTGCCTGCCGTTCATCCTCGCCGGGTGGTTCGCCGTGTCGCTCGGCGGGCTGGGGCTCGCCACCACTTGGCCGTTCTTCCTGGTCGTCTGCGCCATGACGGCGCTCGTCCTTTGGACGCACCGCGCAAACATCGCGCGCCTCCGGGCCGGCACGGAGCCCCGAATCGGGCAGCGGGTCAAGGCAGGGTGAAACCCGGCTGGGCTCGCTTCCCCGCGATTTTCACGGTTCTCCGCGCCGACGCGACGATGTGAACCGCGTTATTGCAGGGTGCGATAAGCGCGCCAAGCCGGGTGGCTTGTCGCGGGTGTGCGGGTTCTGACGGTCCCTGTTTCAACAAGGAAACGTCCGTGCGCTGGGATCGACAAACGCGAAGGGCCAAGTCTCCGATCGGATGGTTGCGTGCCTCTGGGCTTCGCAACGCCCGAAAAGGAGTTTCTCGCTTGGCCAGTCATCTCCGCCTCCGAACCGACGCCGACACCGGCGACGCCACGCCGGCGGTGAACGCGCCCGCTTTTACGTGGCAGCCGCCCAACACCTGGCGGCCGGGCCCGCAGGGCGGGTCGTACGACCCCGCGGCGGACGCGCTGTCGCGCATCGAGCACATACAGCGCAGCGTCTCGAACATCAAAGCGCTGCTGGGCATCGAGAACCCGCACTCCGACGGCCGCGCGGCGTAAGGAAGACGCACCGCAGAGTCGCAGAGCAAGATGAGAAGAGGACAGACCGGTTTGAAGACCGCGCACGAGCGCAGCTCTTCGATCACGTCACTCCTCTTCTCCGCGTCCCCCGCGCCGCTGCGGTGAACCTTCACACGATCCGCACGCAGACGAGCGTCCGGTCGTCGCTCCGGATGCGCGAGAGGCCGGAGTACTGCCGCACCTCCCACAGCAGCCGGTCCACGACGTCGCCCGCGCTGGCGTTGGGCTTGTCGCGCAGGCACCTGAGCAGCGACTCCCGCACGCGCGCCTTGCCGAAGCGGACGCCGTCGAAGTTCGTCGCGTCGGTGACGCCGTCCGTGTACGCGAGGATCACGTCGCCCGGCCGCACGTCGAAGACGGCCCGCTGGTAGCGCTGCCCCTCGTCGATGCCCAGCACCATCCCGCCCACCGAGAGCTCGTCGATGTCCGCGTGCGACACCTCGCGCCCGCGCGGCGCCCGCACCACCAGGGGCGGCTCGTGGCCGCACGAGCAGTACGTCAGCCGCATCCGCTGCGGGTCGATCACGCCGTACCAGAGGCTGGCGAACTCGTTCACGCGCGTGTCGCGGCAGAGGGCCTGGTTCACGCGGCTCACGATCTCGTCGAGGTCGTAGACGTCCTGCGCGAAGGCGCGGAGGCTCGCCCGCACGCTGCTCATCAGCAGCGCCGCGGCGATGCCCTTCCCGACGACGTCCCCCACCGCGATGCCCATGTGTCCGTTGAGGTCGATGAAGTCGTAGAAGTCCCCGCCCAGCTCGAAGCTCGGGTCGTACCGGGCCGCGACGTCGAGCGCGGGGATCGACGGCACGGCGTGCGGGAGCATCCGGCGCTGCACGTCCGCCGCGAGCTGGAGCTGGCGCTGCAGCGCCTGCTCCTCCTTCTCGAGGGCGAGCAGCCTCGCCTGCTCGAGCGCAGCGGCGGCCTGGCTGCTGATCGACGTGAGGAGCTTGCGGTCGGCGTCGTCGAAGGCCCGCGGCGTGCGCGAGTAGAGGCGGATCACGCCCAGGCCGCGGCTGCGGAAGACCATGCCGGCGTGGATCGCGGCGCGCAGGCCCTCCGCGAGCGCCTTGTCGGGGATGAGGATGCGGTCGTCGTTCGCGATGTCCTCGCTCACCACGACCTGCCCCGCGATCGCGAGGCGGTCGAAGAGCCGCTCCTTGCTCAGGGGCTGCGGGTGCTCGAGCCACTCGCGCGAGAGGTTGCGCGACGCGGCGAGCACGAGATCGTCCTCGTTGGGCGACAGGTTCCCCTCCGCGTCCTCCTTCAGGAGGACGATCGACCCCGCGTCGAGCCCGAGCGCGTCGAGGGCCTGATCGATCGCGACCTCGAGCACCTTCTCCGGGCTCGGGGCGCGGGCCAGGAGCGAGCTCATCCGCGCCAGCGCGCCGATCTCCTTGATGCGATGACGGACCTCAAGCTCGTGCGCGCACAGCTCGCCCGTCGTGCTCGCGAGCAGCTTGAGCACGCACTCGACGCGCTCGCGCAGCGTCCCGTCGCCGGCGTCGCCCGCGACGAGGCTGCCGATCGCCGCGCCGCCGAGCGTGATCGGCACGCGCGTCGCCGCGGCGATCGGGGAGGGTTCCGCGCCGACGCGCCAGGACGCGCCGCCGGCGGAGTCCTCGACGCGCGTGATCGCCCTGCCCGCGGGGTCGTGCAGCTCCACCGGCACGCCGACCAGCCGCGAAAGCTCGTCGCACAGCCCGGCGAGCGAGCCGTCGGTCAGGAAGTCCGTGATCGTGATGATCGGCGCCTGCGGGCGCGACGCCGCCTGCCCCGCGGCGTCGCGGAGGTCCTGGCCCCTGAGGTTGGTCGTGGAGACGGTGGACACGGATGGCAAGGTGTGCGCTGAACCCGCCCGCGCGGGCGCTCACTTATCGGCCCGACACGCCGCCCCGCCCCTCCTCTCCTTCAAAACCCCCGGGATTCATGGCTGTTGCTTCGGCGCCTGCGGCTCGGGCTGCTGCGGCGCGAGCCACACGCTCTCCAGCAGGTCCACCAGCGCCGCGTTGGCCTTCGGATCGACCGTGCCGAGCGCCCCGGTGCGGGCGACGTTGAGCCCCTGCTCGATCATGGACGTGTCGCCGGTCTGCCACCCGACGTACGCCAGCAGGAGCCCCTCGCCCGCCACCGGCTGGGACCGCTGGTCGCGGGCGCGGAGGAAGTTGGAGCGCAGCTCGGCGGCGATCGAGTTGAGCCGCGCGGGGGCCGGGATGGTGGGCCCGGAGAAACGCAGGCTCACGACCTCCGGGTTCCGCGTGAGCAGGTCGCGCAGGTTGATCGCGGCGGAGAGGTACAGCCCCGCGCCGAGCTGGGCGTGCAGCCGCGCGGCCCGCGCCGTGACGTCCCCCGGCTTCATGTCCAGCGCCCTGGCGAACCGCTCCTCGGCGTCGAAGTACCGCGACTCCCCGAGCAGCCGCTGCCCTTCGACCATCGACTCGCTGTAAAAGTCGCGCTTGCCGGCCGCCGGGTCGATGAACGTGCGCGTCTGGCCCGCCGCGTCGCGGAGGATATCGACCGTCTCGGCGTCGATCGCCCCCTGCTCGGAGCCGCCCGGCTTGGCGCCCGGCTGCGCGGGCATCAGCTTCTCCCGCAGCTCCGCCAGCTTCCGGTCCCACGCGCTGCTCGACGCCGCCGCGGCGGGCGCGGCGTCCTCGCCCGCGGGCTGGCGGGGCTGTTCGGGCTCCGCCTCCGGCCGCTCCTCCTCGGAGCGGTCTCGCTCGTTCATTGTGCGCGAGATACGGTCGTTGAGGTCGTCGAAGACGGTGCGCGTGGCCGGCGACTCTTCGTTGAGGTTCCGGACGAGCGACTTGTTCCCCTCCGGACGATCGGCGGGCCGCGCCAGGTTCTGGAGCAGCCCTGGGCGCGCCTCGGGCTCTTCCAGCGGCGGCGGCACGCCGTCGATCAGCTGCTCGCGCACCGCCTGGGAGATGATGTCGCGCCGCGGCAGCACCGGCCGGATGCCCGTCAGGCTCGACGCGGCGATGGCCCGCGTCTCGCCCGTTGTCGAGTCCAGCTGATAGCCGACCGTCGCCGGGTCGAGCAGGCGCGACGCCGTGAACGCCGCCGTAGAACGCAGCACGCCCTGGCGCTGCAGGGCGCTCGTTCGCGGGCGTTGCGTCTCGGCCGTGCCCGGGGGCGCATTCGCGGCGAGATCGCCCGTTGCGCCGAGGCGGCTGACATAGCCCGTGGTGCCGTTGTACTGGAAGCGGAGCGAATCGGTGTTGCGGATGGTCTGGGCGCTGGCGGAATCGCGCCGGAAGGAAAACGTCGAGTCGCTCCCCAGCCGCGAGCGGAACTCGTCCGGAGCGGTGTAGCCGACGTTGCCCCGGAAAGCCCGCAGTCCCCCCACGTTGCCCGTGATCACGGCGTTGCGTAGACGCACCTCGTCCATCATGTTGGCCCGGGGCGTGAGCCCCTGACCGCCGGGCACGCCCACCCGCAGGTCGCGCTCGAGCACCCGACCGCCGCCCCCTTCCTGCGCGAGCGCGGGCCGGGTCGAAAGCCCGCCGGCGAGCGTGATCATCGCGGCGACGCCGGCCCTGGCGGTGTTCGTTCGGAGCGGGTGCTTCATGGATTCCTCCCTGGCAGGGACGATGGTATGGGGCGTGTGGGCATCGCCCTTCGATCGGGCGAACCGCCATGGGCCCCATAAACTCGCGCTCATGCCCAGCACGTACATCACCACGCCCATCTACTACGTCAACGACCGGCCCCACATCGGCCACTGTTACACGACCCTGCTGGCCGACTGCCTCGCGAGGTTCGAGCGGCTGCGGGCGGGCACGGGGCAAGGAGCGTCTTCTTCCCCACACGCCACGCACGACGCACCACGCGCCGTCTTCTTCCTCACCGGCACCGACGAGCACGCCGACAAGGTCGTCACCAGCGCCGCGGCGCACGGCATGACGGCCATCCAGTGGGCCGACCGCAACGCCGATGAGTTCCGCAAGGCCTTCGCGTTCATCAACGCGAGCAACGACGACTTCATCCGCACGACCCAAGACCGCCACAAGAGCCGCGTCGCGGCGTACATGACCGCCCTGCTCGAGGCCGGTGATATCTACAAGGGCTCCTACGAAGGGTGGTACGACGACAACCAGGAGGAGTACCTCACCGACACCGTCGCGAAGGAGCAGGACTTCAAGAGCGCGACGACCGGCCGCCCCCTCGTGCGCCGCAAGGAAGAATGCTACTTCTTCCGCCTGAGCAAGTACCAGCAGCGTCTCGAGGAGCTCTTCGCGGGCAACCCCGGCTTCGTGCAGCCCGACGCGCGGCGCAACGAGGTCCTCGGCCGGTTCCGCGACGGCCTGCAGGACATCGCCGCCTCGCGCCCGGTGACCAGCGACCCCGCGACGCAGTTCGGCATCCGCGTGCCCGGCGACGAGGGGCACCGCATCTACGTCTGGATCGACGCGCTCTTCAACTATCTGAGCGTTGTCGACACGGACGATCGCCGCCACTTCTGGCCGCCCCGCGTGCACTTCATCGCCAAGGACATCCTCTGGTTCCACGCCATCGTCTGGCCGGCGATGCTGATGGCGCTGCAGGAGTCGGGCGGGCGATTCGGCTTCGTCGGCCTTCCGAAAACCGTCTACTCGCACGCCTACTGGGTGCGCGACGGCAAGAAGATGAGCAAGAGCCTGGGGAACTTCGTGACCATCGAGGTCCTGCAGGCCTACGCGGCGAAGTACTCGCTCGATGCGCTGCGGTGGTACCTCCTCACGCAGGGGCCGCTGCACGCGACCGACGCGGACTTCAGCCACGCCAAGTTCGTCGAGGTCTACAACGCCGACCTCGCGAACGGCATCGGCAACTGCGCCAGCCGCGTGGCGAACATGGTCGAGAAGTACTTCGGGGGGAAGGTGCCCGCCGCGGGCACGACGGGAACGGCGGGCGTGGACTTCGCCGGCGACGCGCTCGCGCGCGTGCGGGACGCGGCGTCGAGCGCCGACAGGCTCGACCTGATCGCCATGCTGCGCGCCGGCAAGCAGCTCGTCGATCGGATCGACGCGGTGATCGCCGAGACCAAGCCCTTCACGCTCGCCAAGGACCCGGCGAACATGGACAAGGTCGGGCACATCCTTTTCCAGTGCGCCGAGGCGGTCCGCATCGCCAGCATCCTCCTCTCGCCCGCGATGCCCGAGAAGATGGCGCAGCTCTGGCGCGCGTGGAACATCGCGCACGGCAGCGGCGCCGGGACGCCCGCCGCGCTCGAGGAACTCTGCGCCTTCGGCGGCCCGCACGGCCTCAAGCCCGGACACGCGATCACGAAGGGCGAGGGGCTCTTCATGCGCGCGGACCCTGCGGAAACACCGCCGGCGTAAGAAACGCAACTGAATTACAATTTTACAGATCGCCCTCGTGGATCAAAGATGATCGCTTTACGTCGTGCGCGCAAACGTGCGGTGTAGGGAGAAGCCGGTGCAACTCCGGCCGGGGGCTATTGATTCAGTAATGAGTTTGAAGCAAGGGCAATCCGCTCGACTCCCTGCACCGCTCATCGCCGTCGCCGTGCTCTTCATCGCCTTCGGCGTGATCGGCCTCCTCGATGCCATCGCAACGCTCGGCCAGGGGCTGATGCTGTTCAGCGTCCTCGCGGTCGGGCTCATCATCGGCACTGGATTGCTGCGAGACCGCTCCATCTGGCGCGCGATCGGGTTGATCTTCAGCGCCGTCGGCGCCGTCGCCGGTCTACTTGTCGGGTTCGCTGTCGCGACACCGTCGGAGCCGCACCCGGTGCCGATCCGCCTCTTCGGGCGCACGCTGATGCACGCTTCACCAACGCAGGCCGGAGCGGTGTGGATCATGCTCGGGCTTTTGAACGCGGTCGCCTTCGACGTGCTGCGACGCTCCGCGACCAGAGCGCACTTCCAAGCGACGAAACAGTGAGACGTTTGGGGAATCGCGGTGCGAAGCATCACCCCGTCACCCCCTCACCGCGTCACGACCGTAAGGGACCGCCGGTGCTCGGCAAGCCGCCGGGCCGACGTGGGCGCTGTCACTTCTTCTCCACCTGCTCCGCCGCGATCCGGAACATCTCCGGCAGCAGGTTCTCGTCGCCGTTCTTCCACGTCCCCACCCGCTTGCCGTTGATGAAGATAAGTGGGATCGACGTGACGCCCAGGGCGCCCGCGTCGTTGCAGTCGCGCGCCAGCGCCTCCGCCGCGGCGGGGTGCGCGTGCGCCATCGCGAGTTGCTCCGCGTCGAGCCCCGCGAGCGGCCCGATCATCTCCGCCGTCGCGCCGGCGAGGTTCAGCCGGTTGTTCATCAGCATCTCGTGCACGCGCCAGTACGCCTCCGGTCCCGCCATCATGTCCGCCGCCTCGGCGAGCTTCGCCGCGGCGCAGGCGTTCGCGAACTTCGTCACCTTCACGTGCGGGTTGCAGGATTGGTCAACGGGGTAGGGCACGAATGCGTAGCGCACCCGCGGCCCCTCGCCCCGCAGGAAGACGCGGGCCATCGCGTCCGCGTCGGCGGTGTTGGACTCCTCGTAGTCGCCGATCACGACGACGGTCACCGGCGCGTCCGCGTCGCCGATCGGGCGGCGCAGGAGGTGCTCCGGGATCGTCGTCGGTGGCGATCGCCTGAAGACCTCGAGGAACTTCTCGCGCGCCGTCGGAACGCCGTCGGACCCTACGGGAGCAGGTCGCGGGTGCAGCTTCGAGACCGCCTCGACCGCACGCGTCAGCGCCTCGGGCGCCGTGAACCCGCGCAGCTCCACGCCGTTCACGAAGACCAAAGGTGTGTACTCGATGCCCAGGCCGCGCGCCGCCTCGATATCCCCCTTCACCCGCGCCGCGATCTCCGGCGACTCCATCAGCGCCAGCACGCGCTTGGCGTCGATGCCGATCGCCTCGCAGTGCTCCCGCAGCGCCTGCGGCGTGAACTTCCCGTCGCGCGAGAAGAGCCAGCGCGACGTTTTCCAGAACGCCTCCGGGCCGCCGACGTCCCCCGCCGCCTCCGCGGCGAACGCGCCGAAGCATGCGTCCGGGTGATGATCCGTCGTGATGTGCTCGTTGCAGTGCGTCGAGAACGGGAAGTGACGGACCGTAACGCCGACGTCCTTGTGCGTCTCGAGCACCCGCGCGACCTGCTCCTCGATGACCTTGCAGTCCGGACACTGGAAGTCCGTCCACGTCACGATGCGCACGGAGGCGACGGGCGAACCGACGATGAACCGGCCCGCGATGCCCGTCGGCGCTCCGTTCGTGACCGGGGTCGCTCCCGGCTGCGCGATCGGCGCCGCCGGAGCGGGCGTCGCCGTCAATTGCCGAACAGTCGCCGCGAGCGCCCGCTCCTCTCGACGCCGCGTCTCGCGCTTCGCGCCGAACTCGACGGTGAACGCGAGGGCCGCGACGGTGAGCCCGACGCCGAGCCCGAGCCACGCCGGGTGCGGGCGTGCGCTGGTGGCCGGCGCGGGGCGCGGCGACATCACGATGATCGCGGCCGCGGCGAGATTCGCCGCGTGCGCGACGAGGCAGTACGGGCACGGCAGCCCTGCGCCGAGCATGATGCCGATGAAGACCAACGACGCAGCCGCGCCGACGACGGCGACGGCGCGGAGCGCCCGCCCCGGCTCCCCGCGCGATCGCAGCCACCCGACCAGAACGCCAACAAAGTACCCGGCGCCGACGGCCGCGGTCGAGATGCCGACGCCCGGCACCGAGCCCCATCGGCTGCTCACCGCGCCGGCGCACGGTCCGCCGTCGCCGCAGCCGGGCAGGCGCACGGCGGTGACGTGGCTGAGGACCAACGCCAGGGACGCGAGCGCGCCGGCCGCCAACAGCGCCGACGCCGCGAGCGCGCGGCGGCCCAAGCGAGCCTGCCCGGTCTCGGACGCCGGGCGCGGAGCACCCGCTCGGGAAGGGTTGGAGGCGGGGCGGGTCTTGCTGTTTCGCCGGTCGGCCATAGGGGCAATTGAACGCATGTCGGCGGCAGGTCATTGCCGCGGCGGGCCTTGAAGCG
>Ga0196963_10000543_pt1 | contig 33233 bp, 22 predicted proteins | sample S1_5metaG_FD_148600 | JGI IMG/M metagenome (GOLD analysis project Ga0196963, IMG submission 148600) | Soil microbial communities from Anza Borrego desert, Southern California, United States - S1_5 | ecosystem: Environmental > Terrestrial > Soil > Desert | place: USA: California | collected...
AATCCCCACGTTGCTTTGATGTCCCAAGGGGTCGTTCCGTTGGTAGAGATTAGCGTTCCAGAGGCGATCGTTGTATTTAACGGTTGTACTAAGACGGCTAGATTAATCTCCTCTAGTTGGATGCCAGCCCGCTGCCAGTAAAATAAACTTCGAGCACTAAATAACTCTGCCCAAACTCGTTTCAAAGCCAAGGCAAGTGATTCTGGAGTGGCTAGACAAACGTGAGTTTCTAACAATCCAGAAATGGTCAAAGCATACTTAGCAGGTAGCCCCAACGAGGGACGAAAAATCAATACTGGACTTTCCCAGACTAGAACTGCCGCCGCTAACATGGATGCCAGCGACTGTGGTAGAGTCGCCGTCATAATTTCCTGACGCAAACGTTGAGCGACTCGTTGCAATTGACGCGGATGGTCTACATCTAAATGCAAAGAAGAGTAAGGCAAATCAGTTAGCAGCGAATCTGATCGATCAAGCCTTTCTATAAATTCACACCAAAGTGGAGATGGAATTACAAAACCGGGAATAACAGGATACTGCTGTTGTAATAACTGGCTTAAGTCGAAGGCTTTATCCCCAACTACAAGGCGGTCACCGAATTGAATCTGGTCAAGCCAGTAAAAGTTGTCCACAGGGAGTATTTAGCGGGTGGGGATTGGGAAGAGGGGGACGAGGGGACAAGGGGACAAGGGGACAAGGAGACAAGGAGACAAGGAGACAAGGAGACAAGGAGACAAGGAGACAAGGAGACAAGGAGACAAGGGGATGGGGGGACAGAACTTGTATTTTCGTCTTTATCTAGGTTTAACTTCAGGACTGACGCAATTAGAAAACTTAAAAATGGCTGATGAGCATTTAAGTTGCATCAAACAAGGGCTGAAATCCTTACTACCAGAAAATGACTTGAGAAAAATAGAGCGAGCTTGTCGAAGCGATCTCCAGCCGCTCAAACCTTGTCAAAATGCGTTAGTCCTAAACTTATAATCCTCTCTTCATCTCTCTGGATCAGTTCCGCCTAAGTTAATGTTTTGGGACGCCGATAGACTTTTTTAGCGCGACTAGCCAGTTGAGCAACTACCTTCACTAACTGCTCAGGCTCAACTGGCTTGGGAATATGCAGCTGAAATCCAGCAGCTAGAGCAAGTTGCTGGTCTGACTCTCTAGCATACGCTGTGAGGGCTATGGCTGGCAGAGCTTTATTAGTCTCTGCCTCCTGTTGCCGCACCTGACGAATCAGAAAGTAGCCGTCCTCTCCTGGCAGACCAATATCACTCACTAGCACATCTGGACGTTGCTGAGCGATCGCACTCAGCGCCTCTTTAACCGATGCCACCGCTGTTACCTCAGCGCCCTGTCGTCGTAGTACGAGGGCAATCAACTCCAGATTATCTGCTTCATCATCCACAACCAGAACCCGCACCTGATGGAGTGGTTGAGTGTTAGCAGAGTACATCGAGAGACCAGAGGAGGGAAATGCCATTGTTTCTCTCACCGGACTACTCACATCGAGTAGGGGCAAAGAAACTGCAAATGTTGCTCCTTGACCAATGCCAGGACTAGCGACGTAAACGCTGCCGCCGTGCAATTCCACTAAATTGCGAACAATGGCAAGTCCTAATCCTAGCCCTCCATGCGATCGCGTAGTAGAACTGTTTTCTTGGCGAAAGCGATCAAAGACATAGGGTAAAAACTCCGGACTAATGCCGTTACCTGTATCAGTGACTTGAATCTGGGCACAAAATGTACTGTGGCATTGCAGGTTAGCAACTTCACTGGCAGGCATCTGCTCAGGTGACCGATTCAAAGCTGCTTGATGCGGTAACGCTTTTGACAATCGAACTTCAATATCCCCTCCGGGCGGCGTGAATTTGATGGCATTGGAGAGTAGATTCCAGACAATTTGCTGCAAGCGTTCCGCATCCCCTGAAACCATACCAACAGAGCTATCAAGCAAACAATTAATCTGTATTGCCTTAACATCAGCAGCAGGTTTGACGGCTTGAATTGCCCCTTCAATGACGGGAATTAGGTCTATTGCTTGGATTTTTAGCTGGAGTTTTCCTTGAATAATTCGCGAGACATCCAACAGATCATCAACCAGCTTTGTCTGAGAGCGGGCGTTACGCTCAATTGTCTCGAAGGCTTGGGCAGTCTTCTTGGCATCAAACTGACGGGTGCGTAGCAACTGCACCCAACCCAGAATCGCGTTTAGAGGAGTGCGGAGTTCGTGAGACAGAATCGCCAGAAATTCATCTTTCATGCGATTGGCTTCTTGAGCCTCACGATACAAGCGTGTGTTATCAACGGCTAGGGCAATCCGGTGGGCAAGGTCTTCTGCTAGCGCCAAGTCTGCCAAGTCATAGTGCCGCGTACACTCGGTTAAGACTAAGGAAATCACGCCGAGTGTCTGTCCGTTGATCACCAAGGGGACAAGCATGATAGAAGCCAGGTTAATCTGCCGTAGTAGCTGGAGGTGCTGAGTGTCGTGAGCATACTTTTCTAACAGATCCTCAGTTACTTCCGGCGTCAGTTGCGACTTTCCAGTACGTAGAACCTTAGCAATGCCTGTGGCTGAGTTGGGATCGGGGGGATAGCGACGCTCTAGTTCTCTAGCTAAATCCGCCTTTACCGGGTCTATATGCACCGTTTCTACTCGGCGGATTGAACCGTCTTTTTCCAGTAAGTCAATCATGCAATAGTCAGCCAGACTGGGAACGACGAGATGCGCGATCTTGCCGATCGCGGTTTTATCCTCAAGCGAGGCGGCTAGCAGGGTACTCGCTTCAGCCAGAAAGGCAAAGCGCCACTTCAAGGCTTCTGCTTCAGCACGCGCTACCTGTTCTCGAATCAGTTGGGTGCGTTGTTTCTCTACTTGCTTACGCTCAGAGATATCCCGTTGGATCGCAACCCAGTGTGTATACCAACCCGTTGTATCGGCGATCGGCACTAAGCTAATCTCAACCCAAAATTCTGAACCATCTTTGCGGTAATTAATCAGATCAACCACGATAGGTTGCCATTTCTCTAAAGCTGCGCGGATTTTATTTAAGGTAGCGCGATCGCTCTTAGGCCCTTGCAAGATGCGGGGTGATTTTCCTAAAATCTCCTCAAGCCCATAGCCAGTCATGCGGGTGAAGGCTGCATTCACATACAGAATTCTTGGCCCTGGCTCATTAATTGGTTCTGCCTCTGTAATCAGAATCGCATCATTGGCATTGACGACCACAGATTCTAGCAGCCGCAAATGCGCCTCTGCTTGCTGGCGTTCAGTGATTTCCTGTTTGAGCAATTCATTGGTGACTTGCAACTCAGCCGTTCGTTCTTCCACCCGAATTTCTAACTGTGCTGCCAGATGTTGTAGTTCATGCTTGCGATAGGCAACTTCGTTGGCTAAGGTGGTTAAGTTTTGGTTTTGACTGGATAATGCCTGCTGGAGAATCTCACGAGCGCACTTCATAGCGATAAGGTTGCTAACACGCGATCGCAGTTCCTCCATTGAGAAGGGTTTAGTTAAATAATCTTGTGCCCCTTGTCTGAGCATCTGCACCTGCAAAGCTTCATTTGCTTTGGCAGTCAACAAGATGATCGGGGTCGTATCGAGTTCGGGATATTTGCGAATGTGCTGCACCAATTGCTCACCACTCAGCTTGGGCATCATCACATCGCTGAGGATTAAATCGGGATTGAGGGCGATCGCTTTTTCTAAACCCTCTTGACCATTAAAAGCCGTTACCACCCGATACTCAGCCGCTAAGGTGTCACTGATGAATCGGTTCATTTCCAGATTGTCTTCCACCACCAGCACTAAAGGTAGCAGGGGGTGGAGTTTATTGTTCGCCAGCAGGAGGGATGCAGGGGAAATAACAGCAGTCTTACTCTCTGCTTGCGGCTGCCTCAGTTCTGACAAAATCTGTGAGACATCGAATTGATCAACAACGGTAGATACCGGTAAAGTTTTCTCTGCTTGCACCTCAGGTGGAGCAACTAGGGGTAGCTCGACGATAAAGCTGGCACCCCCACTAGGAGCTTGGGCAACTCTAATCGTGCCGCCATGAAGTTCTACAAAGTCTTTAACAATAGCCAGCCCCAAACCTGTGCCCCCAAAGCTGCGGATAGGGCTTTCCTCTCCCTGACGGAAGGGTTCAAAAATCACCTCTTGTAAGCTTGGCGGTACACCCGCTCCACTATCCTCAACAGTAAGGATAGCTCTGGATGGACAGGCATCTTTACACGCCTCGGCTTCACTGCTTTCTGAGGGCTGAGTTTGCAAAAGGCAGCGAATACTGCCACCCAGCGGCGTAAATTTAAAAGCATTAGACAGTAGGTTGAAACAGATGCGCTGTAATTTTTCTACGTCAACCTGAGCAGGCAGAACATCGGGAGTCTCAACCGCAAATGAGATTTGGCGCTCTTCTGCCAAAACATCGAAGTGGGAGGTAACCAACCGTACCACTTGCGCTAGGTTCACTTGGCTGTAGTTGATTTCCATCTTGCCCGCTTCCAACTTGGAGACAGCCAGCAAGTCGTTCACATGCTTGAGCAAAGTTCGGGCATTGCGATCTACTACTTCCAAATCATGCCGCTGATCCTGACTGAGTTCTCCTGAAGCTAACCATTTTTGAGTTGGTCCTAGGATCAGCGCTAGTGGAGTTCGCAATTCATGACTAATGTTAGCGAAGAACTGAGTTTTAATTTGGTCAAGTTCCCGCAGCCTTTCATAAAGCGTTTCTAATTCTTGGTTAGCCGCCTCTAAGTTAAGTTTTCGCTCTTGAGAAACTTTTGCGGTTTCAATCAATGCTAGTACCTGAGGCACTAACGGGGGTAAGGCGATCGCTGTTGTGATAGAAACAACGGCGGTAATTAATTTAATTTCTCCTGATAGCCAATACACAGGTGTCCACAAAGTCCACACTTCCATCAAGTGACTGGCACCACAACTGATAATGAATAATCCAAACGCCAAGAACATCCACTGGAATGGAATGTCTTGCCGCGCTTTATAAACTAAATAGGTCAACGTCGCTGAAATCGAGATGTAAGCCATACCGATCAGCAAATCGGATAGCAGATGCAGCCACACCAGTTCAGGCTTCCACAGATAGCAGTGTCCATGCGGCATAAAACCGCTGGCAGCAAAAAGATTTGGCAACAACCCTGGCCACAACAGCATGAGGGCTACCGTCAAAACGAGGACGGCAATGCCTTGGCTATAATGATTTTTATCTTTTGGCATAACATAAAAGGTGGAACTGAGAGGTTAAAACTTAGCTGCTGTATGAGTTTCCGTTTTATTAGCTTGGATGGTGGGAAACGTTGAGAGAGGTATCTCACCGCTGTAAAAAATAGTAGATAAATAGCTCAATGACTAAGGCGTCATTGCTCCCCATATCTTTATTGTGTATTGCCAAGCTAAGAGTTGAAGGCTTAGCGGAGGTATCGTATTTAATATGCCCAAATCCTACCTCTTACTATTAGCCAAAATTGACAACTTTCTCATTTGCCATCCCAAACTGATGGGGCTTGTGCAAGGATTGACCCCAAGCCCTGAAACGTTGATTTCTTGATAAAAATACATGATTCTTAGTAGTTAAACTCTCCCGCTTGCTAATAGATCCAGGTTGCTGCACCCTAATCTCGGATAAACCTAAAACCGAGTGTGTAAATCTGCATAAAGATAGATTATTATACGGCGGGACATTGACGTGATCACAGTCAACAACGCTGTTACAAAACTACTCAGTAGAGGCATCAAATTCAACAAAACATGCCTGACTAACTCCTTCTGGTGTTAGACAGGGGCTGAGAACTCCCCTTGTGTGAGTAGGGACGCAGGCTAGGGGTATTAGGTTCATGTTCAGTTCATGGGATTCCTGATCCTCACTACTTAAAACGCCTACGATCTAAACATTTTTTTCTTACCCTAATTTCCAATATAATTATTTTTAAACAGAGTTGCGATCGCCTAAGGATCTATCTTTTAAATTAAAAAGGAGCCAGAAGTTAGAAAAAATTACGTCCTGACTCCTGACTTGTATTTTCTAGATAGACCTGAGTCTTTTTAACTCAGGCTGTATCGGCTTATGCTGATATAAAGGTAGGAATTAAAACAGTATCAATGACGTGAATAACGCCATTATCTGTAAGGATATCTGTCTCCAAAACTTTAGCCTCATTGATCTGAAATCCTTGATCCGTTGTCTCAATTCCCACGATACCGCCTTCAAAAGTTTCGACAGAATCTAGCTCAACGAAGTTATCGGTTCTGACATCCCCAAATAGAACATGATAAGTGAGAATCTTTTTTAGCTTAGGGATATCGTTTAACCAAGAAGTGATTGTATCTGCTGGAAGTTTAGCAAAGGCTTCGTCGTTGGGGGCAAAAACTGTATAAGGGCCAGGGCTTTTGAGAATATCGATTAAACCAGCCGCTTCTATAGCAGTTACTAATGTTTTAAAAGATCCGGCGTTGGCAGCAGTGTCAACAAGATCAGGCATGCTTTTTTCTAAGTCCTAACTCAATGTTTGAATGAATCTTATGAAGCGAAAATTGTAAGATGAATCAGAGATTAATTCTTTACAATTAGCCGTGAAGGCTCACCTCAAATTTTCAGAGTCATTGATCTTAGAGTTACAACTTAAAAAACTGGTTGGGCATCTATCAAGGGGATGAGAAACCCCTTGATTTAAAACTAGGGGTTGCTACAGTTTTCGGTGTTTGCTAATTCGGTGCTTATTGACTAGAATTAATACCCCGTTGCTGAAGTTGTTGGATAAAGAATTCTTCCAATGAAAGGTTGGCTAACTGCATGGTAATCAACTGGGCACCCATGAGCCGCAGGGTCGCTAAAAACTCTTGGGGTTCGCCACGTAATTGACCCTGCCAACAATCATTGTCAAAGGTGAGGTTAGGTACCCAACGTTTGAGGATGTCTAGGTTGCCGCCAAATCCTTTGACGTAGTAGGAATCGTTGGGAGTCCCCAAGAGTTCATCTAAGGAACCCGCACAAATCATCTCTCCTTGCGCGAGGATGGCAACGCGATCGCAAATCTGTTCGACTTCCGCTAGCACATGGCTATTAAAGAACACAGTTCTGCCCTCAGATTGGAGAGACAAAATAATCTCTCGCATCTGGCGGCGTCCCATAGGATCTAGCCCTGACATCGGCTCATCCAGAAACACCACCTCTGGATCATTAATCAATGCCTGAGCCATGCCAATGCGCTGTAACATGCCTTTAGAATACTGGCGCAACTGCTTTTTCCGGGCGGCTGATTGGGCTAATCCGACTAAATCCAGCAGATGAGGAATACGCTGGCGTTGTAATGATTCAGGAATTTCAAATAATCCAGCCGTAAACTGCAAAAATTCCCACCCCGTTAAAAAGTCGTAAAAATAGGGGTTTTCTGGGAGATAGCCGATGTGTTGCTTGATAGCGCGATCGCCTAAAGGCTTTCCTAGCAGCAGCGCCCGTCCTGAAGTGGGACGCACGATCCCTAAGAGGGTTTTGAGCAACGTCGTTTTACCCGCGCCATTGGGACCTAGCAGCCCAAATGTTTCTCCCTGATACACCGTGAGGGTACAGCTTTTCAGGGATTCAATTTTTTGATTCATCCAGAAGCCAGTGCGGTAGACTTTCCTCAATTCAGAAGTCTGTATCACTGGCGAACGGTCAACCGGAGCGATCTCAACTGGCTTATCGGCAACAGAATCCATTTCAGTTCAACTTGTTCTGTCAAAACGCCAACTCGTGTTTACGAGCTATGTTGCCATTATTACAGGCGCGATGTTAGCTGATTCTAGTCGTAAAATTTATTACAGAGTCTTAAGTGACTAGCAAGCAATTAATAATTTCGAGAGAACTAATGGATCGCTCAAAACTTGTGGCTATTATCACTGGGGCAATTTCCCTGATTCTGGCGATCGCTTACCTACTTCTAGTTCAGATACTAGACTTCCGGGGCGAAATGCTACCAGCCCCCGTGAGCCAGCTGCCAACGCCCGTAGAAGTTGCTCAAATATCCCCGCACCTACCTGGCTGACTAGCGCCTTCAGCAGGCTATACCACACTACCGCTCTCTAGCGGCAGTGACTTTTGAAATTCCACGTCAACCGCTTTAAGCATGTGATAAGCAATCAGTAGCTGCGTCAAGGCAAGCGGATAACTCTGTAGCGTTTCCCCTGTCGTACCGATTAGTTTTCCAATATCAGGATTCCCTCCCCGAGTACAGAAAGGTAAAAGATCCGGCATTTCGTTACAGATCATCTTTTCTAGCTTATGAACCTGTTCACTGGTTGCATGGCTATCAACTTCCAAAACGTCAACTGGCTTGCCCATATCTCGATCGAGGTCTAGGCGAATGGCTGAGGTTGAATTAACCGCACTCTCTGCCAAAAGCTTACTAAAGTCTGGGTGGGGAATCGTCGGTCTCAGTACCAAACGCACATTTAGATGTGAACTGTCTTCCGCAGAGCCCTCGGTAGGGGGATAAAAACTCACCACAACATCTGCCGACTTCCGTTGAGGACGAATGAATTGCTCTGAATCCGGTTCACGTTTTTCGAGTTCAGCGAGTACCTGTTCTGCTGTGTAACCCCGCTTCATGGTATCGCGCTTGATCTTCCAGTTAGCCCGGAGTGATTCAGGCGGTGCTAGATAAACTTTCACATCATAGCTATCGAGGGCACCCATAGTTGAATAACCCAGTAATCCCTCAATGATGACAAATCGCTTGGGTTGGATATACTGCGGTGGCTCAAAGCTACCTGTTTTGTGGCTGTAGACAGGTTTGAGGATAGCTTGTCCACTCCGTAAAAGGTTCAGGTGCTGCTGCATGATATCGAGGTAATTGCAGTCAGGATGGAGAGCAGTAATCCCCAATTCAGCACGCTGCTGCCGATCATAACGATGATAATCATCTGTACAAATAATTGTGACATTTTCTGCCCCCAATACCTGGGCAATGCCTCTAGTGAGTGTTGTTTTCCCAGCTGCACTGTCACCAACAATGCCAAGGATAATGGGACGATGGCTCATAAGTTTTGATATATTGAAAAATTCTGATTGCCTTAATTCTATGAGGGAACGGGAGGGCGATCAATGGATACCAAGTTTAGTAACAATTCTGCTAACAATCGAGTGAATTTGCAAAATCATGCTATTAAACAAACCTATGCGATTCTCGGCACGGGAGCGTTGGGTGGGTTCTATGGTGCCTGTTTGCAACGAGCGGGTTTAGAGGCTCATTTTCTCCTGAAAAGTGATTACGAATATGTTAGTCAACAGGGTTTAAGAATCGAGTCTGTAGCGGGGGATTTTACGCTTCCTCACGTTCGCGCCTATGCAGATATTCAGCAGATGCCTGCTTGCGATGTGGTAGTTGTTGCTCTAAAGACGACTCAGAACCATCTTCTTCCTCAAATGCTGCCTTCTGTTCTCAAGGAAGACGGAGTGGTTTTGGTTCTGCAAAATGGTTTGGGTGTTGAGGCGCAAGTAGCTGAAATTGTTGGCGCTGAAAGAGTCATTGGCGGCTTATGCTTTCTTTGCTCAAATAAGGTGCAACCAGGACATATTCGTCACCTTGCTTATGGACAAATCAATCTGGCTGCATATGCTTCTGGCTATCAATCGGTTGGCATTACCGAACGGATGCGCCAGATTGCCAATGACTTTGAACAGGCGGGTATCTCGATGCAGTTATCTGAAGACTTGCTGTTAGTACGTTGGCAAAAACTGGTTTGGAATATTCCCTACAATGGGCTATCTGTAGTGCTTGATGCCAAAACTGATGAGTTGATGGAGAATCGCGACACGCGTGCTTTAGTTGAGCAGCTGATGAGAGAGGTACTAGTAGGTGCTGCTGCTTGCGATCGCATAATTTCTGATAGCTTTGTCTCAAAGATGCTCGACTACACGGTAAAGATGAAGCCGTATCAAACTAGCATGAAAATTGACTATGACTCTAAACGCCCGATGGAGGTAGAGACAATGTTTGGCAATCCGTTACGCGCAGCCTATCAGCAAGGGGTGAAGCTGCCTCAGATTGAAATGCTCTACCAACAATTGAAATTTCTCGATTCTAGAAATTGTAGCCGTGGCAGGGCAAATAACAGTTAACAGTTTAGAGATACCGCCCAATGGATGGTAGAGAGTTTTATTCCAGCTTGATTCGGCTTCATATTCTGCACTATGCAGTTTAGGAACCGATTTTTGGGCTAGGCATTATCGAAGAACTGGCGTGTCATGGTTACAAACTCAGTGCCGGAACACTCTACCCCATGCTGCATGATATGGAACGCAAAGGCTATCTCTACTCAGTCGAGGAGCGATCAGGCTTAGGAGAACAAAGTGACGCCAGAAGCTGAGGATATTCAGAGCAAAGAGGAAGCCATTTTCTATACGGCGCTGTCCCCTAGACAACAAAGGCAGCGACTAAGAGAACTGGCAACGGTCTTTTTGCGTCTGGGTCTGATAGCTTTTGGTGGTCCGGCAGCTCACATTGCCATGATGGATGATGAGGTGGTAAAGCGGCATCGATGGATGAGCCGAGAGAAGTTACTGGACTTAATTGGAGTCACAAACCTGCTTCCCGGTCCCAACTCTACTGAATTGGCTATTCACATTGGTTATGAACGAGGTGGATGGCGAGGCTTACTGATCGCAGGAAGTTGCTTTATTTTGCCTGCCATGCTCATAGTTTGGGCATTGGCTGCTATTTACGCTCGCTACCAAACACTCCCTCAACTCCAATGGCTGCTGTATGGAATTAAACCCGTCATCATTGCAATCGTACTTCAGGCGCTGTGGAATCTGGGTAAAAAAGCTGCCAAAGACGTTCCCACCACAATCGCAGGAGTCGCAGCAGTTATTGCTTATTTTTCTGGCTTAAATGAAGTGCTGCTGCTCTTGATATTGGGGATTGTTGTCATGCTGGTGAAGAATTGGCAGTCTAGAGGCACCACCACTGGCGCATTTTTACTCCCATTTTCAGGGGTTTTGGCACAGGCAGGAGGCGCAGCCACCGCTACTGCATCCATTAGCTGGGTCGGTGTATTTCTGTTTTTCCTTAAAGTTGGGTGCGTACTGTATGGCAGCGGCTATGTGCTGCTGGCATTTCTACAACGAGATTTAGTCGAACGCAACCACTGGCTTACATCACAACAACTTTTAGATGCGGTGGCGATCGGGCAGTTGACACCAGGCCCTGTGTTTACCACTGCCACGTTTATTGGCTATTTGCTTGCTGGAAATGCAGGGGCGATCACTGGGACAATTGGCATCTTTCTCCCAGCATTTTTGCTCGTTTGGTGCGTTAATCCTTTGGTACCAAAGCTACGTCAATCAAGTTGGGCAAGCGGCTTTCTGGATGGTGTGAATGCAGCATCACTGGGGCTAATGGCAAGTGTTACCTATACTTTGGGACGAACTGCCCTGCTCGATTGGCTTACAGTCGTTCTGGCAATTTTGAGTGCGATCGCGGTTTTTCGTCTTAAGGTTAACTCTGCCTGGTTAGTGCTGGCAGGTGGAGCCGTGGGATTCACATCCTACCTGTTGAGATATTCCGGCTAGTGCTCATGTTGCCGCTACTTCATCGGCATATTTTTGGTTGTGTTCCCTTTCTGCTTACTGCCAGTCGTCTGCTTGGGAGGGATGGTTGGGTTCTGCATCCTCTACTTCCGGCGGTTTAACTTGTTCAGTTAAAGGTTTAACCACTCGCGCGATCGCCTCCTGCACAAAATTTTTGACAAACTCCTCTTTTCTATTCAACTGAAACTGTCGCTGCACAACTTCCGTAATGCCACCATCGCCCCAATCTTGATCATGCCGGAAATATTCGATAAAGCTTTTTCCGGCAATTCGAGTTAAATAAGCAGCGGTTACTCCCTGAATCGCTTTGCCAATTAAATAGGTAGCAACGTTTAATTGCAGGGCAGTTGATAGTAATTCAATTGCACCTTTTACAATGCCTAAACTTGCAAGGGTTTTCCCTAAAGAAAGGGCTAATTCGCGCCCTCGTTCCATATTCAGTTCACACCCATAAATTCTGCCAATTTCTACAACCATTTGGGCATTGACGGCAGCGGTTGCTAACAAATCCACTACGGGAAGCGGCGTAACGGCAATTACCCCGGCACCAATCCACTGAAACCGTTCTACCACCCTCTCGGCTTGTCGTCGTCGCTGGGCATCCAGTAACCGTCGCGCCTCGTCTCCCAGTCGTTGAGATTGCAGCAGGATGTTATCCGCCACTAAATCTTCTCCCTCTGCCCTCAAAACTGCTGCCATGCGCCGAATTAAGGGCATGACATCGGGTTCCGGTTGCCAGGTTTCGCCACTCTCCAGCACGGCTGCTTGAGGATTGGCAGCGATCGCCACAATGTCTGAGACGGCAATAAATCCTCGCACTCGCTCTCGCAACCGGGCTAAAATCACTTCTCGGTCAGCTTCTGTATACAGATCAGTTTTGTTAAGAATGAGTAGCGATCGCTTGCCAATTTCTGCCAAGGTTCGCAAAGGATCATATTCCGATTTGCGCAAGTCATTATCGACGACAAACAGCAATAAATCCGCTTCCGTTGCCAGTTGTCGCGCTAACTGTTCTCGTTGAGTTCCCGCCACGCCTGCTTCTAAGATTCCGGGGGTATCTGTAATCAGAATTTGGCGATTGAGTCCTTTCAGCGAAAGGGTATAGGTTTCCCCGACTTCTGTTGTACCCATGGGTGCATCCACTCGCCCCACCATGCGCCCGATTAAAGCATTCACCAGCGAGGTTTTACCAGCGGAACCCGTCCCAAAAACAACGACTAGCAGTTCTCCCCGTGCTAGGTTGGCTTCAATTTCCCGCGATCGCTCTAATAAGGCTTGTCGCGCCACTTCATCCTGAATCTGTGTTACTTGTTGCCGGACTGCTTTTAAGGTTTCTGAAGCCGCCTCCGTCTTTGCTTCCGGGACTTTGAGAGCAAGACGACGCCGTTGAGGAACTCGTTTGGAACGTTGGAACAATCCAATGTAATAAACAAAGGCTCCAATTAAGATCGCAAACAGCGCAATCAGCAACAATAGCAGCAAATTCGCCAGCAGAGGCGCTGTAAAGGAAATTTGAATATAAAGCCGATATAAGGAATTAACCAGCCATAACATTAGCCCCAAGATTACACTGAGGCCAATGATTAGCATCAATAAGCGCGACAGGGGCATGTACAGAATTAAGGTAGGGAGATGCTTCTGATTTTAATCTCCCTTATTGGGTCTGCTATCAGCGATCGCCAATAGACTTTTTCCCCTTTCCGCGCTTACCTTGCTTTCCTGAGCCGAAAAATGGATCATTTTTGTCAGCGATTACCAGGAACGAGCGTTCCTTGCTAACGTTAGACCTCTTTCGTCAGCCTGCCAGCCACCCTCAATCAATGGTGAACGGTACAGAGGTATCTTGCTAGTTTTTTGCGTACTTAACCTAGCAACAAAGTATTTTTTAATACCAGATTTACCGCCAGGGAATACAGCTAAACTGTTAAAAGTCAATATTTTTATTAAGGCAATAATTATCGCATCTATCTAGGGCTAGATTAAAGAAAAATATTTTTATAGGCTAAAGTATGACCTCTGTTCCCAATATAAAAGAACCTCAGTTCCCTTTAAACCGTTCAAGCAGTTTCTCAATTAGATCCTTTGCTTGGCTTAAACAGAGCACTCGCCGCCTGAGTGTTAGCCAAAAGATTGGTTTCGGATATGGACTGGCTCTCAGCATTATTGTTTTAGGGACTACGGCTGGATTTACCATTGGACGTTACTATCAAAAACCCGCTCTTGAGACTAGAAAAGCCTCAGAAGAAGAAATCCGTTTGCTTAGCCGCTTACAAAGTGCTGTTCTACAGGCGCGAACGCACCAACAACAGTTTATTCCTTTAATGCCAACTCCAGACCTATTGGCAGACGAATATCATCATTTTTTAGAACATGCTGTTGAAATCGACCAAGTTTTAGCCGAAATCAAAGCTTATACCAATAGTGAAAACTATAAACGGGAGTCCCATGTGGATGGAATCCTTAGCTTTCTCAAAACGTATGAAGGGGTGCCAAAAACCTATTTTGCTCAAGTTCAATCACTCATGGGACGAATTGAGCCGACTCGTCTAACCCCCACCCAAGTTGAAGCGGAGCAAAAACGTTTATTAACCTTTACAAATAGTTCTATTGCTCTCAACTTTGATGGTATTTCCGATGAATTAACAGAAGTGATTAAGCGTTCTTATCAAGATGCTGCACAGACAGAGGTGGCTTTAAAGAATGTAGAGAGTCTGCGAATTCAGATTATCTTATTTAGTATCGTTTTATCTATTGGTACGGCAATTCTTTTAGGAATATACACCAGTCGTTCTATTAATCGTCCGCTTAGAAGCGTAACCAGTGTAGCACAGCGAGTCACTCAAGAATCTAATTTTGATTTACAAGCACCTGTGACAACGGAAGATGAGGTAGGAGTTTTAGCCACTGCTTTTAATCAACTCATTCACAAAGTTAAGCATTTGCTAGAAAAGCAAAAATCTGAAGCTGAAGCACAACTAATTCAGAGTGAGAAAATGTCTAGTTTGGGACGGATGTTGGCAGGAGTTGCTCATGAAATTAATAATCCTGTTAACTTTATTTATGGAAATATTAATCATACCAGTGAGTATTTTACAGAAATCATAAACTTACTAGAAACTTACGAAGCTGAAATTCCCAACCCACCGCTTGCTGTTCAGAGTTATGCAGAAGAAATTGATATCCAGTTTATTAAAGAAGACTTACCTAAACTGTTGCAATCGTTGAAGGTTGGAGCCGAACGTACTAGAGAAATTGTTCTCAGCTTAAAGAACTTCTCTCGTTTGGATGAAGATACAGCTACCCTGGTGGATCTGCATGCTTGTATCGACAGTACCTTGCTGATTCTCAATAATCGGATTAAAAATCAAATTAAGGTGACGCGCCGCTATGGGAATTTACCAGCAATTGAAGGCTATATGGGCTTACTCTATCAGGTGTTTATGAACATCTTGAGTAATGCCATTGATGCTTTAGATGCAGAGAGGTTACGCCAAGGTGCTGAGATTGCGATCGCCACCGAACGCCTAGAGAATGACTGGGTGATGATCCGGATTACTGACAATGGATCTGGGATTGCTGCGGAAGCTCAGGAAAAGATATTTGACGCTTTCTTTACGACTAAACCCAGAGGTGTTGGTACGGGTTTAGGTTTGGCAATTAGCCATCAAATAGTTGTACAGAAACATGGTGGGAAACTCACTTGCAACTCGAAACTTGACCAAGGAACAGAATTTGCGATCGCACTTCCCCTGAAACACACCAGTACAACTGAATCAGTCACTCCAATTCTCTGCTATTAGCTAGAGGCGAACCTTGAGCTAAAAATGAGACATTTTGCTCAGTTAGAACTGGGAAAGATGAATATGGGACTTTTTGACCAAATATTAGGCGCAATTGAAGATCCGAATCAGCAAGCGAGTTCTGGTCAGATTGCCAGTATGCTCAGTACCGTGCAGCAAGTTAGTGATAGCTATGGTACCGACCCTTCAACTACACAATCGGCTTTATCCATTGTGGGTAACTATGTGCGCTCTGCTTTGCAAGAGAAGCGTAACACAGAGGGTCCGGCGCAAGCACAAGCGCTGGTGAATCAATTTAGTGGGACGTATCCTAATCCCCAAGCGGTTCACAGCTTATTTTCTCCTAACCAGTTGCAAGGAGTTGTGGCAGCGGTTGCTCAGAGAACCGGATTGGATGCAGGTATGGTACAGCAGATGTTACCTATCTTGGTGCCGATTGTCATGAACTTGCTGCAAACGGGTACTCATTCTCAAAATCCTCAGGGAGGAAATTCTGTACTCAATGTCTTTTTAGATGCAGATCGCGATGGAGATGTTGATGTTGCAGATGCTATGCAGATGGCGGGTCGTTATCTGAGTCGATAGTCTGCTAGTCATAGCGTTTACGGAAAGAGAGATGCGATCGCTTTTTATTTATAGGAGCGATCGCATTTGAGTACAGATGAGGGATATATAGCGGCATAGATAAATGAGTTAAAATTCGATTAATCACTCTAGGTAATTAACTATGAGATGGGAAGAAGTTTGTGAACACAAACAGTTACAAGATTTACCCTTCAAAATCGAATTAAATAAATGGGGTCAAATCGTAATGAGTCCTGTAAAGATTAAACATTCTTTTTATCAAGGAAGAATTCAACGTTTATTAGAATCTTTCTTGAATACAGGAGAAGTGATGCCAGAATGTGCTATCAACACCTCAGATGGGGTAAAAGTTGCTGATGTTGTCTGGTGTTCAGAAGAACGATTTGCTCAAATTGAAAATGAAGTATCAGCGTCTATTGCACCAGAAATTTGTGTAGAAGTTAAATCTAGTGACAACAGTTTAGACGAAATGGAATTTAAAAGAAAGTTATATTTAGAAGCAAAAACTATTGAAGTATGGTTATGCAATGAACAAGGTCAAATTAAATTTTATAATGAACAAGGTGAATTAGAACGATCTTTATTAGTCCCTAAATTTCCTCATCAAATTAAACGGTAGTTAAAGTTTCATCACTCTTTCATGTATAGAGAGAGGATAGAGTGATCACCTTTCTATTGTCTGCAATAATGGATGGTGATCGCTCTTTCTGAGCCGTAGAGTGTAAAAAAATGATTAAAGCAAATTTAATTAGCCTATCCCTGGGACTTGGTATTGCAGTAACCAGTTTCGGTTTCACCCAATCTGCATCAGCGCTACAACTAAATCTAGTCCAGGATGCACCGTATCAATCAGCACCAGACGGCTGGACTAAGTTGGGGTGGAAAGCAGAAGGGAGGGCTGGCGCACCTGGTACAGAAGATTATGAGTTTGCGATCGGCCCTAATGGTGCCCAAGCTGATCTAACAGGTCAGATTTACCGAGATTGGACGAATGGTGAGGAAGTAGATTGGTCACTCACTTGGGATGGTCAAACGGTAAGCTTTGGGATTGAGGATTCGGCACCCATCTCCTATTCTTTACTAGCCCCCTCTCCCAATATCTTTAATGGCTTCTCTTTGCTAACGAACGTTGATACTCGTCCGTTTACTACCTTTGGATTGCCAGGGCAGCAAAGAGTTGAACCAGGAACGAAAATGGATCTGGTCGTGAAAACGATTAATGGCGAGAGTGTAATCGATCAATTGGAGAATAGTGTTTTCAGTAGTTCTACAGGGCCAACAACACCAGGGGAAAATCTGAGTAAAAAATTCTATTCCAGCCCCACTACCATTACCTCTCTGACAGGTACTGCCAAGATGAGTTGGTTGAACACTAATCCCAATAGTATTAAAGCTCGCTCTCGCGTAGACTTCCAAATTCAAGGGTATAACGTCCAAGAACGCCCCGTTCCCGAACCCTCTTCTTTGTTGGGTTTATTAGCTATGGGTGTACTTGGTGCTGGTCTAGGTCTGAAACGTAAAAAGCACGAGAATCTGTTTTAAGGACTAGGGATTGGTGACTAGGGACTAGGCAGACCAATCAGTTTGCCTTGTGTCCCCCTGTCCCTCTATCTCGTGCGGTGCCCCAAAATTGCGGTGGGTGCTTTTGGTTGAATATCTGGATCGAATCCACCCACCTGATTCGTGCGAATAAACCACAGGGTAGCGCCATGTTTGAGGAAAATTGCCGCAATCTCATCATGCGCCCGACGGGGTAGCATCGTGCGCCAGCTAATGAGTGCCCCAAACAGAGTCTTCATCAGATTACTAGAGGAGTGAGTTCCTGCTAAGGTTTCAGCGTGTCGCTTCCAATCAGGTCGGACAATTCTTAGCGGTGCCAATTGCTTTGCCAGCGATCGCCCTAACTTCACTAATTGCTCAAATCGTCGGGTTTGTGGGTGATGGGGATGCTGCTGTAACCAAGCTTGAATCTGAGGATTTGATTGGATATCTTCTTCTATGCGCTTAATCGTTACATATAGGGCTTGGTTGGAATCTTGTACGCAAGAGGTCACGGGTGTCACAATCGCCGCCCCTGTGCCATCCCCAACGCGGTAGCGTGCCATCATAATGTGCAGCTGCCGGATAAATTCATTCAGAGGTGAGAGTTTGATGCCGTCAAAATCGTAATCTTGAGTGACCGCATCTAGTTTGACAATCACATCTGAAATGGGGCGATTCCCTAACCAACCCCGCTGCAAATCTCCCAGGTAACTAAACCATTTAATTGCCCCGGCAACAATGCCATCAGGGTTATGGGCATACACCTGTTGATATTCGATATCAAAACACAGTTCATCCGTCAGTGGTTCTCGTACAACCTCAGCAATGCCAAAAGAAAAGTGACCTGTTACTACACCCAAAGGGGCAGGTTCGCCTTTTTTACCGCCAATCCCTCCATAGTTATGAATCACGATCGCGCGATCGCCTTCTTGCCAAGGAATTGGTATGTAGGAAGCGACTTCTGATGGATTCGAGGATTGTGCTTGAGGATCGAGGAACACGATTTTTGCAGTTCCTTTTTGGGCTACCGTATCTTGCCAATTTTTCTGGTTAATGTAGGAAAGCCCTGCTTTGATTCCTCGATAAACCTCATCATATTGAAGCCGTATCAGCCTACGGGGAGCGATCGCTTCCGTTACAAAAACATCATCAGCCTCTTTGGTGCCATAAATATACCAACCAAAGGGATTCAAGGGCGATGTTTCGATGTTGCGATTAGTTGATCGATAAATCCCTACTCTATCAGCCGTTACTTGAGGAATGCGGATTGTTTCTACATCTCCATCAAACTGTTTTGAAGATTGATTAAAATGACGCACTATAAAGCGATCTGTAGTGGTTGCTTCCCGCTTAACCATCGTCACTAAACCATAAAGACTCCCCGTAATTTGCACGGGTTCTTGACTAATCTTCAGAACAGGCCGGCTATCTTCATCAATGACAATAACGGGATCTTTAAGCAAGACAATGACATCATCATTGGGTCTTGCTCCAGCTAAAGATGTCAATGGCCCAACTTGATCCTGGTTATTTAATCGCTCTGGATGTAGATTGGCGACTCTTTGACTCTGTTGAGTTTTTTTTGTGAAGTTAACATCTCTGGTTACTGCTTGTACATAAGCTTGTACCTGAGGTTCATAGCTCCACTGCAACCTAACGATTTGCCCCACTAAATTTTGATAGTTCGCCGCTGCATTATGCACTTCAAATAGGACAACATCATCCCCTGAATGTTCCGCTTTTGATGGCAGAATCAGGCGTCCTGTCCATAAGCCAATCGGTTGATAACCCTTTGAGGCAACCGGTTTTCTGAAACCATTAGCATTATGAAGTTGAACTAAAGGCTTTTGGCTATAGATTTCATAATTTGATCGAGAGGAAATTATAGATTTCTCAGAACCGAGATAATAATTAATCCCAACTGCAATTAAAATAATCAGACTGATACACAGAAGAATTGTATATACCAAGGGGCGATCGCCTTAAATTTAACGCAATTTAATCCTTCAATTTTGGTTGAGTTGACCTAATACCTCGATAAGTTGGTGATCGGTAATGGGTGATTTGAGAATTTGTCTTTCTTTTCCATGACCCAAGACCGATGACCAACATTCTTGAGGGATTAACCGGATACGAGATGACCCGTTGCGGTAGCACCCCTACCATTTAAAACTTTACCAATGAGCTTGAGGTCCTGCCCAAACTTGATTAATAACTTGACCAAAAATTTTGGGTTGATCCTCTGTGACCGCCACACTTTGCCCCTGTAAATTAACCGCCAACAAAGGCCATTTTTCCTCACCTAACTCACCAGCCCGAAATAGAACTTGATTGGGATAGGTTTGACTCCAGCCTAACAACACAGCAGTGCTGTAGTTAGTTGTATTGGGAGCAACGGTCGTAGTGCGATTTAACTGCCGATCCCAAACAACCGCGTAGTCAGAAGCATCAGAGGTGCTAAACACCCCTTCAAATTCCCTGCCTAAAAGGTGATCACCTGTTGGAGACCAGGATACAGGAATTAAAATTGCTATTTTTCCAGGTATATTTTTATGTTCATTTTTATTCAGCGGATGGTCAGCTAGAGGAGAAGAGGCAGTAATCGTCCGCAAATCCCCGGTACGCAAATTCTCCAGAAACATGACACTGGTGACTCGACAACGCCACAGATCAGGATGCACCTGCATCTCGATTCTGCTGTAAGCAGCGTATTGACCATCTGGAGAAACTAATGACGGACTGCGATAGTAGCGTATCCCAGCTTTGCCTTTAGCAGCAGCTTCGGCTTGGGTGGTTAAGACCCAATTCCAAGGGATGGGATGAGGACTATCTAGGGGATCAATCTGTACCAGTTGTTGCATCATATCGGGAGCAGAGTCAGATACTTCCGTTAATGGCTGAGAAGGTGGTACTTGAGCAGGATCAGCCAGCGCAGCAGATAGTCCAGAAACCATCAGCAACGTGGCGGTTAAAACGGGTAAGTAGGATTGTGGGCAGAACCATCCTGAGCGGACTATGCTGTTAAACATTGATTGGGGGTCAGGTTTCTAGACGGCGTTTCTTGTGTGAGGAGTAACGCCCAAGGAACAGCCCAGGGTGTTTTGTACCTAGCTACAGTCTTCAACCGTAATCTTCAAATTTGGTCACTCGTAAGTGATCATCAGGTCTTTGATAACCTAATGACCAACAACTGATGAAGCCTAATCTAAATTACGCTGCCAACTGGAAGCAGGTTTTAAATAGTTTGTATAACAATTTAAGAATACATTGAGAAAGTAGCAGGTTGACTAAGCTTTTAAGAGTCTTTACAGAAGAGTTACTTTGCCACCTCAGCTGACTCACTGATAACCTGGCTGGGAAACGCTAAGGTAACTCTACAGAGGTCGGTTTAGCAATATGAGGTAGACCCCAACCCAGCTTTTCGCGCAAAATCTTGAAGAATTCTGGAGATTGCAGGCGGATAAAGCGAGCGGAGTAGGGCGATCGCTCTAAATATACGTGATCATCCGGTAACACATAACACCCGCCATTCCCATCCACTACCATTATTAACCGATTGGGAGTGGCTGGATAAATCGTGACAGGTTCAGTATCGGCAAAGACTAAAGCGCGAGACGCCAGAGAATGAGGACAGATGGGCACTAACTGAAACGCAGACACTCCCGGGGTTACAACTGGGCCACCTGCACTCAAAGAGTAAGCAGTAGAACCTGTTGGAGTTGAGACAATAATACCATCTGCGGCAATATCCACCCGTGCATGCCGTCCCACCTCAATTTCAAAGTGACACATGCTCGTCAGTGGCTCTCGGTGAATCACCATTTCATTCAGGCATAACGCTTCCCACAACATCGTTTGCTCCCGAACTAGCTGCACCGACAGCATGGCTCGATCTTCTATTTCATATTTCCCAGCCATCAGCATTTCTATGGCATGTGGCAGCTGGTTGACATAGGTTTCCGTGAGAAACCCCATATGACCTGTATTTACGGTCAATAGAGGAATTCCACAGGGGGCTACTTGGCGAAAAGCTGCCAGAACTGTACCATCTCCCCCTAGCACCACAGCAAAGCTCATTTCCGCATCAAAGCCAGGCGGAACAAGGGATTCTATCGGAGTATGACAAACGGGACGATCCGGGTGAGAATAGCCAAGGATGCCTCCGGCAGCAGAGATTGTACAAACATCCCAACCAGAGGATGTCAGCTTGTCTTCCAACTCCTTAGCGATGCGACAAGCCACGGGCTTGATCTCATTGTAAATAATGCCTGCTTTGGGCACGCTCTCTTGTCCGACTTAAGGTTTAAATGTCCAAATATAAGGTGGTGCTGAGTTTAAGGAGGATCATTAGCACATTTTAGCTGTGCTTGATTGCCCTAACTGACAACGACTAAGTTGTTGCCGCAGCTACTACAGGTCAGTGCGATCGCGCTAACACAATATAGTTACCCTATCTACACGGAAAAGGTATACGCTTCACATAACTTGGAAAGCATATCACGCTTTGAGTTCAGAAGCTTCGACTAGAAGTGAGGATTTAAAACGTTAACTTTTTTTTAGATGACTTCTTGCCCTTAGATTTTTCGTAATCTAATTCCTTCAGCTTCTTCAATATCCGGCCAAAGTAGTCTTGCAGGTAAGCTTCGAGAGGAGTAATTTCCTCAGGCTTGATCCCAAAGGTGCTAAACACTTCATCCATCGGAGCTTCTAGGGGTTTTCCGGTGGCTAAAACTTCAGCAAAAGCCAAGCGGTCAGAGATATTCCAACCCCACTCAAAGAAACGAGCAACCCGACGGACACCGCGCATTACACTCAGCGGTAGGCGAGTTACTTTTGCTTCTCGTCCAGACTGACGCTCACATAAGCGAATAATCTCATAAGGTCCCCAAGCACGACGCCCTACTACCGGGAAGGTTTGCTTTTCTGTTTCTGGAACCGAGAGGGTGCGAACAGCAAATTTGGCAATGTCTTGCGTATCCATATAAGCCACTGGGGAGGTGTTACCTGCCACCCAAACAGCCTGTCCATCTAAGATCGGAATTGCATAGTCAGCAATGAGATTTTGTAAAAAGCCACAAGGTCTTAAAATCGTGTAATTTAAGCCTGATTCAGCTAAAAAAAGTTCTGTACATCGCTTAATCTCCATCAGCGGTACATGAGGGAACTTTTCGGCATCCAAAATAGAAAAGAATATAAACCGCTCCACCTTAGCGGCTACTGCGGCTTGAATCAGTGATACTTTACCGTCCCAGTCTACCCGCTTAATGCTAACGGATTCGGTTGCACGAGCCGTAGCTGCATCAATGACCGCTGTAACGCCTTCTAGGGCAGCCGGCAGAGTTTCAGGTTCGCAAATATCCCCTCTCACTAACTCTGCACCCCATTCTTTTAAAAAGGCTGCTCTCTTGGGGCTTCTTACCAAGCAGCGGACTTGATATCCCTCATCCAACGCCCGACGAGCTACCTGTCTTCCTAAGGTACCTGTGGCACCGACGATTAATAAAGTCATCCAGAAATAAGTAATGAATCTTAAACTTTCTCTAAGATTTTATCAGAAATTTCTGAGGAAACTTTAAAAAAGTTAACAAAACTGACAAGGAGGGTGGAAATCTGGGACAGATCAGGGAAATAACAGAGCTAGGGAAGAGGAGGAAGATGGGTAATGCTTACAAGGCTAGGCTTTTCGCAGCAAGTTGATTGAAAACTAACGATACACAGGAAACAATCTTTCCCCTTGTCTCCCCATCTCCCCATCCCCTTGTCCTATTCCTCGCCGCCTTGGATTTTGAGTAACAAAAAGCCTAACCCTAAGCCGACTAAAATCAGGGTAGAGGACAAAATTGCTGCATTGAAAATCTCACCGTTCATTGATTGAATGCTCCTTTGCGATCGCGAATTGAGAAAAGCTAACCACCCAACAGTAGCCTGAAAGCCAGAGATGTAGGAATACAAGTCCTGACCTCTCTACTTAAGGATGGTTAAAGCTGCAAGCTGTATTTTAAAACAGCGAGGTTATCGCCTTGTCAAGAAAATAGGGTTCAGGGAGGATCAGGAAAGAAGGATTTTCAGCCTTTGTCAGGACTGACGCAGTTAGAAAAGTTAAAAATTCAAGATTGCTTAGAGAGTCAGGGTTTTACCTAGTCCCTAATCCGGTCGCGCGGTCACTGATCCTGTCGAAGCACCAATCCCAATCCCTAAAACCTGGATTCTTTCGTCAAAATGCCTAAATCCTACTTACAAGCAACAGAGAACCAACTGACTGCACAGCCTAGACGTCCCCGATTAGCTGTAACGCTGGGAGATCCCGCAGGCATTGGACCAGAGGTTGTGCTAAAAGCTTTGGCAGATCCCCAGATTACCCAAGCTTGTGATCTAACGGTTATTGGCAGTGAGTTGCTATTGCAAGCAACCTATACTCAGCTGCGACAACGAAAGCCGGAAATTGTGCTGGCGAACCCCGCAGAGTTAGCCATTATTAACGTTCCGCTAGAAAAGTTTACAGAGGCGCAAATCCAGATAGGCACGGAGAATGCAGCAAGTGGCGCACTCAGTTTCGCTTACTTGGAAAGAGCGATCGCACTCACCCAAAAAAATCAGTTTCAAGGCATTGTTACCAGTCCCATTGCTAAATCCGCTTGGAAAGCTGCGGGGTATGACTATCCAGGTCAAACGGAACTCTTAGCGCAGCAGTCTGGGGTGCAGAAATTTGGCATGTTATTTGTCGCGCGATCGCCTCACACGGGTTGGATGCTGCGTACCCTGTTAGCAACCACTCATATTCCGCTGCGCCAAGTCGCTGACACCCTCACCCCAGCCCTCATGACCACAAAACTGGATTTATTGGTAGAGTGCTTACAACAAGATTTTGGCTTAGAAACGCCCCGAATTGCGATCGCGGGTCTTAACCCTCATAGCGGCGAACAAGGACAACTAGGACGCGAAGAACAAGATTGGTTGATTCCCTGGTTAGCGCAAGAGGGGCAGAAGCGTCCTCAGGTGCAGCTAGATGGCCCCATCCCCCCAGACACCCTGTGGGTTAAACCCGGTCAAGCTTGGTTTGGCGGCCTGGGAGAGGCATCCCCAATGTCAAATCCAGCCGATGCCTACCTTGCGCTTTACCACGACCAAGGGTTAATCCCCGTCAAACTCATGGCATTTGACCAAGCGATTAATACCTCCATTGGTCTACCCTTTATCCGCACCTCTCCTGACCACGGCACCGCTTTTGATATTGCAGGTCAAGGGATTGCCAAGGCAGATAGCATGAAAGCAGCCATTCACCTAGCTGCCCAACTAGCTCAGCAAAGACATGATAGCCGCTTATGACTCACTCTAAATCGTCGTTGATCGCAAAGTAGATGCTCAAGAAGGTTCGAGTTTAGGATTGATTATTGCTAAACGACTCGCTGAGATATACGGAGGCGACTTAACAATAGAAAGTCTACCCAATCATCAAACAATGGTACGGCTTTCTTTGCCTCTTTAATCAGACTTTAGGGATTAAGGACTAAACGCCCCAAATTTTGATAGCTGCACCCAGACTTCCACTAATGAGCATTTGACCATCTGCACTCAGCGCGGCAGAGAGGACATCGGTTTTATCTCCAGCAAGCGTCCTGAGTAATTGTCTAGTTCCTAAAGACCACATCTTCATTGTGTGATCATCACTGCCACTAATGAGAACTTGACCATTGCTGCTGATGGTAACGGTACCAACGCCTCCGGAATGCTCACCGAGTGTATAGAGTAATTTTCCGGTAACTAGATCCCAGATTTTAATCGTGTGATCATTACTAGCACTCGCCAGCAGTTGATTATCGGCGCTAATGGCGACGGAACGAACAGCCACTGAATGTTCTGTAAAGGTGTGGAGCAGTTCTCTGGTTTCTAAATCGCGGATCTTGATGGTATGGTCATTGCTGGCACTGGCAAGCTTTTTGCCATCGGGACTGATGATGACAGATTTAACGTCGCTAGCATGTCCACTAAAGGTCGTGAGTAGCTCTCCTGTTTTCAAGTTCCACAGCTTAATGGTTTTATCTGCACTGCCGCTGGCGAGGGTTTGTCCATCAGGACTAATGGCAACAGAATGCACCCAACCTAAGTGTCCTGCGAAGGTGTTGAGGAGCTTTCCAGAGGAAACCTGCCAAATTTTGATGGTTTTGTCTCCACTGCCACTGGCAAGCGTTTCCTGATCCGGATTAAAGGCAATAGAGGTAACTGAGCCAAAATGTCCTTCTAGGGTTCTCAGTAGTTTGCCACTCCTGACCTGCCAAATTTTAATGCTTTTGTCATTACTTGCACTGGCAAAGAGTTCACTATCAGGACTAATGGCGATCGCTCTGACTGCTTCTGTATGTTCTCTGAGTGTGTGCAGACAGCGAAACAGAGGGTAAGGATTGAATTGCTGTAATGCCTCTTTTGCCTTGGGTGCGCTACTTTGCCTTAATAATAAATAAGCGACTCGCTGCACTTGTTTGGAGTCATCTTTGAGCGCTTGAATTAATAAATCTAGACCTTCATCGTTAATTTGCGCTTGCGCTTGAGCTAAAGCAACTTCTAGCTGGGATTTTTCTGCTACTGCGTTTTGTAACTGTGATTGCAATTCTGTTAAGCGGGCGACTAAAGAGGAGCGGACTGTGGACACATTTTGCAATCGTTCGCCGCTGATTTGTTCGAGTTTGGAGAAGACTTCAGTTAATTGCTCATGCAGATGCGATCGCTCTTGCGTGGCTTGTTGCATTTGTGCTTGTAGTTCTAATACTTTGGACTGAAACTGCAATTGCGACCACATGCCTCTAGCCCATGCTAACTTCACCCGTTCGTTTTGCTTTAATGCCTCAGGTACGCGATCCAAAAACTTGGCACTAGACGCCCAATCCCAACCACAAACAGGACAGGTGTTAATTTCCCATTCAACGAATTCCGCTTGGCACACAGGACACTGAGACACATCTACCCTCAAATCAATCATGCTTCCTGATCATATTCTTCCCAGGATCGGGCTGGTAAATGTTTGCTCATTCCTGAGATGCCAATTCCCTTGAAACCTAAAATCTGTTGATGACGGAAACAGCCCAAAGCTGATAGCGTCATACAAGGAAAAAGATCATTCTGGACGCTACAAGTTGAAAACCCGCTCTAGTTACTGGCAACTGCTACCTTATATCCGCCCTGAGTGGAAAACTATTGGGCAAGCCTTAGCTTGTACCCTCGCCTTTACCGTTTTCTGGCCGATTTTGGCATGGCTAGCAGGTCAGGTTGCAGGATATATCGGACAGGGAAATGTTAAGGCGATCGCCCAACTCGCTGGTGTGGGGGCAGTGGTTTTCCTGATTCGTGGGATTGTGCAATATGGGCAAGATGCATTGATGGCGAAAGCAGCCTTGAGGATTACCCTCGACCTGCGTCAGAGTGTCTTTGCTCACTTACAACAGCTGAGTCTAGATTATTTTGCAGCAGCGCAGACAGGCGATTTGTCCTATCGGCTAACCGAGGACATCGATCGGATTGGAGAAGTGGTCAACAAAGTCTTTCACCAATTTGTTCCCAGTGTTCTCCAGTTGATTGTTGTCCTGGGTTACATGATCTACCTCAACTGGCAACTCACGCTAGCCGCGCTCGTGATTGCCCCACTAATGGCAGTATTAATTGCTTGGTTTGGAGAGAAACTACGCACTTTTTCCCGCCGGAGTCAAAATCGGGTTTCTGACTTAGCCTCTCTCCTGACTGAGTTTTTCAGTGGTATCCGTCTGATCCAAGCCTTTGCCGCAGAAGACTATGCCTTAGCTCAGTTTAGCCAGGAAGCAGAACGTAACCGCCAAGCGAAGTATAGTGCTGAACGGTTGAAAGCCATTCAGTTTCCTGTGATTGGTTTTCTGGAAGCAATGAGCGTCCTGTTGCTATTTTTGTTGGGAGGTTGGCAAATTTCTCAAGGAAACTTGACCGGAAAAGGTTTTGTCAGCTACGTGGCGGCGGTGGCACTATTGATTGACCCGATTGGGTTGGTTACCAGTAACTACAACGAGTTTAAGCAGGGGGAAGCCTCTGTAGACCTGATTTTTGAACTGCTAGCAATCCAACCAACGGTGCGAGAAAGCAAGCAAGCGATCGCGCTCCCATCCGTAACCGGAAAGGTAGACTACAGCAATGTCAGCTTTGCCTATAGCTCTACTCAACCTGTCCTGCAAAACCTGAATTTGAGGGTGATGCCAGGAGAAATGATTGCCTTAGTGGGAGCCTCTGGTGCGGGGAAAACGACCTTAGTAAACCTGTTACCGCGCTTCTATGACCCACAAGATGGTGAGATTCTGATTGATGGGATCAATATTCAGCAGGTGACTCTGCGGAGTCTACGGCGGCAAATTGGCATTGTGCCTCAGGAAACGATCCTCTTTTCCGGCACGATCGCGCAAAATATTGCCTTTGGTCAAGCAGAGTTTGACCTAGAAGCAGTACAGGAAGCGGCGAAGATTGCCAATGCTCATCAATTTATTACCCAACTGACTCAGGGTTATCAAACTTGGGTGGGAGAACGAGGGATTAACTTATCCGGGGGACAACGGCAACGGATTGCGATCGCTCGTGCAGTGCTGCTCAACCCCAGAATCCTCATCCTTGATGAAGCAACCTCGGCACTAGATTCCGAATCAGAAGCGTTGGTGCAAGAAGCGTTAGAGCGGATTATGCAAGAGCGTACCGTGTTTATCATTGCTCATAGGCTGGCTACTGTGCGCCGTGCTGACCGAATCTTAGTCATGGAACAGGGGCAAATTGTGGAATCAGGCACTCACGAAGAATTGTTAGCCCAAGGCGATCGCTATGCGCGATTCTATGCCCAACAGTTCAGTTAGGTAGGTGTAATACCAATTCTCTAAAATCTGGTGACACATGAGACTTGTTCGCCAAAATCAAGTCTTGAGATTTGAACGCAGATGAAAGCAGATGGACACAGATGAACGCAGATGTTTTACGGAGTGATTGTCTCTGCGTTGCTTATCTCTCGCTTACTTGAAGAGAATTAATATAAGTGAGCTGCTAAAACTCTCCTTGTCTCCTTGTCCCCTTGTCCCCTTGTCTCCTCTACTAAACTAGGGCGGCAATCGTTCTCGCTAATTCTGCCGGATCAACTGGCTTAGCCAAATGTTTTTGGAATCCTGCCTCAAGAGCTTGCTGTTGATTCAATTCTCCAGCATAGGCAGTTAGGGCGATCGCTGGAATTAGTCCACCTTGTTTTGGTGTTAGCCTTCTTACCTGTCGCATGAGCATATAGCCATCCACTTCTGGCATGCCAATATCACTGATCAACACATCCGGTTTAAATTGCTCTAGAGCGCTCAATGCCTCTAGCGCAGATGTAGCAACCCGGACAGTTGCTCCATAGGATTCCAGAATTGCGACCAACAACTCTCGCATGTCTGTTTCATCATCGACAATCAGAATTTGCCAGGAAGATAAATCCGGGATTTCTGCTACAGGTTCATGCTCGTCAGAAGTCTCTGCAACAGTGCTCATTAAAGGCAATCTGACGGTAAAAGTAGCTCCTAAACCCTCGCCGAGGCTTTCTACTTGCACGGTGCCCCCATGCAGTTCCGTTAAGTGCCGCACGATCGCCAGTCCTAATCCTAGTCCGCCAAAGGTTCGCGTCGTTTTGCCATCCTCTTGGCGAAAGTAATCAAAAACATAAGGGAGAAACTCTGGATTAATTCCTTTTCCGGTGTCTTTAACCTGGATTTGGGCATAGGTATCCACTCGTTCTAGGCGAATGTCTACCCATCCTCCTTTAGGTGTGAATTTAACAGCATTAGAGAGCAGATTCCAAACAACCTGCTGAAGGCGAGCAGCGTCACCCGATAGGAACCCCACGTCTTGAGGCAGTGAGGTCTGAATTTGAATCCCTTTGGCTTCTGCTGCCAGACGCACTGTTTCTAGGGCAGCTTCAATAGTGTTAGCTAGATTAACGGGAGCAACATTCAAGACCATTTTGCCTTGCAGAATGCGCGAGACATCCAACAGGTCTTCAATCAGTTCAGTTTGCAACTTGGCATTGCGCTCAATTGTTTCTAAAGCGCGAGCCGTTGCTTGCTGATCAAACTTACGAGTCCGCAGTAGCCGAGTCCAGCCCAAAATCGGGTTGAGAGGCGATCGCAACTCGTGGGACAAGACTGCCAAAAATTCATCTTTGATACGATTAGCGGTTTCTGCTTGGGTGCGTGCCTGCTGCTCTGCTGCATACAATTGAGCGTTCTCAATTGCAACCGATGCCATCTGTGCCAGCTGCATGACGATCGCTTCATCTTCCTCTGTAAACTCACCTTCATACTTGTCAGACAACTGAATCAGACCAATATTTTGCCCGTCTCGCCCCACCAAGGGTGCAGCCAGCCAACCGCGCAGAGGTGGATGATTAGACGCTTCTGTCCCAAACGCACGCCACTGAAAATGTGCTTCCAGTTCGGATTGAGTCATCCGCATGGGTTGATTCATTTTACAGACGTAAGTATAGATTCCTGAACCGTCCGTCTTGGCGTCGTAGTTTCGCCACTGAGCATATTTGTCAGACAGATAAACCGTATTAATCGCCTGTGCCCAATTGTCGTTAACAGTCATGCTGGTGACAGACTGATGGGCACCAATAATTTGATACGCCTGTTCTGTAATCACTTGCAGAACGTCTTCAACGGAAAGGGCTGAGTTAATGGCGAGTGCTGCATCATTTAGTCCTTTGAGCTGGTTGGCATAGCGCTGTTCGCGAGCCAAAATTTTCTCGCGCTCTAACTCTGCCTGTTTGCGATCGCTAATATCTTCATTGACGCCAATCATCCGCAGGGGGTTACCGTCGCGGTCGTAGAAAACTCGTCCTCTGGCTGCGATCCAATGCACACTTCCATCCGGCCACAGAATGCGGAACTCCGTCTTTAAATCTTTGCCATCTGCCACCGCTTGCAGCACGTCTTGTTCAGCGCGATCGCGATCATCCGGGTGAAGCGCTTGCCGCCAGTTTTGGAATTTACCCCCAAAGCTGCCAGGCGCTAAACCATAGAGAGCTTCCTCTTCCTCAGTCCAGAAGGATTCATTGGTTTGGATGTTCCATTCAAAGGTGCCAATCTTTGCCGCTACAGAGGCTAAGGCTAATCGCTCTTCGCTGCTGCGGAGTGCCTCTTCTGCTCGTTTTCGCTGATCAATATCTGTACTACTGCCCAAACACCGGAAGAATTGTCCTTGCTGATCCTGAATCACAACCGTCCGCCCTAAAAACCAGCGGTAAGTACCATTGGGCATCCGATGACGATATTCCGTTTCAGTCGCGGACTTGCCGGATAAGATGCTTTGCCAATCTTTGAGGAGACGGGGGAGATCATCCGGATGGATGGTGATGCCCCAACCTGATTGATTGATTTGTTCAATGGTTACGCCTAAGGTTTCTTGCCATCGCTGATTGGCGTAATCCAGCTTGCCTTCTGGGGTCATTGTCCAGACTAGGTGAGGCATCGCTTCTGCTAGCGTTTGATACAAAGCTTGGCTCTCGCGCAGGGCAGCTTCAGCACGGATGCGATCGCTCACATCGATTGACACCCCTGCCAGCAATTGCCGTCCGGAAGCATCCCGAAAGGGAAATTTGAACGACATGTAATGACGTTCTTCCTCTTCTATCTGAAGGGTTTCTAGAATCTGCAACGGCTCATTGCTAGCGAGCATCGCTAGGTCATTGGCACGAAACTGCTGAGCGATATTAGCGGGCAACAACTCCAAATCGGTTTTGCCGACTATATCCGTTTGCTGGCGATGGAGGTTTTGCTCGACCAATGAGTTGACGTAGATATATCGTCCGGTTTCGTCTTTGATAAACGCCGACATCGGACTGTGGTTCATAAAGCTTTGGAATAATTCCTGGCTTTCTTGCAGGGCGGCTTCTGCTCGCTTGCGCTCCATAAATTGACCGATTTGGCTGCCTACTACTGCCATCATTTGCAGCAAGTTGGCATCCGGTTCCTGAACGCGATCGCTAAAGCACTCAATTACGCCTAAAATTTCCTGACCGAGGAGAATGGGAAATCCAAAGACAGTCTTAAGTCCTGCTTTTGTCGCTGATGCAGCTCTGGGAAAATTACTCTGTACATTTAGTTTGGCAATCCAGACAGGTTCACGGCTAGCCCAAATACGACCAGGTAACCCAACACTAGGGGTAAAGTTTCTTTGCTGATTCTCCTGGATGAACGCTTGCACATCCACTGTGGGCGCTTGCCAGCTATTGACGTAGCGCAAGACATTTTCATGACGCTCGACGCTCCAAATCAGACCCAGTTGCCAGTCTAGGCTTTCGCACAAAGCTTGCAGAATGGCGGGAACTGCCTCTACTAGGGTTGTTGCCTCAGCTAAGACACGAGTTACAGCATATTGGGCTGCTTGGTGTCGCTCTTCCTGTTTGCGAGCGCTAATATTTTCAGTTATGGCAAAGCCATAACGCAGCTGTCCTTGCGGATCAAAAACAGCCTTCGCCGTCAGATGCACCCACACAGTCTGACCTGTTTTTGTTAAGTAGCGTTTCTCAACTTGATAGCTAGAAATCTCCCTGGCAAACATTTGCTGCACATAACGCAGGTCTGTTTTTACATCTTCTGGGTGAGTAATTTCTCTAAACGTCAGTTGACAGAGTTCTGGTTCGCTATATCCCAACATCTCACAGTAAGTTTTGTTGGCTTGGAGAAACTTACCTTGGGAGTCAGTTACACACACTCCAACAGGAGCTTCTTCAACAATTTTCCGAAAGCGTTCTAGATTTTCCTGCAAAGCGGGTTCTGCTTGCTTTGGCTCAGTAATCTCTCTCGTGAAAATAGAGATTCCCTTTGCCGACGGATAGGCGCGAAACTCAAGCCAGTGCTGCCCTCTAGGGTAGAATTGCTCAAAATTGGCAGGTTGTTGTTCCGCGATACAGCGATGTAACTCAACGTAAAGGTTGCTATCAATCAGATCAGGAAACAATTCCCAGACATTCTTACCCACCACCTCTGCTGGTTGTATCCCCAGCAGCTTAGCCTGTTGATCATTAATGTAAGTGCAGCGCCATTCACCATCTAGCACCCAAACCCCATCACTGATGCTCTCTACAATACTTTGCCAGTAGTTTTCGACTGCTGCTGTCCCTTCCTCGGTCACAGTCTTCCATCCTCCTCTAATTATCATCTTTCCTATAGAAGCTCTTCGCTCCCATCCCGCAGCGTTCATGACCGTATCTAGCAGTATTGCATCAGTGGGATCTACAGGAATCTACTTGTCCTTTACTCATAGTAAGTCCGTTAAATAGTTCCTGGTAAAGCCTGTGGCAGCTCACTCTAATTCAATGAAGCACCTAGGCAAAACAGCCGTCCTATTTGAGTTGTCAGATATTTAAATGCCCGACTTCTCAGAGAAGTTGGGCATCTTGGCTTCACGAATCATTGACGGCTGCTATAAGGATTCTCATCCGAGTGAGTACAGATTGTCCTACCGTGTGTTACCTATCTCCTTCCAGCGTTAACCGTACCACCTCGCAGATTTGGGGATGTGAGATGGCACAGAACCTTTAAACGCAAAACAGAGGGTAGGATTTCCCACCCTCTAAATAGTTTCCCCTTAGATGCTACTAAGTAGGACAACCTAATTAAACTTAAAACGGTCTACCGGGTATCCAGCGTTCTTACCTCTGTTCTCAATGCCTTCAATGATGGCATGGGCTAAATCA
>Ga0196963_10000544_pt1 | contig 33142 bp, 22 predicted proteins | sample S1_5metaG_FD_148600 | JGI IMG/M metagenome (GOLD analysis project Ga0196963, IMG submission 148600) | Soil microbial communities from Anza Borrego desert, Southern California, United States - S1_5 | ecosystem: Environmental > Terrestrial > Soil > Desert | place: USA: California | collected...
CAGCCGCTCGTCCGCGTACCCCGACGCCCGCGTAGCCGCCCGGCACGCCGCCGGTGGTCAGGCCCGCCTCCATGCCGACGGCGCGGGCGCGCCGGTAGTACTCGACCAGCCATGCCGCCTCGTCGAGGAGGTCGGGCACGCCATTGCTCCCCTCCTCGATCCAGCTGCCATCGGCGTTGGACTTGTAGCGGTTGGCGACCTGGCCGTCGGCGAACTTCTCCGGCGCGAGGTCGTACAGCAGGAGCAGGCTCATCGGCACGAGGCCGTGCGATGGATAGCCGTCCCAGTCGCCCGCGTCGTGGTACCAGCCCCACACCGCGAGCGTGCCGGTCGCGGTCACCGGGTGCTCGTGGTTCGGGGTGTCGATGAAGCGCCAGTTCGCGTCGTACTGGAACGCGTTCCGCTTGTCGGCCGGATGGTAATCGCGCGGAGAGCTCTGGCCGGGCTCGATCTCCTTCTCGATGCCGCTGCGCTGGAAGAAGATGCCGCGGCTCGCGAGCCGGTACGCTCGGCGATAGGCGTCCGCGTCGATCGCGAACGGGAACGAGCAGCCGATGCCGTCGACGACGACGCGGTACTCGCCGGGTGCCGCGAAGGCCGAGAAGTCGCACTGCGAGACGTCCGCGCCGGTGAAGTTCTTCGCAACAGCCTGGCCCTTGGCGCCGTTGTAGGGCGTCCCGTCGAGATTCGACGAGGTCTGCGGCGCCCCCGTCTCAGCGTCCTTGCGCGCCTCGACCTTCCCGCTGAAGACGACCGCCTGGTCGACGACGCGCACGATGCGGAAGGGCCTGCCGGTGAAGGCGTCCAGCTCCAGCCCGCCGAGATCGCCCATCCAATGCGAGAGGTACGCGAACTTCGGTCCGTCCGGCGTGAACCCGGCCTGGCCGACATGCAGCGTCTCGGAACGCAGGGTCGGCTCGTGGAAGAGGAAGGTGCGCGACTGCTCGCCGCCACCCAAGGCCGACGACCGCACCGTGTAGGTGCATCCGCGCCGCAGCGCCCGCGGCAGCACCAGGTAGATGCGGTGGTCGAGCACGAACTGCTCGGGCCTGAATTTCGACAGCGTGTCCGCGGCCTTCGCCTTGCGGCCGACCCGCGTCGGTCGCAGCCCGCTCGTGAACGCGGGGTCGTCCTCGCTGGTGACGGTGTAGGCGGCGACGTCGCTCGCGGCGGTGGTGTCGAGCTTGGCGATGTAGGCGCGCGCGGCGCTCTCGTCGATCCCCTGGTCGATGTGCCCCTCGTCGACGTGCAGGTCGAGGATCGTATCCGTGACCGGAGCGACGCTCCGCAGGTCGGCGGCGTGGCCGCCGATGCCGACGGCGGCGACGAGGATCAGGACGGTCAGGATTCGCGGAGCATGCATGGCAGGTGATTCTCCTGCCGTCGTGCGGCGCTGACAGCGTGCTCTAGGGCACGGTAGCGTGTGTGTGACACCAGGATCCAGGCGCGGCGTGCCCATGCACGCACGACGCGCCGCCATCCTGGCGTGAAGACGGCGCCGTTCGTCCGATCCGTCGTCATGCGCGACGACCGACGAGCGCGCACGCATCGAACTTCGAGGGTCGAGCTCCGAGCTTCGAGCTTCGAGCTTCGAGCTTCGAGCTCCGAGCTCCGAGCTCCGAGCTTCAGCCCTGAAGTCGGCGCGTGCGACCCCGAAGCTCGTGGTCCGAGCCGACAGCCGGTCCGTGCACGCTCGTCAGACCGCGTCGACGCTGGTCAGCGGATGCCAGCCGGCATCCGTCTTGCGATCGATCGCGAACCACACGCGCGGCGTGTCGGCGTCGTCGATGATGCCGATCGCCACCGTGACCTCGCCCTTGGCGAAGCCCACCGGCAGGACGAGGTCCTCCTCGAAGAAGTGCACGCCCGGCAGCCAGCCGCGGATGTCCTCCTTGAACGGCACGACCGTGGTCGTCTTGCCCTGCTGGAAGCGCAGCGCGAGCCGGTACGGACGGTAGATCGGCGCGATGCCGACGTTCTCGACGAAGCACTCGACGTGCATCGCCTTGCCGCGCGCATGCTCGATCGGCAGCAGCACCTGGCGCAGCGCGAAGCGGTAGCCGATCTTGCGGTCGAACGGGATCAGCTTCTCGAGCGCGCGCTCCGGGAAGAACACGTTCTTCGGCATGAACACCGACATGTGGTACGTGTAGCCGAGCTCGATGATCTGGTCGATGTCGAAGCCCATCATCTGCCAGCTCGCGACCGCCCAGCAGGTCTCCATCGTCACCGGCGCGGTCTTCCAGCGGTCCTTGAGCCCCGAGCGCGTGATCTCCTGGACGTACGAATCGAAGCTGTGGTTCCAGCAGCGGTCGGGCGGCACCTCCTTCACCTCGGGCCGGTTGAGGTCGCCGAAGCAGTCGGCGCGCCAGCCGATGTTCGCGCCGGCCTTCACGGCGTGCTTCGTGCCGTCGGTGCCGAGCATCCCGAGGATCGTGGTCTTGCGGAAGCTCTCGACGTAGATGTCGGCGAGCTTGCCCGCCGTCGCCGGCGTCGCGTTGCCGCCCGCCTCGCCCCAGAAGCCGGCGTAGGCCATGTCGATGCACTCGAGATCGGGATGGCCGTCGTAGCGCTTGGCGAACGCGCGGATGAAGTCGCCGAAGTGCTCGAGGTAGCGCGGATCGTTGCTGTCGACCTCGTTCTTGCCGAACGGCCCCTGCTCGATCCAGGCGGCGCCGGTGTCCCAGTACCAGTCCGGCACGTTGACGGCCGGCCCGGGCGGATGGCGCTTCGCGCGCAGCAGCGGGTTGTCGTCGCGGCGCTGCGTGTACGGCTGGAAGCGCAGCTGGGCGGTCTGGCCGTGCGCGCGCGCCGTCTTCAGCGTGCCGTCGACGATCGACCAGTCGAACTTTCCCTTGTCGGGTTCCATCCAGGCCCACGGCCAGCGGCAGTAGGTGAGCGTCGTGCGCGGGATGTACTTCACGTTGTCGCGCACCTTGGTCACCGGCGCGAAGGTCGTCGGCCCGTGGGTGTCCGACCACGACTGCGCGGGATAGGTGTCCTCGCCCTGGAAGCGCTGGAAGGTCGTCGTGCCGCGATGCGGGTTGTGGATGTAGTCCGAATGCTCGACCGGGCGGACGCGCTGGACCTTCTCGTCGCGGCCGAACTCGTCGCGCCAGTACTTCACGCGCGGGCGCGGCAGCGTCTCCTTCGTCGCCATGCCGTGCCAGTCGATGAGGATGCCGCGCACCTGCGTCACGCCGTGGTGCTTGGCGAAGACCTTCGCCCAGGCGTCGTGGCCCTTGCCCTTCGGCGCCTGGTTGGTGAACGCCGGCAGCTCGCGCAGGACCTCCATCAACGCCGCGCCGCGCTCGCTGGTCGGCGCCAGGATCTTCTGCCAGTGCTTGCGCGTGCGCAGCTTCTCCGGCACGTCGGTGAAGTGCTCGGGCAGCGCCGCGATCATCTCCATGATGCGGTCGATGACCTGGCGGGGCGTGAGTTTGGTGGTGGTGCCGGCGGTGGCGCGAGCCATGGGGTTCCTCGCCCGCGGGGGTGGCGCGGGCGCGCGGACCATACGCGTGCCGTCGTCGCCCGTCGACGACCGACCCCGGGGCACCGGTCCCATTCCATCCGCTCGCGCGCGTGAGGTCGGGAAGACGGAGGATGGCGATCGACCACGACATCGCCCCCCGCGCCGGCTCGGCACGGCCGTGCCCCCCCTGGGATCAACTGCGCGCGGTCCGGCCACGGGACGCGGACGCGCGGTCAAGGCCGCATGCGCGGCTCGCGGGCTCCGGTACGCAACGTTCGCCCCGGCTTCGATGCGACGGTCGGCCCCCGCGCTTGAGCAGCCCAATCAGCAGCTATGAAGTCGGCAGGAGCGCCCGATGAGGACCATACTGCCATCGGAGCATACGCAGGGAAACCTGCTCGCCGCCCTCGGTGCCTTCACCGACCAGCCGCGCGTCCCCTCCTCGCCGACGCCCCCCACCGAGACCCCCGACGACCGGCCCGCGGAGCCGCCCGCGCCGCAGCGCATCGCCGGCGTGCGCCTGGTGCGGCTGCTCGAACGCGGCGGTTGCGGCGCGGTGTACCTCGGTCGCCACGAGACCATGGACGTCGATGTGGCGGTGAAGCTGATGCCCGAGGCGCAGGGCGACGGCGACGCGTTCGTCCGCGAGGCGCGCGCGATCGCGCGGCTGCGCCATCCGCACGTGGTGTCGGTGCTCAACGCCGGACGCGATGCCGGCTGGTGCTACATCGTCATGGAGCTGGTGTCCGGAGGCGACCTGCTCCGGCTCGTGCGCCACGAGGGCCCGGTGCCATGGCGACGCGCGCTACGCTACGCGGCCGAGGTCGCCGACGGGCTCGGCGCGACGCACCGCATCGACTACATCCACGGCGACATCAAGCTCGGCAACCTGATGCTCGCCGACGACGGCAGCGTCAAGATCGCAGACCTCGGCGTCGCGCGCCGACGCGGGAGCAGGCGGCGCCCGGGCGGGACGCCAGCGTATCTCGCGCCCGAGGTGCTGGCCGGCGCGCCGGCCGAACCGACGGCGGACATCTACGCGCTCGGCATCTCGCTGTACGTGCTCCTGACCGGCGAGCATCCGCTGCCCGACGCGGCGGCGTCGGATCCGACGGCGGGCGAACGGCACTCGCCCGCCGATCCGCGGGCCCGCCTTCCGGAACTGCCCGCGGCGGTCGCCGATCTCGTCCGCCACTTGTGCGAGACCGACCCCGGCGACCGCCCGCGCGACGGCGCGACGGCGGCGACCGCGATCCGACACGTGCTCGCCCAGGGCTCGTCCGAGGATATCGCCGTCCGCCGGACGCCGACGCGGCGCACGCGGCGCGCCTGGCGCGCGATCGGCGCCGTGGGGTCCGTCGCGGCGGCGGTGGCGCTCATCATCGGGTATGGCGGAACGGCGTTGGCGAGAAGCGTCGACGCCACGGCGCCGGCGGACGTGATCGGCGCCGCGGCCGGAGCCTACGAGGCGAGCAGGCCGCCCTCTGGCGGAACGTCGGCGACGGCGTCCGCGCCGGCTCCCGCCGTGGGCGACGCGGGCTCGTCGCCGGCGGCCTCGCGCTGGACGACGCCGCCGCGCGCGGTGTTCCTGCTCGCCGACGACCTGCCCCTGGCCGTCGAGGAGGCGATCGAGACGCGCCTGCGCGCCACGCGCCTGCCGGTCATCGACCGGCCGAACATCGACGTCCTGGTGCGCGAACAGGCCCTGGCCAGCGCCGGCCGGGTCGACGCGACCACCGCCATCCAGATCGGCCACCTGATCGGCGGCCACATCGGCCTGTTCGTGCGCGCCCAGGACGGGCACGTGCGCTGCGCCGTGGTCTGCGTCGAGACCGGTCAACGACTGGCGTCGGCGCTGGTCGCCGCGGATGGGACCGCGGCAGCGGCCGAGCGGTTGGTCCTGGACGCCGCCGCCGCGCTCCCGGCGCGCGGCACGGTCGCGCGGGATGCCGACGGCGCGCTGCGCGTCGACCTCGGCCGGCGGCACGGCCTGCGCGTCGGCGATCGCCTGCGCGTGCTCGCCGCGGACGACGCATCGGATGGCTCATCCAGCGGCGAGGCCGTGGCCGCGGCGACGGTCGTCGAGGTGTCGGACGATCGCGCGCTGGTGTCGATCGCCGGCCGCGAGCCGACGCAGCCGGCGCGCGTCGAGCGCATCGCCTCGACCGGCGCACGATGAGGCGCATCGCGGCGCTGACCGCGCTCGCGCTCGCCGTCTCCTCCTGCACCGCGCCGCGGCCGGAGCCGCGCATCGTCGACGGGATCGCCTACGGCGTGACCAGCGCGCCGTTCCGCGAGCGCTGGTGGCAGTACTACGAACGCGGCGTCAGCTGGGCGCGCGGTGGCTTCCTCGCCGAGGCCGAGCGCGACCTGCGCGCGTGCCTGGCGCGGCGGCAGACCGACCATCGACGCGCGCGCACCTACGGCATGCACTTCGTGCAGTGCTTCGCGCATCGCGAGCTCGCCGCCGTCCTAATCGAGCTCGGGCAGCTCGACGAGGCCGAGCGCGAGGCGCGCATCAGCCTGGCGCAGGAGCCCAGCGCGAAGGCCGAGCACCTGCTGCAACGCATCGCCGCCCTGCGCGCCGGCGCCGTGGCGCCCGACGCGGCGCCGCCCGCGGCCGCGGCCACGGGCGTCGATCTGGTCATCGAGCGCGTCACCGCCGTCGGCGACGGACGCCTGGCGGTCGTCGGGCGGGTCGAACGCTCGGCGGCGCTGGTGGCGGTCGCGGGCGACGGCACCCACCGGGTCATCCCGATCGCCCCCGACGCAACGTTCGCCGCCGACCTGGCCGGGGACGAGTCCATCGCGCTCGCCGCCGAGGACGGCTCGGTCGACGCGCGGGGGCGGCCGGGCGCCGCGGTGGCCCCCCGGCTCGAGCTCGATGGCCCCGCCGACGATCAGGTCATCAGCGGCAGCCACGCCTGGTACCGGTTCCGTGCCGCGTCCGCCGCGGCGTTGGTCGACCTGACCGCGAGCGACGAGGACGATCGCCGGATCGCGCGCGTCGCGTTGTCCGGCGTCGAGGTCGGCGGCATGGTCGCCATCGCCGCGGCACCGGGGATCCGGACGATCCGGTTCACCGTCGTGGATGCCGACGGCGCGGTCTCGACCGCCGTCCGCCGCCTCGTCTTCGCGCCGCGCGCCGACCAGGATCCGCGGCTGCGCGCCGTGGCGTCGATCGTGCCGCTCGCCGCGCCGGTGGACAGCGTCGCCGTCGCCGCCGCGGACGACGACCGTTTCCAGCAGGCGCTGGACGACGACGCGCGCTTCCGCGTCATCGACCACGCGGCCGACGCGGTACTGACCCGCGAGGCGCGCCTCGCCGAGGCCGGGTGGATCGAGCCCGCGACCGCCGCGGACTTCGGCCGCCGCCTGCGCGCGCGCTACGTCGTCGTCGCGACCATGCGCCGCGGCCGCGGCGACATCGAGTGCTTCGTGCGCCTGGTGCACGTCGCGACGGGCGCGGTCGTCGCCAGCGCCGACGCGTACGCGCGGGTGCGCCGCGACGCCGATGAACGCGCGTTCCACGCCGCGCTCGCCGCCCGGCTGCGTCAGGCGTTCCCCGTGCTGGGCGGACACGCGCGCGCGCACGGCGACCGTGCGCTGCTCGAGATGGGCCGAAACCACGGCGTGGTCGAAGGCATGCGTTTCCACGTCCTGGTCCGCGAAGCCGACGTCCGCGACGCGTCGGGCGCGGTGGTGCTGGCGGGCGCGGCGCGCCCGATCGCGCTCTACGAGGCCGACGCGGTCGAGCGGCGCGCGGCGCGCCTGGTGCGGATCGACGGCGTCGAGCGGGCGGTCGGCGAGGCGGTCAGCGAATGATCCGGTTGCCGCCGTGGGCCGCGTTGCTGGCCGCGCCCGGCGCCCTCGGCGCGGCGACGGCGTTCTCGTCGCTGGACCTCGGCGGCAGCCCGACCCCGATCGGCGCGGGCGCGCGCGCGCTGGGCATGGGCGGCGCCTTCACGGCCATCGCCGACGACGCCACGGCGAACACCTGGAACCCCGCCGGGATGACCCAGCTCGAGCAGCCCGAGATGGCGCTGTCGGGCGGCTACCACCTGCGCCACGACCGCTCCGCGTCCGGCACCGCCACGCACGATCAGTTCGCCGCCGACCACGTCGGCGTGGTCGTGCCGTTCCACCTCGGCGTGCAGCAGACCCTCGGGCTCGCGTGGCAGCGTCAGCTCGATTTCACCAAGGCGCAGTCGTTCGCCAGCGAGGAGGTCGTCGACCTCGGCTTCGGCGACACCCAGACCGAGTCGAGCGCCGCCGCGATCACCCAGCAGGGATCGTTCGCGACCATCGCGCTCAGCTATGCCGCCGAGGTCGTTCCGGGACTCTCCTTCGGCGCGACGGCGCAGGCGTGGGGCGACCGCTGGACGGCGGCCAGCGAGTACGAGTCGCGCGCGTGGCTCGCCAGCGATTCGGTGTTCGCGACCGGCGGCACGCCCGCCGGAGGCACGCGCGGCACCTCGACCTCGACCGCTGACGTCGAGGTCGAGCGCGGCCTCAGCGCCGTGCTCGGCGGCCACTGGATCGTCAACGAGCACCTGACGCTCGGCGTCGCGGCCAAGCCGCGGTTCACGCTCGACCTCGAGCACGCCCTGCGCCAGCGCCAGGTCGTGGTCGACGCGGCCTCGGGCGCGGTCGTGGCCGACGACGTCGCCGTCGTGCGCTCGTCCAGCCGGCTGAGCATGCCGCTGTCGGCGACGCTCGGCGCAGCGCTGCGCCTCGGCGATCTGCGCACCGTCGCCGTGGATGTGACCTGGACGCGCTGGCGCGGCTTCGCCAGCGAGGCGGACGGCACGACCTCGAGCCCGGTCAACAAGCACGTCGCGCCGTCCGACTACCGCGACGGCTGGGCGGTGCGGCTGGGGTACGAGCACATCGTGCCGCTCTCGCGCGTCGTGCTCGTGCCGCGTTGCGGCCTGCTCTGGGAGGAGGTCCCCGGCGTGACGGCCGCGCCCGATCTGACGCGGGTCGAGGAGGTCTCGGCGCGCTTCGATCGCTATGTCGGCGCGACGATCGGCCTCAGCGCCTTCCGCACGCGCATCGTCTACGACATCGCCGCCCAGGCCCGTCATGCCCGCGATGTCGTCGACGACGGCACGCCGCCCGACGAGTCCGCGGACGTCTGGACCCTCGTCGTCCGCGGCGCCGTGGCCTTCCTGTTCTAGCCCCCTGTGCGCCGGCTCACGGCGTCACGGTGACGCCGATGTCGTCGGCGCCCCAGGTGCCCGCGGTGACCGAGATCGTCACGACCGAAGCCTGCGACGCGCCGTGGTTGACGCCGGTGACCGTGAACGTCGTGCTGGTCGCGCCAGCGGCGATCGTCGCCGGCTGCGTCACCGTCGCCTTGGTCGTGTCGGCCGAGGTCGCGGTGATGGTCAGCGCGTTGCGCAGGCTCACGGGATCGCCGTTCGCATCGCGCAGCGTCAGCGTCGCCGTCGACGTCCCGCCGTTCTGCGACACCGACGTCGGCGACAAGGTCAGGTCCAGCACCGGCCGCGCGAGCAGGAACGTCACCACCGTCGTCGAACCGCGGTTGACGACGACGTTGGTCTGGGTCTTCGGCACCCAATCCGTGGCGTAGCCGGTGATGGTGTAGCCGCCGTAGAGCGTCGTCTCCTCGACCACCGAATCGGCGAAGATGTACCCCGTGCTGACGCGGGTGAGGGTCAACGTGGGCTGGCTGTAGCAGTCGACGTTCGAGCCGGCGCTCTGCGGCAGGCCGACGCCCGATGGATCGCGGACCGTCGCGGTGACGCCGCCGGATGCGGCGATCGCGCCGTCGGACAGCGCGAGGAGGGCGATGACGACCATGAGGATCTTCATGTGGTTTCCTTCTCGTTCCTTTCAACCGTCGGACCGGACGTCGTTGATGAGCGACAATGCCGCCGAGGCCCGTCCGACGCCGTTCTCGTCCGCGAAGGCGCCGGTGATCACCACCGGGATGCCGTCGACGGGGATATCCTCCGCGAGAAGGTCGATCGCGAATTCCGCCGAGCTCGCGCCCGCGGACACCAGCACGCTCGCGGGAAGCGCGATCCACGATGGCGCGTCGTGCGCCAGGGACACCTCGACGTCGTGCGCGAGGTGCCCCGGCTGACCGGCGCCATCGGTGATCACGATGCGCGCCAGCTTCGTCGGGGAGGCCGTCGACATCGACGCGTCGTCGACGCGCAGGCTGACGATCCGGACGGAGGCGATGCCGTCGTCGGCGGCGCCGAGCGCGCCGATCGCGGCCGCCAAAGCGAGCGATCGCGCGAAGCGGGCGTGGGGGGTGCGATCCGTGATGCGATGATGGAGCGTGTGCATCGAGCCTCCGAGAGCGTGGTTAGTCTGGCCGAATCTACGCTGTCCGGTGCGCCGGGCGGTGAAATTCCGCACCGGAATTGAACATGCGTTCTGGCGCGGCTGCATCGTCTGCTCCCGCCGATGCGCGTCCGCCGTGTCGATCCGGCGGACACCCGAGGTCGGATATCGCGACGCCTCGGACGCTATCGCCGCGGCAGCGTGAACGTGAACCGGCAGCCGCGTCCGAGCGACGACTCGACCCAGATGCGGCCGCCGTGCTGCTCGACGATCTTGCGGCAGATGGCGAGGCCGATGCCGTTGCCCGGGTACTCCTCGCGCGTGTGCAGGCGCTGGAACACCTCGAAGACGCGTTCGCAGTGCGTCGGATCGATACCGATGCCGTTGTCGACGATCGTGAAACGCCACTCGCCGTCGTCCTCGACCGCGTCGACGCGCACCAGCGGAGGCTCGCTGCCGGCGAACTTCAACGCGTTCGCGATCAGGTTCTGCAGCACCTGTCGCATGGCGGTGCGGTCGACGCGCACGCGCGGCAGCGGCCCGACGGTCAGCGTGGCGCCGGTCTCGGCGATGCGCGCGGCCAGATCGCGGCGGACCTCGTCCATGACCAGCGCCAGGTCGACCCCGTCGATCGGCTGGACGCGTCCGGCGCGCGCGTAGCGCAGCAGGTCGTCGATCATCTGCTGCATCCGCACGGCGCCGTCGCGCGCGTGGGCGACGTAGCCGCGCGACTTCTCGTCGATCGCCGCGCCCGCGCGCCGCTCGAGCAGCGAGAGGTACTGCGAGACCATGCGCAGCGGCTCCTGGAGGTCGTGCGAGACCACGTACCCGAACTGCTCGAGCGCGCCGTTCGACGCCTGCAGCTCGTGCGCCTTGCGCGCGAGGTCGTCGCGCGCGGCGTCGGCCTGGTCGCGCGCCTCGCCCAGGGCCGCGGCGGCGCGCATGTGCGCGGTCACGTCCAGCATGCGGGCGATGAAACCGCGCACGCCGCCGCGCTCGTCGAAGTCGGGGGCGTAGGTCACCTCGACGTGGCGCGGCTCCTCGCCGGCGCGCCGGATCACCGACGCGAACGAGACCTTCTCGCCGCGCAGCACGCGCTCGAACCACGGCGAGGCGGCGCGGTACGCGTCCGGATCGAGGATCTCGGCCATCGAGCGACCGCTGATGACCTCGCGCGGCCGGCCGAACCACTGCTCCCAGGTCGCGTTGACGAAGCGGTAGCGCAGATCGGCGCCGACGTAGGCGATGACCAGGGGCAGCGCGTCGGCGAGCAGGCGCATCTCGTGCTCGTCGCGCGTCGAGCGCGCCCGCGCCTCGGCCAGGTCGTCGACCTCGGCGCAGGTCACGACGTATCCCGAGCCCTCGACGGGAGCGCCGCGGATGGCGCACCAGGCGAAGCCGCCGGCGCGCGAGCGCAGCCGCGCCTCGCACGCGAACCGCTCGCGGTCGGCGACCACGGCGTCCCACAGCGACGCGGCGCGCGCTCGATCGTCGGGCATCAGCGCGTCCAGCCACATCGCGCCCGTCCACTCGTCCCTCGACGCGCCGGTCATGCGGCACCACTCGGCGTTGACCTCGCCGATGCGTCCGTGCGCGTCGGCGGTGAAGGCGGCGGTGGGCAGCGATCCGAGGGCTCCGCCGCCGGCGGCGTCGTCCGCGATCCGCTCGGCGAGCGCCAGCAGCATGCGCACCTTGGCGCGCAGCAGGCGCGGCGTGGCCGGCCAGACGACCACGTCGATCAGGCCGTGCTCGTCGAACGCCGGCCGGATGGCGTCGTCGCCGGCATCGACGATCGCCAGGAGCGGGATCGGCGGCCTGATCGCGAACCACGCCGCGACCCGACGCCGGCCGCGCGCGTCGATGACGGCGAGATGCACCTGCGGATCGCTCAGCGCCTCGGCGGCCTCGGCTGGCACCGCCGCGCGTACCACGCGCCACGCGTACGACAGCGCGTCGGCGAAGGGCGCGGCCTCGTCCGCCGACAGCACCAGCACCGCGCTCGCCGACGCGGCACGTGGCAACGACATCAGTCGTGAATCGGTGTCGGAGGTCATGGGGTGCCGGAGCGGGTGTATGCACCGGCGGCCTGGCCTCAACCATCGCCCTCGTCGCGGAACGGTTGCACCACCCTGTCGGCGCGGGCGCGGACGGCGAGGGGCCCAGCCAGACGACCGCGGCTGCCCCCTCGCTCGTGCTCGTTCGCGGCCGCGCGGCGCCGGATTTCGCTGGCTCTTCAACTCGGTTGAACAACAGTCACCCGTGTTGAAGAACCTCGGCGACCGCATCCGCCTCCTCCGCCATCGCTCGGGCCTGCGCCTCGACGACGTGGCGGCGCGCTGCGGTTTCACCAAGAGCCTGCTCTCGAAGATCGAGACCGGCGCCGTCAATCCGCCGGTCGCGACGCTGGTGGCGATCGCGCGGGCGATGGGCGTGACCGTGGCCACCCTGATCGACGACGGCCCGGCGGTCGGAACGGTGGTGACGCGCGCCGCTGCGCCGGACGAGCGCACGGACAAGGGCTACCTGTTCCGCCTGCTCGCCGGCGAACGCGCCGACAAGGCGATGCAGCCGTTCCTGTTCACGGCGCGCCGCGGCGAGGTCAAGGCCGGCGCGCTGCGCCATGCGGGCCAGGAGTTCGTCTACATCCTGGACGGCGCGGTCGAGTACCGGGTCGGCCGGACCACCCACGCCCTCGGCACGGGCGACAGCCTGTACTTCGACTCGGACGAGGACCACGACGTCGCGCCGACCTCGCCGACGGCGACCTGGCTGGCGATGTTCATCGAACCCGGCGGCGCGACGCCGCCCAACCACGCACGGAAGACGGAGGCCTCATGGGAGAGAAGACAGTCGGCGAAGCGGCAGGCGCCCAGGCGCGCACGGCCAGCGTCCTGATGGTCGATCAGACGCAGACCATCGACGCCGAGTGGGGCCAGCTGCGCTGGTTCGCCAACCACGAGCTCGGCAATTCGTCTGACGTCACCGTCGGACGCTGCGTGCTCAAGCCGGGGCGGGAGAATCCACGGCACCTGCACCCGAACTGCGCCGAGGTGCTGGTAGTGATGAAGGGCCGCATCCGCCACACGCTCGACGCCGGCCGCGACGTCGAGATGGGCGTCGGCGACACCATCTCGATCCCGGCCAACATGGCGCACCGGGCGCTCAACATCGGCGACGGCGACGCCGAGCTGATGATCGTGTTCAGCTCCGCCCGTCGCGAGGTGCAGGGCGAATGAGCGCATCCCCGGCCGCCGCGACGCGCGTGACCATGCTCAACGGCATGGCCGGTCCGGACATCGCCACCGCGATCCGCCGCATGGCGGGCTGGGGCATCCGCGACCTCGATCTCAAGGACCAGATCTTCGCCAAGGCGATCGACGACCTCGACGACGACGAGGCGCATCGGCTGGCGGATCTCGCCGCCGCCTCGGGCATGGCGGTGCACTGCCTGTCGACGCGCACCTTCTTCGACGACATCACGCGTGGCGAGGCGCACTTCCGCGAGCAGCACCTGGCGCGGATCCCGCGCATCATCGCCATCGCGCGCATCCTGCGTCCGCGCTTCGTCCGCCTGCTCGCGGCACGTTCGAGCGCCGCTCGGCCCGCCGGCGACGCCGTCGCGGCGCTCGACGGGTCGCATCCGTGGCTCATGCCGATGTACGGCGATGCGGTCGATGCGCTCGCCGCCGCGGGCTTCGCCGTGACGGTCGAGAACGAGGTGCACGGCTGCGTCATGGCGACGCCGGACGAGGTGCTCTCGTTCTTCGCGCGCCTCGGCCGGCGCGATGCGTGCTCGTACACCTGGGACGTGCAGAACCTGTGGCACGAGGGCGGAGCGATGCCGTCGCTCGCCACCTACCGCCAACTGCGCCATCTCATCGGCTACGTCCACCTCAAGGGCGGACGGCACGACCCCGCGCGCGGCGGGACGCTGCGCTGGAGCACGTCGCTCGCCGACGCCTCGTGGCCGGTCGCCGACGTGGTCCGCGCCGCGGCGTCCGACGGCGTCAGCCCCGTCATCTGCCTCAACCCGTCGCACGGCGAGCGCATCCCCGGCTACGACTACGACAGCGTCGCCGAGCGCGACGCGCGCTTCGCCATGGCGGTGCTCGCCGCCCCCGCCGCGACCAGCGCATCCACCACCGGAGGACGACCATGACCGCGACCAGGAAACCCGTGCGCATCGCCGCCATCGGCTGCGGCAACCACGCCACCAACCGCGTCTACCCGTGCTTCGCGAAGCTGGAGGTCGACCTGGTCGGCGTCTGCGACCTCGACCGCGGCCGCGCCGAGGCGAATGCCCGGCGCTTCGGGGCGGCGGCGGCGTTCACCGACGCGGCGGCCATGCTCGACGCGACCAGGCCGGATGGCGTGGTGGTGTGCGCCGGACCGCAGGCGCACGTCGCCATGGCGCTGCTCGCGCTCGAGCGGCGCATCCCGGTCTACACCGAGAAGCCGGCCGCGCCCACCGCCGACGAGGCCTGGCGCGTCGCGCAGGCGTCGCGCGCCGCCGGCACGTTGGCGATGACCGGGTTCAAGTACCGCTACGGCCGGGCGATGGACAAGGTCATGGCGATCATGGCGGCGCCCGAGTTCGGACCGATGAAGGCGCTGAGCGTCGTGCGCTGCGGCGGCTGGATGCAGAACGATCCGCGCGACCTGCGCACGCAGTTCCTGCACGACTTCTGCTGCCATCCGATCGACATGGTCTGCCACGTCGGCGGCGAGATCGACGAGGTCTACACCGCCAGCACCGCGCCGGACAGCTACGCCATCACCGTGCGCTTCGCCTCCGGAGCCGTCGGCTCGCTGCTGCTGTCCTGCCGCGCGGACTGGGGCCGGCCGGTCGACCGCACCGAGATCCTCGGCGCGCCCGGCCACATCATCGAGATCGAGGACCAGATCTTCATGCGCTACCACGTCGGCACCGCGCCGCGCGCGAGCCACGACCCGCGCTTCTGCACCGCCGGCAGCGATTCGATGGAGGAGACCGGATTCATCCCCGAGATGCGCGCCTTCGTCGAGCACTGCGCCGGCACCCGTCCGCCGGAGCGCATCCCGAGCCGCATCGAGGAGTCCGCGCGGTCGCTGGCGGTCTTCGAGGCCATCCAGCGTTCGGCGGCGTCGCGCCGTCCCGAGCGGCCGGCGCGGTTCGACGGCGCCAGCCGCGCCATCGGCGCGTGAGCGCGCGGCGATGATCGTCGGCTACCACACCGGCGGCATGGACGTCGACCTCGCGCAGGCGGCGACCGCGCTGCGCGAGGCCGGGTACGACGGCATGCAGATCGCCGGCCCGGTGCTGGCGCGGATCGTCGCGAGCGACGGCTGGGACCGCGTGCCGGAGGTCCTCGCCGCCGAGCGCATCCAGCCGATCTGCGTCAACCTCGGCGCTCCGGACCTGGGCGACTGGCTGGCGATCGCCGCCGGCGCCGCGCCGGCCAGCCTGGCGCGGCTGCGCGCGGCGCTGGCCGACGCCGCGCGGGCGGCGATGCCGTGCGCGATGGTGTGCATCTGGGGTCCCGAGCATCCCCCGGCGGACGCGCTGCGCCGCGCGGGACGGGCGTTCGCCGCGTTCGCCCGCGACGCGCACGAACGCTTCGGCACCCGCCTGACCGTGCATCAGCACGCCGGTTGTCCGCTGCAGGACGCGGACGAGGTCGCCGCGTTCGCCGAGACCTTCGATGGCGTGTCCACGGCGCTGACCGCCGACACCGCGCACCTCGCGCTGTGCGGGGTCGACCCCGCGGACTTCATGCGCCGGTTCGCGCCGCTCATCGACCTGGTGCACATCAAGGACCTGCGCGCGCGCCGGTTCCTCTATCCGGGCGAGGGCGACATCGACTTCGCCGCGGTGTTCGCCGCGCTGGTCGGCATCGCCTTCGATCGCGCGCTGGTCGCGGACATCTACGAGGCGCGCCTGCCGCCGGATCCCGTGCGTGCATCGCGCGCGTGGCTCGGCGCGCAGCTCGCCGTGGCGCTGGGCTGAGGTCGCGCGCCGCGGAGACCGCTCCGTCAGCCGCGGTTGCGGCGCAGGCCGAGGGCGAGCATCAGGCCGACGCCGATCGCCGCCGCCGCGCCGCCCCCACGACCGCACCCCGTGTCGTTGTCGCTGCTCGACGATCCGCCGCCGGCGCCGCCGCCGGACGTGGTCGAACCGCCGGTCGTGGTTCCGCCGGTGGTGCCGGTCCCGGTGGTCGTGCCGGTGCCGGTGGTCGTCGTCCCGCCGGTGGTCGTCCCACCCGTGGTCGTGCCGCCGCCGCTCGCCAGCAGGACCGCCTCGACGACGCCGGCGACGCTGTTCTGCCCCGCCGAACTGATGTGCACCTGGTCCGAGTACCAGGTGGTGCGCACGGCATCGGTCTGGTTCGTGAACAGCGTGTAGGTGTCGGCGAGGCCCGCGTTCTGGTCGGTCGCCGCGGCGAGGATCGCCGCCGGCACGTACGGCCGCGCGTCGCCGTCGTCGCGGTCCGGGATGTTGTTGATCAGCAGGATGTCGGACGCCCCATCGGTCGCGGCGCGCACGCGCCGCACCGCGTCCTTCATCATCATCTCCAGGGTCGTGCCGTTGCCGACCCCGTCGACGTCGTTGTAGCCGAACAGGATGACCACCAGGTCGGGCCGCGGCAGCGTCGGCAGCCAGCGCTGCATCAGCACGACCCCCTGCGGCGTCTGGCTGCCGCCGACGGCGACGTTGGTGATGCTGAGATCCGAACCGGTGGCGAACTCGATGCGCTGCTCGAGGTAGGCGGGCCAGCTCGTGCCCGGGATGCGCTGCGCCGAATGGTTGAGGTCGGTGAGCGAGTCGCCCATCGTCACGACGCTGACCGGCAGGTCGGCCTGCAGCCGGGCCTTCACCCGCGCCAACGGATCGCCGACCGGCCGCAGATCGCGCGTGTCCGGGGCGATCGTGTCGACCAGCTGGATGTCGTCGATCGCGTAGGTGTGCGCCGCCACCGTGCCCCAGTAGTACCACTTGTGGAAGCGGATCGCCTCGATCTGCGACGGCGGCGTCGTGGTCGCCGGAGCGATCACCGGGTCGACCATCGCCGGGTTGGAGAACTCCGGGACCATGTCGGCCCAGCGCACGATGTGCTGCGTCCACGCCGTCGAATCGATGCGGAAGGTGTACGCGTAGCGTTTGCTGTACGCCGCGTTGGCGATGATCTCGACGCAGCCCAGCTCGGTCGAGCCGTCGCCCTTGACCCAGAACGAGATGCCGTCGGCGGCGTCCCACGGCGCGCTGCCGCGCAGCGCCGTGGTCACGGTCACGCCCCCGCTGTTGTCCGCCCAGGCGAGCTGCCAGGCCTGGCCGACGCGGCCCGCGACCTGGGTCACGGCGCATCCGCTCGGCGGGATGGCGAGCGTGGCCACCGAGTCGCAGCTATCGAGCACGGCGGCGTCGGCCGTGACGACCGCCGCGGCGAGGACGACGAGGGCGAGGTGACGCATGCGTGGCTCCAAGGGGCGGAGGATAGACCCCGCACCGCGATCGTGCGTGAGGCGTCCCTCCCCAGCGGCGTCAGCGCATGTCGCTCCCATCGGATCGATCGTCGTCCCGAGGGGGGAAATCGGCGTCCGGTCACGAAGCGGGCGTGTGCCACCGGCAGGAGGCCACCCCGGCCGAACGGTGCATCCGTCGCCCGGCATCAACCCGTTGCGCGGGCGCCCTCCCGGGAAGGGCCGGCTGGGCCGGCTATTCGCGACCGTGCCGCACCGCTTCCCAGAGATCGGCGTGGAACGACGGATCGTGCCGGGCGTCGTGGCACGCGCGGCAGTCGACCGTCGCCGTCGTGCGCACCGTGGGCGCGTCCGCGTGCGCATCGGCGCCGATGTGGCAGGCCTGGCAGTGCACCTGGGCATGGCGCGGACCCTGCGGCCGCTCCTGATCGGCGTCGACGCCGCCGTCGGCGCGCGTCGTATGGCACCCGACGCAGCCATCGACGCGATCGGCGGCCGCCAGCGCCTGCCACGCCCGCGCGTGCGGGCTGGCGGCCCACACCGCATGCGCGCCGGGATGGCAGGAGGCGCAGCGCTGCGACCGCGCGTCCTCGGCGATCGCCATGGTCAGGCGCTGGGGGAAGCCGGCCAGGATCCCATCGTCGCGCGCCAGCGTCGCGTCGATCGGCAGGTCGTGGCTCTCGGCGATCGAGCCGTCGCGGTCGACGAGCAGCACATGGATGACCATGCCGCGATCGAGCAGCGGGCGCAGCAGCCGCCGGTTGTTGATCGGGGCCGGCGCCGTCACGACCACCGCCACCACGTCCGGCTCGCGCAGCGCGGCGGCCGGATCGGCGGACGCGATCACGCGCTCATCGCGACGCCAGCCGCGCGCGGCGAGCGCCGCCTCCAGGCCGGCGTGCGGGCCATCGACATCGCCGCTGAGCACGAACTCGCAGGCGACGCTGGGCGCGATCGCGGCGCACGCAGCCGGCAGCGCGGCGAGATGCTCGACGCCGCCGAGCGCGCCGCTCGAGCAGCCGCAGTTGCGCAGCGCGCCCTTCAGATCGTGGAGCACGAACCACGCGCGCTGGCGACGCGCCGCCGCGAGATTCAGCATCGTGCGCAGCAGATCGTCCCCCTGCCCGATCCCGGAGGTGACGACCTGGATCGTCGCCGTCGCCGCGCCCGCCGTCGAGCGCAGCGTGACCGTCTTGACGCCCGAGCGGACCCCGACGACGCGCAGCCGGATCGCCGCGGGCTGTCCCGCGGCGATGGCCAGCGGCAGGCCCGTCGTGACGGCGATGCAGCCGCAGTCGGTGTCGACGGCGATCAGCGAGCAGTCGCGCGCGGCGCAGAGCAGCAGCTCGACCTCCGACGTGGCGCCGGCCGCGAGCTCGCAGCGTTGCCAGGTCGGCGAGGCGCTCACCGGCGGCGCCGTCGGCAGCTCCTCGGCGTTCGCTCCGGTGAGCGCGAGCGCCGTCAGCAGCAGGCGCAGGAGGTGCGGGTGGCGTGGGTGCGGAGGCATCGGGATGCGTCGTGTCGTCGTCGCGATCGGACCGCGGACGCGCCCACTGTGCGACCGGATCGCGCCAGGCCATGGCTGAGCACGACCGGGCGCAAGCCCATGCAGCCGCGTCGAGGCCGAGCGGTCCGCTTGCCGCCTGACGACCACCCCTAAGAGGAGAGTCGACGCACCGCTCCACCCCGGCCGATCGAGCAGAACCCCATGCCAGTCAGCACCGAGCCACCATCACCGCGTTCGCGCCGCTGGTGGCGGCAGGCGCTCGAAGGCGAGGCCGCTCCGGGCGGTGCCTGGATCGGCATCACGATCAGCGTCCTGGTGGTGGCGAGCGTCGTCGCGCTGATGGTCGAGACCCTGCCGGACCTGGGCCCGGCCGCGCGGCTCTGGCTCGACCGCTTCGAGGTCGCGGTCGTGACGCTGTTCGCCGTCGAATTCCTGGCGCGGCTGTGGCTGGCCGGCGATCCGCAGGTCGGCGGGTGGCGCGCCCGTCTGCGCTGGGCGCTCTCGCCGGGCGTGCTGCTCGACGCGGTCGCCGTCGCCGCGGGCGTCTACGCGCTGACCGGCGCGCAGGTCGACGCGACGCGCATGCTGCGCATGGCGCGCGTCCTGCGCCTCTTCCGCCTGACGCGCTACACCCAGGGCCTGGCGACGCTCGGCCGCGTGGTCGTCGCCAAGCGCGGCGAGCTGGTCGTCGTCACCATGGTCGTGGCGATGCTGCTGCTGATGTTCGCCGTGGCCATCTACCACGCCGAGAACGCCGTCCAGCCCGAGCGCTTCGCCAGCGCCTTCGACGGGCTGTGGTGGAGCGTCATCACCATGACCACGATCGGCTACGGCGACGTCTATCCGATGACCGTGCCCGGCCGCATCATCGGCGGCTGCGCGGCGCTGCTCGGCGTCGGTCTGATCACCCTGCCGGCGGGGATCATCGCCACGGGGTTCCTCGAGGAGCTGAAGGGGAAGGATCGGGAGAAGCGCGACGGCGTGGCGGTCGCGTCGGCGCGCTGTCCGCATTGCGGGAAGGGCCTGGGCGATCACGCGGGCCATCCCGGAGCCGGTGACGGCGCGACCGCCGGCTGATACGCGTGCTGTCACGACGTGCACCGGCGCGGGACCCGCAAACCGATCGCGATGGTCGTCCGTACTCCCCATCGCATGGCCGTCGACACCGTCGCACCGCAAGGACCCCATGCACCATCGCGCCCACCTCGCGCTCGCCCTCGCCCTCGCCTGCGCGGGCGCGGGCGCGGCCGAGGACCGCGGCGGCACCGCCTCTCTCGCCTACGACAACGACTTCATCGCCGACAGCGATGACGGCTACTCCGGCGGCATCCACCTCGGCTACGTGTCGCGCGATGTCGCGTCGTTCGAGGACGCGCCGGTTCCGGACGCCATCGGCCGCGCGTTCGCGCGGCTGCCGCTGGTCGACCGCGCCGGACGGCGGTGCTTCGTTGCCTACGGGCTCTCGCAGCTGACGTACACGCCGGAGGACACGGCGAGCGATGCGCTGGTCGTCGACGACATCCCCTACTCCGGCCTGCTGTTGTTCAGCACGACGGCGGCGGCGCACGACGCGACGCATCTCGACGCGTTCACGTTGATCGTCGGCGTCGTCGGCCCGTCGTCGCTGGCGCAGGAGGTTCAGGACGGCCTGCACCGCGCGACCGGCAGCGACCTGGCGCGGGGCTGGGACCACCAGCTCGCCGACGAGCCGATCCTCGACGCGCGGTACGAGCATCGCTGGCGCGCGTACGAGGTCGCCATCCGGGGGCGGACCTGCGCGGACGCCATCGTCAGCGGCGGCGCCGAGGTCGGCAACCTCGCGACCAGGGCGACCATCGGACTCGGCGTGCGCATCGGCCTCGACGTCCCGCAGGACACGTTCGTGCCACCGCCGCTCCACGGTCAGGAGTCGGTCGGCGCGCTGTCGCGCGCAGCGGAAGCCCCGGCGCGGCGCTGGACGATCCATCTCGCGCTCGGCATCGACGCCTCGCTCGTCGGCAACCTGATCCAGCTCGACGGCAACACCTTCCGCGATTCGCATCGCGTCGACCACGAGCACTGGATCGCGCGCGGTCATGCCGGACTGCACGCACGCGTCGGCCGCGCGGCCGTGTCGTTGGCGCTCGTGCAGGCGTCGGTGCCGTGGGACCGACCCGATGGCGAACGCTGGGAACGCTACGGGCGCGCGATGGTCGGCTGGGATTGGTGAGCGGTCGCGGGCGCGTCGGTGCGGCGCGAGCTCGAGCATGCGCGCGTAGCGCGCGCTTGGCGCACGACAGTCGTGCCTGGTTCCCGCTAAACAGTTTGGTGAGCGGCCACCGCTCTCACGATCCGCGGTCATGTCGACTCCAGCACGCCGCCGGCCCATCGTGCTGCTCGTCGACGACAACCCCGGCGACCGCCAGCTCACCCGTATCGCCTTCGACGAGGCGCGCGTCGACGCCGAGTTCATCGAGGTCTCGGATGGCATCGAGGCGCTCGTCACCCTGCAAGGCCTCCTCAAGACCGGGCGCGTGCCCAAGCTGGCGATCGTCGATCTGAACATGCCGCGCATGAACGGCTGGGAGCTGCTCGCCAAGCTCAAGGGCTCGGCCTTCCAGCGCATGTGGCGCGTCGCCTTCACCGGATCGCGCTCGGCGATCGACTGCGAGCGCGCCCTGGCGCAGGGCGCCGACGCCTGCATCCGCAAGCCGACGACGCTCGACGATCTGGGCGAGCTCATGGATCAGTTCTGCCGCTTCCTGCAGTCGACCGGGCTGCATCCGCGCCCCGCAGACGCCGCCACGACTTGATCGGCGGCGCGGCCGCGGTGCCTCGCGCCGCGACGGGCACTGCGCACGAGAGGCGTGAAGCCGGCTTTCCAAGATCGATGCGGGCGGCTGAAGCTCGAAGCTCGAAGCTCGAAGCCCGAGGCTCGAAGCTCGAAGCTCGAAGCTCGAAGCTCGAAGCTCGCGCGTTAACCGCAGTCCATTGCTGCTCTTGGATTATTGAGTAGCGATCGTATATTTTAAATTATCATCGGCGCCGTGCAGCCCCTCCTCCACCAGGCGCGCAGCTACGTCCTCGACGCGATCGTCTCCGGAAAGTTCGCGGTCGGCTCGACCCTGCCGGCGTGCGCCGAGCTCTCCGCACGCGCCGGCTGCAGCCCGGGCACGGTCCAGCGCGCGCTCGCCGAGCTCGCCAACGAGGGGCTGATCGATCGCGTGCGCAACCGCGGCACGGTCGTGGTGCGCAAACCGCTGACCCGGCGCGTCTGCCTGCTCCTCGCCCAGGACGCGCACCTGAACCTGCTGCTGCAGCAGGCGGTGTTCGAGACCCTGAGCGCGCACGGCTTCCACGTCGAGGTGGTGCCGATCACCGTCGACCCCGCCGGCACCGCCGCGCATCTGCGCACGCTGCGCTCGGGCTCGTTCCCGGTCGAGCACCTGGTCGCGATCGAACCGGGGGGCAGCGTCGTCCTCCACCGCGAACTGGACGAGGCGTGCGCGTTGTTTCCGCGGCGCGTCGATTTCAGCCTCGCGCCGTACGGCATGCCCGGCAGCCGCGTGGTCGGCGTCGACCACCTGCAGGCCTCGGGCCAGGTCGTGCGCCATCTGCTCGGACTCGGCCATCGCCGCATCGCGGTCCTCGCCGGCGAGAAGCCGGGCGAGGCGGGTTTCGCCGGGACCTCGGCGCAGGCCTGCGGCGAACTGCTCGAGACCGCCGGTGCGCGGTGCTTCCCGCATTACATGGTGCAGGATTGGCTCGACGGGCTCTGCCGGCGCATGATCGACGAGCGCATCACCGCCTGCTGGGCGCTGAACGACGTGCACGCCATGAACCTGATCGGCCTGTGCCAGCGCCACGGCCTGCGCGTGCCCGAGGACGTGTCGATCGTCGGCCGCTTCGACACGCCGTGGAGCGTGCAGTCGCGGCCGCAGCTGACGTCGGTCGCGCTCGACGCGGCCGGCGTCGGCAGGGCGATCGCCGCCGCGCTCGACGCGCCGGGGGCGCCGCGTCGGGACGACCGCTCTCCGGCGCTGGTCGCGACCACGCTCATCGCGCGCGGCTCGACCGGTCCCGCGCCCGACGCCGCCTCGCCGCGCTGATACGCGCCTCGTTCCCGTCGGCGCCCGTTTCCTGCGCCGATCGTCCATCCCGACGCACGCCGCAACGCACCGACGACGGAGAACCACCATGGCCGCCCCGACCACGCGCCTCGCCTCATCGCTCGCCGCCTTCGCGCTGTGCTGCGCCGCGCACGCCGCGGACGCGGCCGCGCCGGTGGTGCTCGAGCAGATCGCCTCGCGCGAGGACGCCGCGTTCACCTGCGCGCAGGCCAACCTCGGCGTCGGGCGCGATGGCCTGGTCTATCTCTGCAATGGCGGCGTGACCGGATACGCGCTGCGCATCGCCCGGGACGGGACGGCGAAGTTCGGCCAACCGCTCGGCCGATCTGCGACCGTCGGCGTCGCCGCCAACGCGGCGGGCGTCGTCGCCACGGCGCACGCGCACTTCAACCACGCGATCGTGTTCCGCGACGCGATGCTCAAGCCGACCGCGGAGCAGGCGGACTTCGCGGTCGGCGACGCCATCGGCTGGGACGCGCCGGGCGCGATCGAGGTCGGTGCCAGCGGCGACTTCTACGCCGTCGACCAGCACCGCGACCGCATCCTGCGCCTCGCTCCGGACGGCAGGATCGTCACGGCGTTCGCCATCGCGCGCGACCCGGGCGCGATCCAGTTCATCCGCGTGTGCGAGGCGAAGCAGCGGTTCTTCGTCATCGCCGGCAGCGGCGCGATCCGCTGCATCGGCTTCGACGGCGCGACGCGCTGGAGCGTCAACGCGTCGCTGGCGGGCGAGTGGTACCTCGCCAGCCGCGCCTTCGACTGCGATGACGACGGCAACCTGTACGTGCTCGAGAACGGCTCGGACGCGCTGAAGCGCTTCGACGCCGACGGCAAGCCCGCGGGCGCGGTCACGCTGCACATCGGCGACCATCGCCCGCCCGCGGGCCAGTGCTGGTACTTCGCGCTGCGCATCGCCGGCGGCGACTGCGTCGTGCGCTCGAACCACCCGAGCGAGCTGTTCCAGGTCTACGACCTGCGCACCGGCGCGTTCAAGCGGTCGGTCTCGGCCGACGTCGAGGTGCTGCGCGCGACCTACCCGTCGCCGGTGTGGACCGCCGGCGCGGCGACGCCGTTCGCGATCGACTTCGCCACCGCGGGTCGTCGCATCGCGCCGCGCTGGCGGCTGTGGGCCCGGCCGCTCGACTCCGCCGACTGGCGCGAGTTCGAGGTCGCCGGCGACGCCGGCAAGCGCCAGGCGACGGCGCCCGCCGACGCCGCCGGGCTGTACCGCATCAAGCTCACGCCCGAGGTCGAGCCGCGCGAACGCGGCGGCGACGCGCAGGTGGCCTCCGAGTACCAGCTGCAGGCCGTGATCGAAGTCCGTCCCACCGGCGCCCGGGGTTCGCTCTCGGTGCTGACCCAGGACTGCCGCGCGCACTTCGCCCCGGGCGAGGCCATCCCGTTCAGCGTGATCGCGCGCGCCGCGGCGGCGCATCCGGTCGCGACCGCGGTGAAGCTGGTCCAGGGGACCCACGTCGTCGCCGAGGTCGCCGCCACGATCCCCGCCGACGGCGCGCCGCTCGCGTTCACGCTGCCGGCGACGCTGACCAGCGGGCTGCTCCCGGGGACCTACCGCCTCACCGCCGAGACCGCCGGATTCACCGCCGCCGCGCAGACCGTCGTCATCGGCCAGCGCCTGCGCGAGCCGCCGTTCTTCACCGTCCAGTACGGCGACTACGCCCTGCTCCATCCCCGGCGCGCCACGTTCTGGACGGCTCCCGACCTGGTCGACGCGCACGCGCGACGGCTCGGGCTCGCCGGCGTCACCCTGCTGGTCGAGCGCATCGGCTCGAGGATCCACGGCGATCCGTTCGCGTGGGATCAGCTCTCGCGCACGACGATGACCGCCCTGGCCGATCGCCTGCAGGCGGACCCGATCGCCGTGGCGCCCGCCAAGGCGGCGCCCGCCGCGCCGTTCCTGCAGAGCCTCGCCGCGTACGGCGCATCGGGCGTGCAGCACATGGGCATCCTCATGGGCAACGACGCCGGCCTGCCCCTGGCCAGCGGCTTCGACAACCGCACGCCCGACCAGCTCACGCAGGCCATCGCGGCCGCCACCAGGGCGGTGCTGACCTTCCCGGCGTTCCGCGGCTGGTCGTGGTCGTCGAACTGGTGGGTGTTCGGCGCGCGCGGCGCCGCGGCCGCGGCGAGCGCCGCCGAGAAGGCCGCGTGCGAGGCGGCGCTCGCCGCGGCGAAGGAGACCGGAGCCTGGGATCCGGTGATCGACACCGTCGCCGGGCGTCGCCTGGCGCTGGCGGTCGACGCGCAGGCGCTGTTCAACCGCGCCCTGGCCGAGGCCGCGCCGGACAAGCGCTACGTCAGCGCCGTCGCCGCCCCCTACCGCAATGTCGAAGCGTACCCGCCGACGACCTTCGCCAACGTCGACGAGGTCGACCTGCAGATCCAGTGGGAGCAGATCGCCGTGCCCTACAACGCCCCGCACAACGTCGACTTCTACAAGCGCCCCGGCAAGCGCGCCTGGGCCCATCCCGAGGCGTGGAACGATGACGGCACCGGCGGCCAGCTGCTGACCGAGCTCGCCATGCTGGCGATGCGCGGCGCCGATGGCGTCGGCGTCTCCGGCGAGCTGGTGCCGTGGGCGGGAGTCGCCGGCGGCCGGTTGCACGATGACCCGCGCATCGGCCATTTCGGCACCGCCTCGGTGCATCGCGCGGCGAACGCGCTGTTCCGCGCTTACGGCCCGATGCTCGCCAAGCTCGGCAACGACGACCGCGTGGCGATCGCCGCGTCCGGCCGCATGTACCGCCTCGACGAGTGGCACCACGTCATGGGCTTGCACTTCGGGCGGCAGTTCGAGGCCTACATCGCGTGCCTGCACGCGCACCATCCCGCCTCGATCGTCTTCGCCGAGGACGTGGAGCCCGACACCTTCGCGCGCTTCAAGGCCGTGCTGCTGGTCGACGAGCGGGTCGAGCTCGAGCCGGCGCTGCGCGGTGCGCTCGAGGCGGCGCAGAAGGCGGGCACGACCGTGTTCCACGACCGGACCTGCCGCGCCAGCGTCGTGCGCGGCTTCACGCCGCTCGACATCGCCTTCGACCAGGTCGAGAAGGATCCGAGCGAGGCCGGCGACGACCACGCCTACTGGCGCTACTCGGGCTACGCGACCGCGCACGCCACGGCGCTCGCCAAGGCGCTCGATCCGCTGACGCCGCCGGCGGCGTCGGTCGACGATCCCGAGATCCTGATCTCGCAGCGCGCCGCTGAATCGGCGCGCTACCTGTGGGTCGTCAACCGCACCATGCCGCGCATCCCGCCGGGCCAGATCTGGCGCATGACCCTCGGCCTGACCAGCCGCATCCCGCTGATCGCGCCGATCGCGCTGCCGGCGGCGTCGGCCCGGGCCGGAGCGATCTACGATGTCTTCGCGATGCGCCGCGTCACGGCCGCGGACGGCGTGCTCCAGGCCGACCTGCGCTCGTTGCCGGCGCGGCTCTACGCGTTCGTGCCGGCGGCCATCGCCCAGGTCGCGGTGAGCGCGCCGCCCACGGTCGCGGCGGGGTCCGAGTTCACATGGTCGGCGGGCGCGGTCGGCGCGGACGGGAAGCCGATCGCCGCGGCGGTGCCGCTGCGCGTGCGACTGAAGGACGCCGATGGCGCGGTGATCGACGAGCGCTTCGTCGCCGCCGGATCCGTCGCGGCCACGGGCACCTGCACCGCGCCGTTCGCCGGCACGGGCGGCGGGCTGACGCTGCAGGTCACCGAGCTGCTCAGCGGACTGAGCGCGGACGCGCCGATCGCGATCACCGCGGCCGCGGTGCCGGCGATCGTCGTCGGCGCGTCACCGGCGGCGACGTCGCGGCCGGCCGCCGCCGGCGACGGCAGGCGTGTGCTCGGCGGGGAGGCGGGCGACGCGTCTGCCGCCGACCTGGCCTTCGGCCCGCACGTCCGCGACATGGTCGTCAGCGAGGACGGCGCGCAGGTCGTGATGACGACCATGAACTGGGACCACAACCTCTACGCGCTCGACGCGGCGACCGGCGCCGTCAGCTGGCGCCAGCGCGCCGGCCACTACTTCACCTTCTCGCCGCGGGCGCTGCGGTCCGGCGTCGCGGTCGAGGGCTTCGACCTGGAGTCGGGCGAGGGCTACCACCTCTACCTGACGGGCGTCGACGGTCGTCTCGAGCGTCGCTTCGCCCTCCATGGCATCCCCAAGCGGCTGCCGCACCGCTTCGTGCCCGGCATCGTCTGCGAGGACAAGCACGGGCTCGACAACCGCATCGACGGCTTCGCCGTGCCGCACGACGGCGCCTGGGTCGCCACCGCCGGCGATCTCGGGCTCGCGGTGTGGTCGCGCGATGGCAAGCCGCGGTGGCGGCAGGACTGGCCCGCGACCGGGCGCCACGCCGCGGCGATCGCGGCGATCGACGCCAGGACCCTGCTGGTGATCGAATCGATGAACGCGTCGTTCCACGACGCCGCCACCGGGAAGAAGCGGGCGGAGGTCCGCCTCGCCATCGCCGGCACGGTCAGGCGGATCGTGGTCAGCGCCGATGGCTCGACCGTCGCCGTGCTGTCGACCACGGACAGCGGTCGCGTCCACATCCTGCGCGGCGACGCGGTCGCGCGCGTGTTCGCGACCGCCGGCGAGGACGCGGCGCTGTCGCCGGACGGCACGCTGCTCGCGGTCGTCGACGGCAACCAGCTCAAGCTGTGCTCGATCGACCAGGGGCTGCAGTGGTCGTTCGCCGGCGACGACGCGCTGCGCTTCCCGCGCTTCGCGCCCGACGGGGCGCGCATCGTCGTCACCAGCGACATCGGCAGCGCCTACGTCCTGGACCGCGAGGGCGCGCTGCGCTGGGAGAACGACCTCGGCGCCCGCGGCGTGCCCGGCTGGCTTCCGGACGGGGATCTCGTCCTCGCCTCGTGGATGGGCGCGGTGGTCCGCCTCGGCGCCGACTACCAGCCGAAGTGGCGCAGCCGCCTGGCACCCGAGGCGACCGACATGCGCGACCGCCTGCTGAAGGACGACGGCGCGCCGACGACGCGGATCGCGACGCGCGGCAATGCGGCCGACAAGCCGCTGCCGATCACGCCGAACCTGCTCGCCGAGAACCCGGTGATCTGCAATCTCGTGCAATCAGGCTCGTGGGGCGGCGGCGCGACCTTCGCCAACGACGTGAAGCTGCTCTGGGACGGCTCGGGCGAGGCGCCGCCGCAGCCGTGGATCGGCTGGAACTTCATCGGCTTCTTCGCCGAGACCTCGCCGGTCAACTACCTGCAGATCGACGCCTTCCGCAAGCAGCTGCGCGTGACCGGGATCACCTTCGTCGAGGATCCCGCCCACCCCGAGTCGTGGCTGCGCGACGCCACCTTCGACTGGTGGGACGCCGCCGCCGAGCGCTGGGTCACGGCCATGCCGATCCTCGCGGACGCGCCGATCCACACCCACGTCCTCGCCACGCCGATCGAGGCGGCCCGCTTCCGCGTGATGCTCCCGTGGGGCGCGGTCGGCAACCTGCGCTTCGGCGAGATCGTGCTGCACGGCACGGGCCTGGGCTGCTCGCATCCCGATGCCGCGGCGAAGCGGCCGGTCGCGGTGCTCTTCGACGAGCAGGACGACCTCAAGCGCACGCTGCGCATGGACAACGGCGCCTCGTTCAAGCTCGACGCCGCGTATTCCGGGGGCCGCTGCCTGGCGATCGCCGGCGGTAAGCGCGCCGACGCCGCCTGGCTGCCGCCGTTCGGTCACCGCATGGCGAACTGGGACTTCGAGATCGTCGAGTCGCCGCAGCCCGGCCAGTACCGCTGGCTGCAGTTCGCGTGCAAGGCCGCCTCGCCGAAGACCACGGCGGTGGCGCTGATGCTCGCCGGTGATCAGTCGGCGAACCTCCAGGTCCACGTCGGCGAGCGCATCGCGCTGGCCGACAGCGCGGGGCCGGAGAAGCAGGCGGCGGCGTCGCCGACGGCCGAGTGGACCGTGGTGCGCGTGGACCTCTGGGAACTCAACGGCAGGAAGCCGGCGCGCATCCAGACCATGACGCTGGCCGCGGCCGGCGACGGCGCCTTCGTCGATCAGATCCTGCTCGGCCGCAGCGAGAACGATCTGAGGGCGACGCCGGTGGCGACGACGGGCGAGGCGCAGCCGGCGAAGCGCTGATCCGCGCTTCGCGCATCCGCCTCAGGTCGCCCCCGGCCCGTGATCCGCCGCGCAGAACTCGCGCTGCCGACGCCGCTCCTGCGCTTCCGCGAGCGCGGCGCACTCCGTGCCGAACTTCGGCTTGGCGTAGGGCATGTGCGTGTCCCCGCGCGCGAGGATGTGCGAGCCGTTGCTCGCCCCGGTGACCGGGTCGACGGTATGCGAGGCGTGCGGATCCTCGGCCGGGCTCATCGCCCCCCACGCCGTGTACGCGCGCGCGTTGCAGTAGTGGCTGACGAAGGCGCGGCGGAACCGGTCGCTGCGGTTGGGCTTGCTGCGGTGCAGCACGTGCCCGCCGAAGAACACCACGTCGCCGGCTTTGGCGGTGACCAGCACCTGCGGGTAGCGGTCGGCGACCGGCGCGAGCTGGTTCACCGCGTCGTCCATATCGCTGGTGTGCTCGGCCCAGCCGATGTCGGCGAGCATCCTGTCGCCGTGGCCGTAGGCGCGCGACGGGTAGGCCGGCTCGATCTGGCTGCCGCGCGCGAACCACATCGCGCCGTTGTACTCGTCGCAGTCGTCGATCGCGATCCACGCGCCGCACAGCGAATCGGGCTCGGTCGGGATGTAGTAGCTGTCCTGGTGCCAGCCCTGGCCCTCGCGGCCGGGCGGCTTGAGGAAGAGCATGGTCTGCAGCGCCAGCACGTCCGGTCCGATCAGCGCCTGCAGCACGTCGAGGACGCGCGGATGCAGCAGGTAGCGCTCGTGCAGCTCGAGCTGGCGGTGCAGCATGTGGATGCGCACCAGGTGCAGCGCCCGTTCCAGCGGCGACGCGTCCGCCGGTGGCGCCGGGATGGTGCCGTCGCGCTGCTCGGGCAGCCGGCCGTGCATGACGTCCTCGGTGTGCGCGCGCAGCTCGGCGATCTCGTGCGGCGCGACCAGGCCGCGCACCACGAGGAAGCCGTCACGGCGGAACGCGCGGTACTCGTCGACCGTGACCAGGCGTTGGGCGGCGGCGGCATGGACGATCATGGATACCTCCGATTGATCCCAGGCGATCCTATCACCGCCGCCAGCCAGGAGGGAATGGCGGCGGTTGACCAGAGCATATCCCGGGTTGATCAGCTGGCGCTGGCCGGCGCCGGGCGCCGCGACACGCTCACGGCATGCGCGACCTGGAACTCGATCTGCCCGACGTCGCCGGCATCGCGGTCTACGCGCCCGGGATGTGCTTCGGACCGCGGGCGATGCACGAGTACGAGCTGGTGTGGATGATCGAGGGCGACGCCCAGTACCGCCGCGGCGAGCGCACGGTCGAGGCGCCCGAGGGATCGCTGGTCATGTGCCGCCCCGGCGCGACCGACTTCTTCCGCTGGGATCCGCTGCGACGCACGCGCCACGGCTTCTTCCACTTCCACATCAGACGCCTGCCCCGCCACTGGCCGGCTCCCGACGATTGGCCGCTGGTGCGCGCGCGGCCCGACGGCGACCTGGTGCGCATGCTGTTCCGCACGTTCACGACCTGGTCGGAGTCGCGCCGCGAGGTCGCGCACCTCGCCGCCGAGCAGCTCGTCGCCGCGTTCGTCTTCGATGCGCTGAGCGTGCGCGACATCCCGTCCGCCCCCCTGCCCGAACCGGTCGAGCGCGCGTGGTCGGCGATCCACCGCCGCCTCGACGACGATCCGTCGGCGCCGATCGCGCTCGCCGACCTCGCGCGCGAGGCCGGCGTCGGCGCCGCTCACCTCTGCCGCCTGTTCACCCGCGCGACCGGACGCTCGCCGCTGCGCACCGCCGCTCTGGCGCGCGTCGATCGCGCCGCGGCGCTGGTGACGCGCGGCGACGAGCCGTTCGCGGCCATCGCCGCGCGGCTCGGCTACGCCAACCAGTTCCACTTCTCGCGCGCGTTCCGTCGCGCCTACGGCCGCTCGCCGACCACGGCGCGCGCCGACGCGCAGCTGCGCGGCATCCCCCTGCTGCACGGCGCCGCGCTGCCGCCGCGGGTACGAGGACGCGACGCCGTCGCGTGACGCGGGGCGCGGACGCGATGCGCTTCGGGCATCGGCAGTCCGACGCGACCTGTGCGGGCTGACGCTGCAACCTTCTTCAGCACCGCTCGGATAAAAAATTGGCGAGCAGGATGTCGGCCTGACCCGCTACGGTGGCGATCCGCGCACCGCGGCCCACCGCCTGCGTCCACCCCGCCTCCCCCTGGAACCGACCATGACCCACCTCCGCCACGCTCCCGCCCTGCTGCTCTGCCTCCTCGCCGTCGGCGGCTGCGGCGGCAGCAACGGCCCCGCCCGCTCCAAGAAGGCATCGGCCGGGATGACCGAGGCGCGCACCGAGGTCAACAAGAGCACCGTCCAGCTCGACGCGACCATGGCTTCGCTCGCCGCCATGACCGCCGAGCCGGGCAAAAACCTGCGCGCCAAGTACGCCGACTTCTCCAGCAACCTGGCCGAGACCCGCGAGATCGCCGCCGAGACCGGCGCCAAGGCCGACCGCATGCGCACCGATGGCGACGACTACTTCGCCGAGTGGGAGAACGAGGCCGCCGACATCGCCAACGAGGACATCCGGACGATGAGCACCGACCGCCGCATCGAGCTGAAGGCGCGCTTCCACGAGATATCGACGTTCGCCGCCGCGGTGAAGGCGGCGTATGCGCCGGTGATCAGCGACCTCACCGACATCGAACGCTCGCTCGGCAACGACCTGACCCCGGCGGCGATCACGGCGATCACGCCGATCGCCGACAAGGCGCGGCGCAACGCCGACGACCTGCGCGTCGAGACCACCGCGCTGTCCAGCCGGATCGACAACCTGGTCGCCACGCTGTCGCCGGGCGAGCGTCGCTGAGGACGCCGCGATGCGCCGGCGCTGATCCGCTCGGATCGGCGCCGGCGTGCGCGTTCAGCGCCGCATGCTGCCGAGGATCCCGCGCACGATGTGCCGCCCGATCTGGCTGCCGACGGTGCGCATCGCCGATTTGGCCATGGCCTCGGCCGCGCCCTGGCGCCGGCGGGTCCCGAAGATCCAGTCCTTCATCGTCTGGCCGATGCCGCCGGGCTCCTTGGCCGGCGCCGAGCGCGGCGCTCCGCGCGCTGGGCGCTGGTCCTGCCTGGCGGTGGCCTCGCGCTGGCGCGTCGCGGCGCGCTGCTCCAGGACCTCGGCGGCCGAGTCGCGATCGATGGCGACATCGTAGGCGCGCCCGATCGGCGAACGCGCGCGCACCGTCGCGCGCTCCTCGTCGGTGATCGTGCCGATGCGGCATCGCGGCGGGCACATCCATGTGCGCGCCACCGGCAGGGGCACGCCGCCGTCCTGCAGGGTCGTGACCAGCGCCTCGCCGATGGCGAGGGCGCTGATCGCCGCGACGACGTCGACGCGCGGATTGACCGGGAAGGTCTCGGCGGCGACCCGGACGGCCTTCTGGTCGCGCGGCGTGAACGCGCGCAGCGCGTGCTGGATGCGGTTGCCGAGCTGGCCGAGGATCTCGCCCGGGATGTCGTCGGGCAGCTGCGAGATGAAGAAGATGCCGACGCCCTTCGAGCGGATCAGCCGCACGACCTGCTCGATGCGTTGCACGAGCGCCGGCGGCGCGTCGTCGAACAGCAGGTGCGCCTCGTCGAAGAAGAACACCAGCTTGGGCTGCGGCAGGTCGCCGACCTCGGGCAGGTTCTCGAACAGCTCCGAGATCATCCACAGCAGGAAGCTCGCGTAGAGCCGCGGCGTGAGGAACAGCCGCTGGGCGGCGATGATGTTGACGACGCCGCGCCCGTTCAGGTCCTGGCGCATGAAGTCGGCCAGGTCGAGCGCCGGCTCGCCGAAGAACGCCTCGCCGCCGTCCTGCTCGAGCTGGAGCAGCGCGCGCTGGATCGCGGCGATCGACGCGCCGCTGACCAGGCCGTGGCTGGTCGAGATCTCGCGCGCGTGCTCGGCGACGAACGCCAGCGTCGCGCGCAGGTCGGCGAGGTCGACCAGCAGCAGGCCCTCGTCGTCGGCGACCTTGAACAGCACCTGCAGCACGCCCGCCTGCGTCTCGTTGAGCTGGAGCAGGCGCGCGATGAGCGTCGGCCCCATCTCGGAGACCGTGGTGCGCACGGGATGGCCCTGGACGCCGAACAGGTCCCAGAACACCACCGGGCTGGCCTGCGGCGTGAAATCGCCCAGGGCGAGGC
>Ga0196963_10000547_pt1 | contig 32835 bp, 38 predicted proteins | sample S1_5metaG_FD_148600 | JGI IMG/M metagenome (GOLD analysis project Ga0196963, IMG submission 148600) | Soil microbial communities from Anza Borrego desert, Southern California, United States - S1_5 | ecosystem: Environmental > Terrestrial > Soil > Desert | place: USA: California | collected...
CACTGCCGGCGGCGCGATCCTCGGCGGCGGCGCCGTCCATGTCGCGGAGAACCCGCCGCAGCGGCCGGCCTTCGTCAAGCACGCCAAGCCGGCGAAGATGGTCAAGGAGGCGCCTCGGCGCTACGCCCGGGTCAAGCCGGTCAAGCGCCAACGCCGGGTGCGCACGGCCTGCGTCGTCAAGCCGGGCACGACCACCACCACGACTCGCACCATCACCTATCCGGGCGCTCCCCTCCCGCTTCCCCCGCTGCCGCCGATGGCGGGCAGCACCGGCGGCGGCGGCGTCACCGTGATCGGCGGCAGCGGCGGTTTCGGCTCCGGTTTCGGCGGCGGCTTCTTCAGCGGCGGCTTCTTCGGCGGCTCGAGCGGCAACGCCATCTTCACCGCCTCGACCAGTACCTCGACCGGCGGCAGCGGCGGAAGCTCGACCTCGACGGGTGGCAGCTCGACCGGCGGCAGCTCGACCTCGACCGGCGGCAGCTCGACCAGCGGCGGCTCGACCTCGACGGGTGGCAGCTCGACCTCGACGGGTGGCAGCTCGACCTCGACCGGAGGCAGCTCGACCAGCGGCGGCTCGACCTCGACCAGCGGCGGCTCCACCTCGACCTCGACCGGCGGCAGCTCGACCTCCACCGGCGGCAGCTCGACGTCGAGCTCGACCGGCGGCAGCTCGACCTCGAGCTCGACCGGCGGCAGCTCGACCAGCACGTCGAGCGGCACGGTGTCGACCACCTCCTCCTCGTCGAGCTTCGGAAGCACGACCACGTCGACCAGCTCGTCCACGTCGGGCAGCTCGTCGACGTCGAGCAGCACGTCGAGCAGCACCAGCGCCTCGACCAGCAGCTCGACCTCGAGCGGCAGCTCGACCTCGACCTCGACCTCGACCGGCGGCCACGACGTTCCGGCGCCGCCGATGATCCTGCTCTTCGGAGCGGCGGCGGCCGCCCTGGTCGCCCGCCGCCGGATCACCCGCGCCGACGCGTAACCGCGGGGCGGCAGCGAAAAGGCCGCGGGGACCCTTCGCCCCGCGGCCTTTTCCATGCCTGCCCGGATTTAGGAGGGGGTCGCCGCCTTCGCCGCGGCTTCGATCTGCTCGGCGGTGAGCCCGGTGACCGGCCCGTTCGGGCCCGCCGCGACCGCGTTGCGCGGCAGCCGGATGCTGGTTCCGGAAGTCAGCTTGAGAGTCACGAAATCGGCGTCGACCGCCTCGATCGTGCCGACCGTGGCGCCCGCCGCGCCCCTGACCGTCGCGCCGACGACGATCTGGGCCGCGGCGGCGGCGGTCGCCTTGTCGACTTCGGCGTTGAGCTGGTCGCGGGTCATTGCGAACAAGGCGCCCTCGTCGGTCGCGGTGAAGCTCGAGACGGGGAGAGTGACTTCGTGCCGGTCGGTCTTGAGAACGAGGTTGGCGCCCTCGACCCGTACGATCGTGCCGACCACGCCGCCCTTGGTGTCCTTGACGGTCGCTCCGGCGGTGATCGCGGCCGCGGCCGGGACGGAGAGGGTCGCGAGCGCGATGCCCGCGATCAGACTGAGATTGAAACGCATTGTCGCTCCTGGATTTTCCTGACGATTGAGGGGTCGCGCCCGGCCGAAGCCGAATCGCAAGTTATTCGGACTGGAGGATTTTCTCAATCTCCGCGACGGGGTGGCGGGTGAGATCCTTGGCGACCTCGCCGGCGAGGCGCTTCTCGACCTCTTTGTGATAATGCTTGCGGAGCTCGCCGAGCGTCTTGGGCGGCGCGACGATGATCAGCGACTCGAACTCGTTCCGGAGCGCCCGCATCCTCAGCATCTCGGCGGTGTCGGCGGCGAAGCGCTCCTCCTCGAGCTGATGGAAGTCGACCTCCTCATAGGAGCTGTAGCCGGCGCCGGCCGGCGCTGACGGCGCGCGGCCGGCGGTGTCGGTCTTCTGATCGCGGTCGTAGGCGTCGGTGGTTTCGCGCTTGCGCTCGACCTCGAGCCTGGGGAATTCCGAATCGCCCTCGTTGCGGAAGAACAGCATCTTCTTGCCGTCGGCGACGACGACGACGCTATTGTGCGGAACCTGCATCATTCTCTCCTTCTTCGTCCGACCAACTCCCGAATCGGCGCGATGGTTGCTGCGCTTGCGCCGTCGCGAGAGGCGGCCTAGCCCGGCGGCGATGCGCATCCTCCTCACCAACGACGACGGGGTGAACGCCGGCGGCCTCAAGCTGCTCGAACGGATCGCGCGGCGCTTCTCCGACGACGTCTGGATCGTCGCGCCGACCGAGGAGCAATCGGGCGCCGGCCACTCGCTGACGCTGAGCCGGCCGGTGCGGCTGAAGAAGCTCGGCGAGCGCCGCTACTGCGTCACCGGAACGCCGACCGACGCGGTGATGATGGCCGTCGCCCACCTGCTCAAGGAGGAACGGCCCGACCTCGTCCTCTCCGGGATCAACCGCGGCGCCAATCTCGGCGAGGACGTCACCTATTCCGGCACCGTCTCGGCCGCGATGGAAGGCGCCATCGCCGGGATTCCGGCCATCGCGCTCAGCCAGGCCTATGCCAAAGAGGGGATGGGCGACACCTTGACGGGGCCTCGGTCGAGCCGTCCGGGAGACGATTCCGCCGCGTCGACCTTCGCGGCCGCCGAGGCCTGGGCGGAACGGGTGCTGCGACCGATCGTCGAAGGCGGCATGCCGCTCCGAACCCTCGTCAACGTCAACTTCCCGGCGCTCCCGCCCGATGCGGTGAAGGGAATCAGGGTCGCCCAGCAGGGCCGGCACGATTACGGGCGGCTTCGGATCGTCCAGCGCACCGACCCGCGCGGCCACGACTATTTCTGGTTCGGGCTCGCGCCGATGGTCGAGACTCCGGGCCATTCGACCGACCTCGAGGTCGTCGCCGACGGCTTTGTCGCGGTCACTCCGCTCCATCTCGACCTCACCCACGGCCCGTCGCTGGCGCGGCTGGCGGGGCTGTACGGCTGATGTCGCGCAGACCGCGAGGCCCCGACGAGATCACGCTGCGTCGCCGCGGGCGGCTTCCGATATGGGCCCAGCTGGGCTGGCGCGCGGCGCTGGTGCTCGGCCTGCTCGCCTTCGCCGTCCTCGTCCACTGGCTGGAGCGCGACGGGTTGCGCGACAATTATGACGGCCATGTCAGCTTCCTCGACGTCGTCTATTTCACGATGATCAGCATCACCACGACCGGTTACGGCGACATCGTGCCGGTCGCGAACCACACGCGGATGTTCGACGCGCTGGTGGTGACTCCGATCCGCATCTTCTTCGTGCTGATCTTCATCGGCACGGCCTACACGTTCGTGCTCAGACGGACATGGGACAGGTGGCGCATGGAACGGATTCAAAAGACTCTCTGCAACCACGTCGTCGTCGCCGGCTTCGGCACCAGCGGCTCCGAGACGGTGGACGAGCTGATCGCGCTCGGCACCCGGCCCGAGGAGATCGTCGTCATCGACCCCAGCGAGGAAGCGCTCGAGCGCGCCAAGTCGCTGGGCTGCAACGTCGCCGAGGCCGACGCGACCCGCGACAAGACGCTTCAGGCGGTGCGGATCCAGGAGGCGCGGGCGCTGATCGTCTCCGCCGGCCGCGACGACACCTCGATCCTCATCACCCTCACCGCGCGCCATCTTGCGCCGAAGCTGGTCATCAGCGTCGCCGTGCGCAACGAGGACAATGAGCTGCTCGCCCGCCAGGCCGGCGCGAGCACCGTGATCAACCCGGTCAGTTTCGCCGGCCTGCTGCTCGCCGGCTCGACCACCGGCGCCCATATCCCCGACTATATCGCCGACCTCGCTTCCTCGAGCGGCCGGGTGCGCCTCGCCGAGCGGGTCGTCAGCGAGTCGGAATGCGGCCAGCCGCTCTCGGCCGTGGCGACCGGGCTTGGAGTCCGGATCTACCGCGACGGCAAGCCCTACGGCTTCTGGGAGCCGGAGGCGCAGTCGCTGAGGGCCGGCGACTGCATCGTCGAGATCCTCCCGACCGCCGCTCGCGAAGCGGATGCCTAGGATCGCCGCGCCGCCAGCAGAGCGAGCGCCGCCGCCGCCGCGAAGCCGCCGCCGACGGCGAAGGTCGAGGCCGGACCGACCCGCTCCCAGAGCAGGCCCGCGGTCACGCTCGCGGCAAGCGCGGCGACTCCGGTGGCGAGATAGAACAGCCCGAAGGCGGAGCCGCGCAGGGATTCGGGCGAATGGTCGGCGACCAGGCGTGACAGCAGGCCCTGGCTGAGGCCCAGATGGAAACCCCACAGGCCGATGGCGACGAAGGCGGCGACGGGGCCCGGCGCAAATGCCAGCAGCAGATCGGCCGCCGCCAGCACGGCGAGGCTCGCCAGCAGCAGGCCGCCCGTGCCGATCCGGTCCGAGGCGATCCCGGCCGGATAGGCGGCCGCCGAATAGACCAGGTTCATCACCACCAGCACCGCCGGCGCCAGCCACAGCTCCAGCCCCTCCGCCGAAGCCTTGAGGATCAGGAAAGCCTCGCTGAAGCGGGCGAGCGTGATGAGGAGGCCGATGCCGACGACGATCCAATAGCCGCGGTCGAGCCGCTTCAGGTCGGCGAGCCGAAGCTTTGCCGGCGCCGGCGACTCCCGGGCCGCTTCCGGCTCGTCGACCGCGAACACGACGACGATCACCGCGACCAGGGCGGGGACGACGGCGACCCAGAAGACGGCGCGTATGTCCTCGGCGAGGAGAAGCATGAAGACGATGGCGAGCAGCGGGCCCGCGAAGGCGCCGGCCGTGTCGAGAGACTGGCGCAGGCCGAAGGCGCGGCCGCGTATCGCCGCCGGAGTCACGTCGGCGATCAGCGCGTCGCGCGGTGCGCCGCGTATGCCCTTGCCGATGCGGTCGGCGAATCGCGCCGCGAACACCGCCGTGCCGCCTGCCGCGAGGGGGAAGAGCGGCTTCGAAAGGGCCGCGATCCCGTAGCCCAGCAGGATCAGCGGTTTCCGCCGCCGCCACCGGTCCGAGACCCAGCCGGAAAAGACCTTGGTCACCTGCGCCGTCGACTCGGCGACGCCCTCGATCAGGCCGACCGCGGCGACACCGAGGCCGAGCGTCCCGACCATGAACAAGGGCAGCAGAGCGTGGATGATCTCCGACGACAAATCCATCGCCAGGCTGACGAGGCCGAGCGCGACGACGGTGCGCGGAAGCGGCGGACGGGCGGCCATGACACGGGCCACTTACCTCCGCATCCCCGGGACACAAAGGTGCGTGTCCCTCAGGTGATCGCGGCGAACTTCTCGACCAGGGCGGTCGGGCCGGAAACGATCAGCAGATCCTCCTTCTGAACGGGGGTTTCCGGGCGGGCGTAGGTGAAATCCTCCTTGGGCCGCTTGACCCCGACGACGGTGACTCCGAAGCGGCTGCGGACGCCGTATTCGGCCAGGGTCAGGCCCGCCAGCACCGCCGGGGCGCGAGTCTTGACGATCGCATAATCGTCGTCGAACTCGATATAGTCGATCATCTTGCCGGTCACCATGTGGGCGACCCGCTCGCCCATCCGCGCCTCCGGATAGACGACGTGATGGGCGCCGGTGCTCTCGAGGATCCGGCCGTGGCGCTCGTTGGTCGCCTTCGCCCAGATGTTGCCGACGCCGAGCTCGACCAGCGACAGCACGGTCAGCACGCTCGCCTCGACATCGCCGCCGATGCCGACGACGGCACGCTCGAAATCGGCGACGCCGAGCTGGCGAAGCGCCTCGGTGTCGGTCGAATCGGCCTGCACGACCTGGGTGAGCCGGTCCGACATGCGCTGGACCAGGGCCGGATCCTCGTCGACGCCGAGCACCTCGTGGCCCATCCGGATCAGGGAATTGGCGACCGCGCTTCCGAACCGGCCGAGGCCGACGACGAGGACGGTGCTGTCGGAGACGTTTCTTTGCCTAGCCAACGATCGGGCGCTCCTCTGGATAGCGGTAGGGCCGGTGGCCGGCGCCGAGCGCGAGCGCGGTGGCGACGGTGATGGTGCCCACCCGTCCAACGAACATCAGGGCGATTATAATCAGTTGCGCGGCTGCCGGCAGGTCCGGCGTGATTCCGGTCGACAGTCCGACCGTGGCGAAGGCCGAGATCGTCTCGAACATCACCTCGTGAAACGGAAAGTCGGTCAGGGCGAGCACGGCGAGGGTCGCCATCCCGACCAGGCCGATGGCGAGCAGCACCACGGTCAGCGCCTGCCGTTCGACATGGGTGCCGATGCGGCGACCGAAAATGGCGACGTCGCGCTCGCCGCGTATCTCCGACCAGACCACCAGTCCGAGCAGGAAGAAGGTGGTGACCTTGATCCCGCCGGCGGTGCCGGCGCTGCCGCCGCCGATGAACATCAGCACGTAGTTGATCGCCAGGGTCTCGATCCGAAACGCGCCGACGTCGAGCGTATTGAGCCCGCCCGACCGCGGCGTCACCGAATGGAAGGCGGAATTGAGCAGCTTGTCGCCGACGCCCATCGCCCCCAGCGTCGCCGGGTTGGTCCATTCCGCGGCGAGCGTGGCGACGAAGCCGGCGGCGAGCAGGATCAGGCTGCCCAGCACGGTGATCTTGGAGTGGAGCGACCAGGCCGCGGGCCGCAGCGGGGCGCGGCGCAGATCGTTGAGCACCGGGAAGCCGAGGGCGCCGGCGACGATGGCGAGCATGACCGGGACGAGCATCGCCGCCTCGGAGCGGAAGCCGATGAGGCTGTCCGACCAGGTCGAGAAGCCGGCATTGGTGAAAGCCGAGACCGAGTGGAAAAGCCCGGTCCACGCCGCCCGGTCCCACGCCAGGCCGCGGTCGTAATGGAGATAGGCGGCCAGCCAGGCGGCGACGGCCAGCTCGATGACCAGGGTGACGATCAGGATGAGCCGAAGCACGCCCAGCATGTCGGCGGCATCGAGGGTGCCGCGCTCGGCATGGGCGACCATCCGCGCGCTCAGCCGCAGGCGCCGGCCGGCGAGCATGCCGAGCAGGGTCGCGCCGCTCATGATGCCGAAGCCGCCGATCTGGAACAGGGCCAGGATCGCTCCGAGGCCGAACGGCGACCAGTAGGTCGGCGTGTCCACCACGGTCAGGCCGGTCACGCACACCGCCGAGGTCGCGGTGAACAAGGCGGTGAGCAAGGGGGCGCCGCCCGGGCCGGCCCGCGCCATCGGCAGCATCAGCAAAACGGTCCCGGCCGCGATCGCGACCAGGAAGGCGGTTGGAACCAGCCGCGCCGGATGCCTCATTCCCCGCTGGCGCACGCCGCTTCCGCTCCGCCGGTTTCGCCGCTCACGCTATGCGGCCGCCATTCCCGCCGCGCAAGCCGGCGACGGCCTCGGCGTCGTGGGCCTCGCGGCCCGATTCACGCCCTCGGCGCCGGACCTAGGCAATTGGGCGGGACGCGCCTATCTAGCGCCTCTCCCATGGCCACCATCCTCCCCTCCCCGCCCAAGGTCGGCATGGTCTCGCTCGGCTGCCCCAAGGCGCTGGTCGATTCCGAGCGGATCCTGACCAAGCTCAGGTCCGACGGCTACCAGCTGTCGCCCGATTACGATCAGGCCGACGTCGTGCTGGTCAACACCTGCGGCTTCCTCGATTCGGCCAAGGAGGAGAGCCTCGCCGCGATCGGCGAGGCGATCGCCGAGAACGGCCGGGTGATCGTCACCGGCTGCATGGGCAACGAGGCGGACGTCATCCGCGCCAAATTTCCCGAAGTGCTCGCGGTGACCGGCCCGCACCAGTACGAGCAGGTGGTCGGCGCCGTCCACGTCGCCGCGCCGATTCCCCCTTCCGCCTATCTCAACCTGGTGCCGGAGGGCGGGCTCAAGCTCACCCCGCGCCATTATTCCTATCTGAAGATCGCGGAGGGCTGCAATCACCGCTGCAGCTTCTGCATCATCCCCTCGATCCGCGGCGATCTCGTCAGCCGCCGGCCCGACGCGGTTCTGCGCGAGGCCGAGAAGCTGGTCGCGGCGGGCACCAAGGAGTTGCTCGTCATCAGCCAGGACACGTCGGCCTATGGCGTCGACCTGCGCCACGCCTCGTGGCCGTGGAAGGGCGGCGAGGTCCGCGCCCACATGACCGACCTCGCCCGCGAGCTCGGCCGGCTCGGAGCCTGGGTACGGCTCCACTACGTCTATCCCTATCCGCATGTCGACCGGGTGATCCCCCTGATGACCGAGGGCCTCGTCCTCCCCTATCTCGACATCCCGTTCCAGCACGCCTCGCCCCCGGTGCTGAAGGCGATGAAGCGGCCGGCCAACGAGGCGCGCGTGCTCGAGCGGATCCGCGGCTGGCGCGAAATCTGCCCCGACATCGCCATCCGCTCGACCTTCGTCGTCGGCTTCCCCGGCGAGACGGATGCGGATTTCGAATACCTGCTCCAGTGGCTGGACGAGGCCCAGCTCGACCGCGTCGGCGCCTTCCGCTTCGAGCCGGTCCAGGGCGCGGCGGCGAACAGCCTGCCGGGGGCGGTGCCCGAGGAGGTCAAGGAGGAGCGCTACACCCGGCTGATGGAGCTGACGGCGCGCGTCTCGGCGGCCAAGCTGCGGGCGAAGATCGGCCGCACCATCGACGTCCTCATCGACGAAGCCGACGGGGAAGGCGGCGCCACCGGCCGCTCGAAGGCCGACGCGCCGGAGATTGACGGCGAGGTCCACCTTCGCGACGCGGCCGGCCTGGTCCCTGGCGACATCGTCCGGGTCCTCGTCGAGGACTCCGACGACCATGATCTCTACGGCGTGCCGCTTGACTGACATCCAGCCGCGCCCCGCTCCGCGCGGCCGGACGCGCCGGTCAGCCGGCGACCGTGGTTTGCCGGTTCGCGCCGGCCATGCCGGCAATTCCGCCGACCACCGAGGCGAGGAAGATGCCGCCGACGGCTCCGACCACCGCCACCGTCAGCGTGTCGGCTCCGACCGTGCCGCGGTTGAAAACCTCATGCGCGGCGATGCCGCCGATCACCGCCAGTATCTTGCGGATCCACCAAGACCAGGGGCCCGGCCAGGGCGGGCGCGGCGGCGTCGGGCACCAATCGTCTCCGGCCCAGCCGGCGATCCCGGCCAGAATGAGCATTTCCATTTTCGTTCTCCTCCAGTCCATGCCGAAGTAAAACGCGGGAAACACAGCTCCCGGCGGCGGGTTAACATTCGGGGGTCGGCGCGTAAAGCGATCCGGCCCCGCCTCGTTTCTCGGACGTAAGGAAACCGATGAGCCGTTCCGCGCTGATCCAACCCGACAAAGGCCAGCCGGCCGTCGCCCTTCACCTCGTCGACAGGAAGGGCTTCGACTCCTGGCTGAAGGGCCAGTCCGAACGGGTCCGCCAGGCGCTGTCGGCGCAGGGCTTCCGCGGCGAGGGTTACCAGCTCGCCATCCTGCCGGGCGACAAGACGCATTGGTCGGCGGTGCTCGGAGTCGCCAATGTCGACGAGCTGAGCCCCTGGTGCCTGGCCAAGGCGGCCGAGAGCCTCCCGGAGGGCAAATACCGGGTCGAGGCCCGCGGCCCGGGGCCGGCGACGCTCGGCTGGCTGCTCGCCCAATATCGGTTCGAGCGCTACAAGAAGCCGACCGACGCCAAAGGGCCGCGAATCCTCCTCACTTCGGAGCCCGCCGCCATCGAGGAGACGGTGAACGTCGCCGAAGCGGTCAATCTCGTCCGCGACCTCGTCAACCTTCCCGCCGGCGATCTCGGCCCGGCCGAGCTCGAGGCGGCCGTTCGCGACGTCGCCGCCGAATTCCGAGCGGAGCTCGCCGTCACCTCCGGTGCCGCGCTCGACGAAGCCTATCCGATGATCGCCGCGGTCGGCCGCGGCGCCGCCCCCGAACGCGCGCCTCGGCTGATCGAGCTGGAATGGGGCGACCGCCGCCATCCCCGCATCGCCGTCGTCGGCAAGGGGGTCTGCTTCGATTCCGGCGGGCTCGACATCAAGCCCGCCTCGGGCATGCGGCTGATGAAGAAGGACATGGGCGGCGCCGCCCACGCGCTGGCGCTGGCCCGGCTGGTGATGGGGCGCCGGCTACCCGTCCGGCTTCACCTGCTCGTGCCGGCCGTCGAGAATTCGATCTCCGGCGCCGCCTACCGTCCCGGCGACATCCTCAAGAGCCGCAAGGGCCTGACCGTCGAGATCGACAATACCGACGCGGAAGGGCGTCTGATCCTCGGCGACGCCCTCACCCGGGCGGCCGAGGGCGAGCCCGAGCTGATCCTCGACTTCGCTACCCTGACCGGCGCGGCGCGGGTCGCGCTCGGTCCCGACCTCCCCGCCTTGTTCGCCAATGACGACCGCCTTGCCGAATCGCTGCTCGCCGGCGGCACGGCCGTCGCCGACCCGGTCTGGCGGATGCCGTTGTGGAGCGCCTACGAGGAGATGCTCGCCTCCGATGTCGCCGACCTCGCCAACGCTTCCGACGCGCCGCTGGCCGGCGCCGTCACAGCCGCCTTGTTCCTGCAGAAATTCGTGCCCGCCGGCATCCCCTGGGCCCATCTCGACACCTATGCCTGGCGGGGCTCGGCGAAGCCCGGACGGCCCAAGGGCGGCGACGCCTACGGGCTCCGCGCGGCCTGGGCGGCGCTGACGGAGCGCTACGGCGGCTGACGGCACGGGCGGTTTTTGCGTCGAATTCTCAATATTTATCGAAACGAAACGCGTCCTGACTGGTTTAGGAGCCGGAACAAGTCGACTGGAATTTGGAGACAGGCCAGTGTCAGAGCGCGCTCTCAGGAGCTGGATGCAGACGCTGATCAGCTATGTGCGGTCAGGGCAGCCCGACCTCACCAACCGCCAGATGGCGCTGCTGCTTCTCGTCTACCTCACCCCCGGACCGCACACCGTGCGCGGTCTTGCCCACATCCTCGGGGTTTCGAAGCCGGTGATCACGCGCGCCTTGAATACGCTGGGCACGCTCGGCTATCTGCGCCGCGTGCGCGACGAGGCGGATCGCCGCAACGTATTCGTCGCCCAGACCAGCATAGGGCAGGATTTCCTTGAGCGCTTCGAACGCAACATCGAGCAGCAGGAAAGCTCCGGCCGGCGCGGCATCACCAGGGAACGGGGCCTTCTCCTCCAGCACGGATAGGCGGATCACGCTCGACGGCCCGTCGGTCCGCCTCGACCCGCGAGTTCATGCCTGGCGCAGCGACATCGCCGACATCGCCCTCGCCGGTCGTTTGTTCGCCCCTCATTATGCGGCTCCGCTGATCCGGGCCTGCGGCCTGATCGCGACCGCCGTCCGCGAGGAGCCCGACGACGGCGCGCCGGCCGTGTCGGAGCTGCTGCCCGGCGAGGGCTTCGCGATGCTCGACGTTACCGCCGGCTGGGCCTGGGGCTATTGCCTCGCCGACCACCGCGTCGGCTATGTCGAGGCGATCGATCTCGCCGAGCCGCTCGAGGCCACCCATGTCGTCGTCGAGGCGACCGCGCCGATCCAGACCTGCGGCGACCCGCTGTCCGCGCCGCTCGCGCACCTGCCGATGGGGTCGCGTCTTCGCGGCAAGGTGCGGGGCGCGATGCTGCAGATCGAGGGCGGATCGGTGCCGCTCTCCTACCTGAGACCGGTCGGCGAGCTCGAGGGCGATCCGGTCTCGGTCGCCCAGCGGCTGCTCGGAGCCCCTTACGCGCGCGGGGGACGGACGGCGCACGGAATCGACTGTTCTGGGCTCGTCCAGCTGTCCCTCCAGCTGTGCGGCGTCCCCTGCCCGCGCGACACCGCCGACCAGCGCCGGCTCGGCGAGCCGCTGCCCGCCGGCGCGCCGCTGCGTCGCGGCGACCTCCTGTTCTGCGAGGATCATGTCGGCCTGATGGTCGACGACCGCATGGCGATCCAGGTCAGCTGGCAGGCGCAGAGGGTGGCCGTCGAGCCGTTCCGCTGCGCGGTTCCGGAAGGCAGCGGCGCGCCGCTCGAGCGGCGCCGCCTCGGCTGAGCTTGCATTCCGGTTCCGCAACGGTAACCTCCCCGCCCGACCCGGGAGGAGGAGGGAAAAATGAGCGATTCAATCGACGCCAGGCCGCCCGCCTGGTTCTGGATCGTGGCGGTGCTCGGACTGCTGTGGGAATTGTTCGGGGTCGCCATGTACCTCATGCATGTCGGCGTGCTGCCCAGTTCCGCCGAGATGAGCCCCGCCGAGCGTTCGCTGATGGAGAGCTCGCCGATGTGGGTCACCGCTTTGTTCGCGGTCGGCGTCTTCGCCGGCGCGCTCGGCGCGCTCGGCCTGGTGTTGCGGAGGCGGTGGGCGCGAACGCCGCTGATCGTGTCGCTGATCGCCGTCATCCTCCAGTTCGGCGGCTGGCTGCTGGCGACCGACGCGATCGCGGTGATCGGCCCGTCGGTCTTCGTCATGCCGGCGGTGATCGTCGCCGTCGCGATCCTGCTCGTCTGGATCGCCTCGGTGGGTGTAAGGCGGGGCTGGCTGAGCTAGGCTGAATGACTCTCGAGCCTCTCCCGCTTTTCGCGGGAGAGGGTGGAAAGCGCTACATCTCGCCGCGGGCCCGGCGGATCGCGAACCACTTGCGGACGTTGGCGTTGTGCTCGGCGAGCGTGTCGGCGAAGACGTGGCCGCCGGTCCCGTCGGCGACGAAATAGAGCGCCCGGGTCGGCGCCGGGTCCAGCACCGCGGCGATCGACTCTTTTCCGGGGTTGGCGATCGGGCCGACCGGAAGGCCCGCCATCGCGTAGGTGTTGTAGCCGTTGCGGGCCCGCAGCTCGGACGCCTTGATGCGGCGGCCGAGCGGCTTGCCTTTGGTGATCGGGTAGATGACGGTCGGGTCGGCGTCGAGCTTCATCCCCCGGCGCAGCCGGTTCGAATAGACGCCGGCGATCATCCGCCGCTCCGCGGCCTTGCCGGTCTCCTTCTCGACGATCGAGGCGAGGATCACCGCCTCCCCCGGGCTGGTGACCACCGTCGTCGGCTTGCGGGCGGCCCATAAGCGGGCCAGGGTCCTCCTCATCGCCGCCTGCATCCGGGCGAGCACGGCCGAACGGGCCTCGCCCCGGCGATAGTCGTAGCTGTCGGGAAGGACCGAGCCTTCCTCGGGCACCGCGACCTCGCCGGTGAGACCATCGGCCTTCATCAGCCTCTCCCACACCAGGATCGACGGCAGGCCTTCGGGGACGGTGACGAGGCGCTGCAGCGTCCGCCCGTCCTGGAGGAGGGCGAGGATTCGGGCGTGGCTGGAGCGCGCCGGGATCTCATATTCGCCGGCCTGGATCGGCCGGCCGCCGCCGAACAGCCTCGCCTGGAAGAGAAAGCGCTCCGCGGACGCGATCGCCCCCGCCCGCTCGAGAGTCTCGGCGGCCTCGGCGAGGCTGGAGCCCGGCGCGACGACGACCGCGACCGGACGGGCCGCCGGGCCGGGTGCGTTCCAGCCCTGGATGAACCAGAAGCCGACGGCGAGGACGGCCGCGGCGAGCAGGCCGAGCGCGAGCAGCTTCCTCATGACGCCGTCAGACGGCCTTCATCACCAGGCTCGCATTGGTCCCGCCGAAGCCGAAGCTGTTGTTGAGCACCGCCTTCACCGGCCGTTCCTTGGCGACGTGCGGGACGAGGTCGACGCCGGCCGTGCCCTCGCTCGGATTGTCGAGGTTGAGCGTCGGCGGGACGATCTGGTCCCGCAAGGCGAGGATGCAGAAGATCGCCTCGACCGCTCCGGCGCCGCCGAGCAGATGGCCGATCGCCGACTTGGTCGAGCTCATCGACAGGCGGGCGACATTGTTGCCGAACAGGCGCCGGACCGCGCCCAGTTCGAGCTCGTCGCCGAGCGGGGTCGAGGTGCCGTGGGCGTTGATATAGTCGATGTCCGACAGGTCGAGGCCGGAGCGCTTCATCGCCACTTCCATGGCGCGGTAGCCGCCGGCGCCTTCCGGGTGCGGCGCGGTGACGTGATAGGCGTCGCCGGACATGCCGTAGCCGACCATCTCGGCGTAGATCCTGGCGCCGCGCTTCTTCGCCCGCTCATATTCCTCGAGGACGACCACGCCCGCGCCCTCGCCCATCACGAAGCCGTCGCGGTCGCGGTCGTAGGGACGGCTGGCGCGCTCGGGCTCGTCGTTGAAGTTGGTCGACAGCGCCCGCGCCTGGGCGAAGCCGGCGATGCCGAGCGGACAGAGCGCGTCCTCGGCGCCGCCGGCGAGCATGACGTCGGCATCGTCCATCGCGATCATCCGCGCCGCGTCGCCGATCGAATGGGCGCCGGTCGAGCAGGCGGTGACGACCGCGTGGTTGGGGCCCATCAGCCCGTAACGGATCGAGACCTGGCCGGAGATGAGGTTGATCAGGCGGCCGTGGACGAAGTGCGGAGACACTCGGCGCGGGCCCTTCTCGTGGAGGACGAGCGCCTCCTTCTCGATTCCGGGCAGGCCGCCGATGCCGGAGCCGATCGAGACCCCGGCGCGGTAACGCTCCTCCTCGCTCATCTCGGTCAGGCCGGCGTCCTCGATCGCCTGGCCGGCCGCGTCGAGGCCGTAGACGATGAACGGATCGACCTGCCGCTGGACCTTGTGGTCGACCCTCTTGCCCGGGTCGAAGCCATATTCATGCTCCGGCGGCTTCACCTCGCAGGCGATCTGGCAGCTATAGTCGCTGGGATCGAAGCGGGTGATGCGGGTCGCGCCGCTCTTCGAGGCGAGGATGTTCTTCCAGCTGGTCTCGATGTCGGGCCCAAGCGGCGACACCATTCCGAGACCGGTTACGACGACGCGGCGCATGCGGAGCTCCTCAAAGGGCTGAAGGACGAACGGCCCCCCGCCTTGGGCGGGGAGCCGTTCCTGTCAAGCGGCTCGAGCACCGCCCGCCGGCGGGAAGGCCGTTCAGGCCTTGTGAGCCTCGATATAATCGATCGCGTCCTTGACCGTGCTGATCTTCTCGGCCGCGTCGTCCGGTATCTCGACCCCGAATTCTTCCTCGAAGGCCATGACCAGCTCGACGATGTCGAGGCTGTCGGCGCCGAGATCGTCGATGAAGCTCGCTTCCTCGGTGACCTTCTCGGCCTCGACGCCGAGATGCTCGACGACGATTTTCTTCACGCGATCGGAAGTCTCGCTCATGGTCCGTGCCCTTCCCTGGTCGTAGTTTTGCGGATGCCCTAGCCGCTCCCTGCCGGGGCTGGCAAGGGGCGGCAGCCGAAACGGATCGAACGCGTCACGGCATCGCCATGCCGCCGTTGACGTGGAGGGTCTGCCCCGTCACGTAGCCGGCCTCGCGGCTGGCCAGGTAAACGGCGGCGGCGGCCACGTCGTTCCCCTCGCCGAGCCGCCCGGCCGGGATGCGCGCGAGCAGATTGCCGCGCTGCGCCTCGGGCAGCGCCTCGGTCATCGCCGAGGCGATGAAGCCCGGGGCGATGCAGTTGACCGTGATCCCGCGGCTGGCCACCTCCTGGGCGAGCGCCTTCGACATTCCGGCCAGGCCGGCCTTGGAGGCGGCGTAATTGGCCTGCCCCGGATTGCCGGTCGTCCCGACCACCGAGGTGATCGCGATGATTCGGCCGTGCCGGGCCCGCATCATCGGCTTGAGCGCGGCGCGCGCCAGCCGGAAGGCCGCTTCGAGGTTGATGCGGATGACGTCCGACCATTCCTCGTCCTTCATCCGCATGGCGAGATTGTCGCGGGTGACGCCGGCATTGTTGACCAGGATGTCGAGCCTGCCGCCCAGCGCCTCGACCGCCTGCGGCACCAGGGCGTCGACGGCGGCGGCATCGGCGAGGTTGCAGGCGAGCGCCACATGGTCGCCGCCGAGGCCGCCCCGAAACGCGTCGAGCTTCTCGGCATTGGACCCGGAAAGCGCCAGCCGCGCCCCCTGCCCCGCCAGCGCCCGAGCGATCGCCGAGCCGATGCCCCCCGATGCGCCGGTGACGAGGGCGGTCATTCCTGATAGGTCGAACATGTTCACTCCGTAATTTGGTTCGCGCAGAGACGCAGAGACGCAGAGGGGTGGTAGTCATTCACCAGCCGGCGGAACCCTTCTTTCAAGGTAGGGCCACTGAAGTTGATGAGCAGCCCGACGGGTTGCTTGGACAGGCGTAGATAGGTGAGCAACTGCTTGGCATGCGCAGCATGCAATCGATCCACCGATTTGACTTCGATCAGGAGAGTGTCCTCGACGAGGATGTCGATGCGAAAGGCCGCCGGAAAGCGGATGCCGTCGAATTCAATGTCGACCGGCTTCTGTCGTGCAACGCGATAGCCGATCCGCGCAAGCGAAGCCGCGAGCAGAGTCTCGTAGACGCTTTCCAGCAGACCTGGACCGAGCTCCTTATGGAGCCGGATGGCCGCATCGAGCACGTCGCCGCTGATCCGGTCGATTTCCGTCACGCTGACTCTCTGCGTCTCTGCGTCTCTGCGCGAATCCTAGACGTCCTTCACCAGCGCGTCGATGTCGTCCATCGTGACGACGCTGGTCACCTTCGCGTCGGGGGCGATGCGCTTGACCATCGGGCCGAGCACCTTGCCGCCGAACTCGACGAAATGGTCGACGCCCGCTTCGGCCATGGCGGCGACGCTCTCGCGCCAGCGGACCAGGGCGGTGACCTGCTCGACCAGCAGCCGGCGGATCTCCGCGGCGTCCTCGACGGGGGCGGCGGTGACGTTGGCGTAGAGCGGGACCGCGGGTTGCCCGATCTCGACGTCGGCCAGCGCCCGTTCCATCTCGCGCGCCGCCGGCTCCATCAGCGGCGAGTGGAACGGGGCGGAGACCGGCAGCAGCACCGCCCGCCTGACCCCTTGCTCCTTGGCGATGTCGAGCGCCCGCTCGACGGCGCCGCGATGGCCGGAGATGACGACCTGGGACGGATCGTTGTCGTTGGCGACGGCGCACACCTCGCCCTGGGCCGCCGCTTCGGCGACGCTCCGGGCGGTCTCGACGCCGGCGCCGAGCAGGGCGGCCATCGCTCCCTGCCCCACCGGCACCGCGCGCTGCATCGCCTGGCCGCGAAGCTTGAGCAGGCGGGCGGCGGTCGGGACGTCGAAGCCGCCGGCGGCGCAGAGCGCGCTATATTCGCCGAGGCTGTGGCCGGCGACGAAATCGGCCTTGTCGATCGCGAGGCCCGACACCCTCAGGGTCGCCACCGCATTGGCCATGATCGCGGGCTGGGCGTTCTCGGTCAGGGTGAGCTCGTCCGCCGGTCCCTCGGCCATCAGCCGGGCCAGCTTCTGGTTCAGGGTGTCGTCGACCTCCTCGAACAGGTGGCGGGCGACCCGGCTGGCCTCGGCGAGCGCCTTGCCCATGCCGACCGACTGGCTGCCCTGGCCGGGGAAGATGAATGCGCGCATCGGGCTCCTCCTGTCGCCGCGGCTGCTAGGCCAGCCCGCGCGACAAAGGCAAGCGGGGGTTGCTTTTCGCCCGCATATGAGCCACATGGCGCGCGTCCGGGGCGGAGGCCGTGTGCTTCCGGCCCCGGTTCGCTTTTGAGAAGACAGCCGGAGGGGCGTCCGCATCGGGCGGCGTCAGCGATCGGCCAAAGACAAGGAAATGCGCAGCCATGCCGCTTTACGAGCATGTGTTCATCGCGCGTCAGGACCTGGCCCAGGCCCAGGTCGACGCGCTGGCGGAAGCCGCCACCAGGATCATCGAGGAGGCCGGCGGCAAGGTCGTCAAGACCGAGACCTGGGGCCTCCGCTCCCTCGCCTACCGGATCGCCAAGAACCGCAAGGGCCATTACGTGATGCTCGACTTCGACGCTCCGGCCGCGGCCGTCGCCGAGCTGGAGCGCCAGACCCAGATCAACGAGGACGTGATCCGCTACATGACCGTCCGCGTCGACTGCCACGAGCAGGGTCCGTCGGCGATGATGCGCCGCGGCGAGCGCGAGCGCGAGCGCGGCGACCGGGGCGACCGCGGCGGCCGCGACCGCGACCGCGACCGCGCTCCCCGCGATTTCGCCGACGCCTGAGAGAAAGGACCAGCAACATGGCACGCCCGTTTTTCCGCCGCCGCAAGAGCTGCCCCTTCTCGGGCAAGGACGCCCCGCGGATCGATTACAAGGACGTCCGACTGCTCCAGGGCTTCGTCTCCGAGCGCGGCAAGATCGTCCCCTCGCGGATCACCGCCGTCTCCGGCAAGAAGCAGCGCGAGCTGGCCGTCGCGATCAAGCGCGCCCGCCACCTCGGCCTTCTCCCCTACGTCGTGAAATAGGAGCGCGAGGACATGGAAGTCATTCTCCTCGAGAGGATCGAGAAGCTCGGCGCGATCGGCGACGTGGTGAAGGTGAAGAACGGCTATGCCCGCAACTTCCTCCTCCCCAACGGCAAGGCGCTTCGGGCCAACGAATCGAACCGCAAGGTTTTCGAGAGCAATCGCGCCCGGATCGAGGCCCAGAACGCCGAGCGCCGGGCGGCGGCCGAGAAGGAGTCGAAGAGCATCGACGGGGCCACCGTCAAGCTCATCCGCCAGGCGTCGAACACCGGCCAGCTCTACGGCTCGGTCTCGGCCCGCGACCTCGCCGAATTGCTCGAGGCGGAAGGCCACAAGGTCGCCAAGAACCAGATCGTCCTCGACCGGCCGATCAAGGCGATCGGAATGCACGACGTCAAGATCGCCCTCCACCCGGAGGTCTCGGTCACCATCCACGTCAACGTCGCCCGCTCGCCCGAGGAAGCCGAGCTCCAGGCCCAGGGCGTCGACGTCATGGCCGAGATGTTCGAGAAGGACGTCGCCGGCTTCACCGAGGACCGCGATCCCAACGCCGAGCCCGGGGAGATCGCGAGCGAGGCTCCGGCGGCCGCTGAAGCGGGGGCCGAAGCGCCTGCCGAAGCGGACGAAAGCGACGAGGCGGCGAGCGAAGCCTGACCATCCAAGTACCGACCCGGAAAGGCCGCCCGCTCCTTCGAGCCGGCGGCCTTTTCTTTGACGGCTAGTAGCTGGAACACCAAGCTCAGGAACGTCCTGAAATGGGTGACAGTCGGACATCCGACGGACCGCTCGAGAATGCTGGTTGCCGTTAGCAGATCTGCTTGCCGCAGAAGCGTCCTCGTAACCGACACACACACACGCTCGACCGTACGTGCAGGAAACGCTGCAGTGACCAGCCGAAGGCTCCCCCTCAGGTATGCATTCTGATTATGCTGCCGGTGAACACCTAATCTCGTCGACTTTCGTAGATTTCAGACGTCATTGCAATGATCAGACTTTCTCCATTCGCAAAGAGCATCCGACCTTCAGCCTCTGCGAGCACCACTCTTGGGTGCATCAAAGGGTTTCTCCAATCGTCCTTCATCTGCTCCAGCTCACATAAGGTCTTCTCGTCTGGACCGCCCGAACTCTTTTGCACTAGGCGAAGCTCCGAGATATATTGTCCCCACGTTCGTCGCTCGCGAGGGAGCAGCCCAAAAGTTGAGGAATAAACTTCTAGTACCCCTTCGACAGCTCTCGCGACATGAAATCCGCTCGCTGAGTAGAGCTCGAAGGCTAAACACCTACCAGCCGACTTCCACTCGGTCTTTGACTTCTCCGGCATAACGGCCTGAGCAAAATTGGGAAAACAATGGTCCGCTTCGTCTATAAGCTTCCGGACGTCATATATTCCTTGGCCCGATACAGAGTAGTGCGCGGCATGATCTAAATGCTCTCTTAAGATTGTTTGAAAGTCTTGTATATAATATCCAAGGAGATCCCATCCCTCGAAGCTAATTAGATTTTCGTCGTTTTCCTCAGAATATATCAGCTCTCCAGAATGATTCTTTATAAAAGCGAGCTGGTGCATTTTTGCCAGCTTGATGGAGAGTTTTCTTGCAACTCTCCCAGATAGACCTGGATATTCACGCAGTGTTTTATTCAGATGTATTAGCGCGATACGTAGCTCAAATGCAAAAATCTGATATCTTTTCTTCGAACGATAATAAATCGTTCCCAGCGATTCGCCAAGTTCATACAGGTGGAAATGATTAAGTCTTTTCATATCGCTGCTCATCAATCCAGCATTGCGTTGAGTGAAGCGGCGCCGCTCGGGGGCTTCCACTAGGCGAAAGGGTGACAGTACACATTTCCCGTCCGTCGTGGGCGGCACCTGAGCGCCAAAATGTAACTGTCACTGTTTTCGGCGGCCCTGATGGTACTCGCGTAATCCGATCAGAGCCAACGACAGGAGGGTCAGGAGGATCGCGGCGCCACCAAAGGCATCGCCGACGTCTTCCATGTGATCGCAGTTGTTGAGATCGGATATGGTTTCCAAGAAGTTGCGGTCATGCGCTCTCAGGCCACTTGGTAGCTGACGGATGTCCAGATCATTCACTTTCCTAGAGAGCGCCACCATATACCGAAGCGAGGTAAGCTGCTGATCTGTCGGATACTCGAACAATGAAGGCTTAGCGTCGGGTAGAGATGGAGTAAGCATTATAGCAGTGTTGGCAGCGGTCACCGCGAGGAAGGCGTACTCTCTCCGCTGCTCGACATCCATGGTGCCGAGTGCCAGGGCCGCGTAAGCTCGCGCCTCGGGTATTTTGTGTAGAGCCGCACGGAGCTCTTGTAGATCTGGCGAGCCGTTCTTCAGAAGCTCTCGTCTCACGTTGCAACTCTGGATGTCACCGGCAATGTCACCAGAGATGTAGGTCCCTGCCGTTCCCAAAACGATGGCTACAGCCGCCGCCGCCGATAGCCCCCGAGATCGGGCACCCCGCTTCACGGCTTGTACGATTGCAGACCTCGCCCTGCGTAGCCTTGTCGCGCCTCTCACGCCTAGGGACCTCCCACGGGTAAACAGTGACAATATACATTTTTCGCCCGCCGGGTGAGGTGGAGCGGCATCGGGAAAATGTGGTGTCACCCTTTCCCCGGTTACGGCTCCTTCGGTGCTTTGGTGCTTCGGGTGAGAAATGCTTCGACCATGTACCCACCGGGCACCGGGAGAGATTTCACCCGAAGCACCGAAGAATCAGCACATGGCCCGGGTGCCGCGAATTGCCTAAGGCGCCGCCACCCGCATCTCCACCACCCCTGCCGCGACCTCCGCCAGCCTGCGGTCGAAGCTCAGAAAGGCCGTGCAGTCCCGGGCCGCCGCGAGGTGAAGGGCGTCGGCGAAGTCGAGGCCCTGCTCGGCCCGGTCCAGCGCCAAGGCGGCGAGCGGCGGGTCCTCCAGCGTCACTCCCGGCAGGCCGGCGAAGTCGCGAAGCGCACGGACGAGGCGCTCGGGTGCGAAGCCGTAGCCGCTTCGCAGCACCCACTCCGTCTCCAGCAGGACGGAGGTCGGCACGAAGATCCCGCCGGCCTTGACCAGCTTGCGCGCCCTGGCCGTCTGCGCCGGATCGTCGCCGGTCAGGAAGCGGACGATGACGTTGGTGTCAATCGCGCGCACGCCGCCGCGCCTCGGCCGCGACCGCCGCGTCCATCTCCTCGATCGTCAGCGCCTTGCCCTCGAAAGCGAGCGAGCCGCAGACGGCGTCGATCTCGGTCGCGGCGAACAAAGGGGCCGCCTTGAGCAACACGCCGTCTTCCCTGTTCTCGACGGTGAGCCGGGTCCCCGCCTCCCACCTTTTCTGCTCGCGAACGGCCTTCGGCAGGATCACCTGCCCTTTGGTCGAGACCGTCGTCGTCAGCCGCTCCGCCCGCGCCATGTCCGAATTCCCTGGGTAAGACACAGGTAAGATAAGTCGTCCCGGCCGACGCGGCAAGGTCATTCGCTTTGTCTCCGCGTCTCCGCGCCTCCGCGTGAACCCTCAATCCCGCGGCGACACCCGCCTACGCCGCCCGATGCAGCTGCGGCTCCGGGATCGGCTCGCCCGCCTTGCGCGCGCAATGGATCCAGGCGGCGATCGCGTCCTCGACGTTGGCGAGCGCCTCCGCGCGAGTCTCGCCGTATGACAGGCCGCCGTGCAGCTAAGCCACCGCCACCCGCATCTCCGCCACGCCTGTCGCGGCCTTGGCCAGCCGGCGGTCGAAGCTCAGGAAGGCCGTGCAGTCCCGGGCCGCGGCGAGGTGGAGGGCGTCGGCGAAGTCGAGGCCCTGCCCGGCCCGGTCCAGCGCCAGGGCGGCGAGCCGCGGGTCCTCCAGCGTCACTTCCGGCAGGCCGGCTCCTTCCGGGCTCATATTCCGCATCCTGATCCGGAGGCTGCCGGAGCGATGCGAAACCGCCTGCCCTCAGCGCGTATCCCTGCTTGGCGGCAGCCAGCTGAAATCGAGGTCCTCGGTGCGGTCGACATAGCCGGAAAGCGCGACCAGGCCCGGTTCGTCGACGATCTCCAGGATTCGCCCGGCCGGCCGGATAAAGCCCTCGGCAATCATCCTCGACCACATTCGGCTGGTGTGGACCGGGGTGATCGCGATCACCTCGGCCATCTGGGCGCGGGTCAGCAACATCTCGAAGCGGTTGGTCATGGCCGGATCGATTCGGCGCAGGCGGTGGAGGATGTCGACGAGCAGGAAGGCCATGCGGGCCTTCGACGATTCCCGGCCGATCACCGCCATGAGGTCGCCGAGCACCAGCCGCTCGGCCTGGGCGAAGACGAACATCAGACCGGTGAGCCGGGGAAACCTCTCGAACATCTGGGCGAAGTCGCTGCGTCTGAAACGCGAGACGACAACGTCGGAGACGGCTTCGACGTCGGCGGCGTGGTGACGCATGGCCAGGCTCGGCATCGCCAGCATGTCGCCGGGGAAATGGAGGCGGCGGACCTGGCGGGCGCCGCTCTCGAGCTGGCTCAGGGTCATGGCCCAGCCGCTGCGCAGGACATAGGCTTCGCCGGCCGGTTCCCCCGCCGGCTGGATGAGCTGGTGGCGCCGGAATTTCAGGGTCCGCTGCTCGAGCGAGGCGAGGAAGGCGAGCTCGGCCGCACTCAGGCGAAGACGCCCGGCCGTCCGCTGGTCGATCAGGCTCGCTATCATCTCTCGCCTTCGGAAAAGGAGCCGCGCCGTCGGATGCGCCGGACGCGACGGCCGCGAAACAGGATTATGATGATCTGGATTATCGAACCTGCGCCGGATGTTGTCTAGGCCAGCCTCACTTCGGGTTCGAGCGGGGGCGCGACGAAACCTTGGAGCCGATTATGGACACGATATCCCCCCGCTCGGACGAAACCCGGCAGGATGGCATCTTCACCCGGCGGCAGCTGATGCGCGTGGGCGGCTCGGCGCTCGTCTGCACCACCCTGCTCGGCGGCTGCGCTTCCGGTCCGCTGGCGCGGGCGATGTTCCCGCGGGTCGAGACCGGGCCGGCGGCGCCCGAGGCGGTCGGCGGCGCCCAAATCGGCCGGCTCAACGGCGGCGCCAAGCCGATCTACGTGGCCCGGCCGGGAAGCGCCGACCCGGTCGAGCATTCGGTGGCCGACACGCTTTTCTGGGGCGAGCAGCTGATGGAGCATGCGATGTTCTTCGCGATGCTCATGCCGGGGGCGGAGCTGGCCGGACCGCGCGGGCAGGCCGAGCAGTATCAGCGCCAGTTCGGCGATCATCTCGCCCGGCTGCGCCGCTCCAGCCTCGACCGCGGAGACTATGTCGCGTTCAACAATTCGACGCTCGCGCTCGCCCGGCCCTTCATAGCCTACAAGCGCCAGATGCAGCAGGAGCAGGACAGCGGCCGCATGCACAGTCTGGTCTGGCCGCTCTTCTTCGACCACACCGCCGGCGAGGCCGAGCGGTTCGTGCGCCGGCTCGAGCAGCTCAACCGCGGCGACACCTCCTCCTCGCGGACCGAGGTCATACCCTTCTGGTCGGACAAGATGGCCGAACATGCCGAGTTCGTCTCGCACCTGCTCGATCCCGACGAAGATCTCCTCGTCAAGGTGACCGAAGAAACGAGCGACCTGTTCCGCGGCCTCGAGAGGAACCCGAGCCGGGGCGGCGCGGAAACCGCCGTTCAGGCGATCATCGACTTCAAGACCGCCGCCGGCCGGGGCATCCGGGACGGCAGCATCGACAGCATCATCCACCCGGCGCTGGCCGACCATGTGCGGCGCGAAGCGATCCGGTTCCAGGACGAGCTGAGACGGTCGGCCTGAACGCGGGACGAGCGCCGGCGACGACGGGCCGGGGGGACGGAGGCCCCCGGTCATGCCGGCTTCACCGAGGCGCGGGATCCGAACGCCGAGCCGGGCGAGATCGCGGCGGCGGCGGAGGCGGCGGCCGAACCGGAAGCGGGCGAAGGCGGGGGCGCGAGCGAGACGCAACGTCCCTCTTCCCCTCCCGCTTTTCGCGGAAGAGGGGGGACCCAAGCCGAAGGCTTGGCGGGTGAGGGCCTTGCCGAGTCCGGTCTGCAGACGCTCACCTCCCACCACTCCGCGGCGGGCCCCTCCCCTCCCGTAAGGACGGGAGAGGGCTTATCCGGAAGGTCCGCCCGCGCCTCCGGGCCGGCGGCCTTTTCGTTGGCGGCCATAGGGGTGGGAAGCGCCCGGCTCGGGGATGAGGCCGGGTGTGACTGCCAGCACGTTAGCTGTTACGTCGTCGCGGTCGCGGACGCGCGCCGGCGACTTTGAGGGGGGATAGCCATGTTTCGTCCTTTGCAAATGCTGATCCTGGCATCGCTGGCGGTTGGTGGAGCCGCCCGTTCCCAGACCGCCGTCATGCCCGCCCATCAGCTGTTCGTTTGGACGGGCGACCCGGCGAAGACGGGAAACGACTTCGTCGTCGTGGTCGACGCCGATGCGGCTTCTCCGACCTACGGCAAGTTGGTGACCAGCGTCGCCACCGATCAGAAAAGCGTGAAAGCCCATCATACCGAATATGAGATGCCGGCCAGCGGAATGCTGTTCGCCAATGATCATGATGCCAATCGGACCATCATCCTGGATCTGCGTAACCCGGGTCAGCCCCGGCAAGCCGGCTCCTTCGGGAGCCTCGGCGGATTCAGCATGCCGCACAGCTTCGTTCGCCCGCCCAACGGGAACGTGCTGGCGGCCTTCCAGTATCCCGATCATGGCGGCCATATGGCCACGGGCGCGAAGACCGGGGGGCTGGTAGAAATCGACGATGCCGGCAAGATGGTGCGGTGGGCCAGCAACGCCGATCCGGCTTTCGCGGACGAGGGGCTGCTGCCCTATAGCCTGGCGGTCTTGCCAAAAATCGATCGGGTGATCCTCACCAACTCGCCGATGGGCGACGATTTTTTGTTGACCAGCAACACGTACCAATTGTTCCGGCTGTCTGATCTGAAGCTGCTGGGGACATACCGGCTGGACCCCGGCCCAAGGCTCAACGGTCATGTCTCTCCCGAGGAGCCGCGCATCGGGCCTGACGGAGCGGCATACATCCAGACCCTGTCGTGCGGGATACAGCGGGTGACCGGCATGGACGGCCCCAGGCCCAAGGCGAAGCTGGTTCACCAGTTTCCCGGAAGCTGGTGCGGCGTGCCGACCATCGTCGGTAGGTATTTGGTGCAGAGCGTTCCTGCCATTCACGGCTACATCGTGCTCGACATCGCCGACGGCGCCCGCCCGGTCGAGGTCTCGCGACTCGTCATCAACGACAAATACGAGCCTCACTGGACAGGATGGGACAGGAAGTCGCGGCGCCTGGTCGTCACCTCGGGGCAGTCCGGCGATCGGATGTACCTGCTCAAGCTCGATGAGGCGAGCGGAGCGCTGACCATCGACGAATCGTTTCGCGGCGAGGATGGCAAGCCCGGTTTCAGCTTCGCCAAACGGGCATGGCCGCACGGCTGGACCGGGGAAGGCAAGCCGCACGGCGCGGTATTTTCCCGGTGATCGTAACCTGGGGCAAGCAGCGACGGGGAAAACAGCGACGGTATCCATTTTTCGCCGGCCGGATGTCGAGGAGCGGCCCCGGGAAAATATATGCTGTCACTGACTTCCGGGGCTGGCCCGGAGAAGCCGAGCTCCAGGCCGAGGGCGTCGACGTGATGGCCGAGATGTTCGAGAAGGACGTCGCTGGGTTCACCGAGGAGCGGGATCCCAACGCCGAGCCTGGGGAGATTGCGGGGGAGGTTCTGGCCGCGGAAGCCGAGGCTGCTCCCGCCGAAGCGGAAGCGGGCGAAGGCGAAGCGTAAGGCCCTCTTCCTCTCCCGCTTTCCGCGGGAGAGGGGGGACCCAAGCCGAAGGCTTGGGGGGTGAGGGTCTTGCCGAGTCCGGATTACAGACCCTCACCTCCCACCGCTTCGCGGCGGGCCCCTCCTCTCCCGTAAGGACGGGAGAGGGCTTATCCGAAAGGCCGCCCGCTCCTCCGAGCGGGCGGCCTTTTCTTTGGTAACAGTAACCGCTTGGCAAATTGGAGGATCACGCCTCGGACTAGAACTGCCTTCGCCCCTTAGCCTAATTTTGAATCCGCCCGCCGCGCCAGCAGCGCTCCGATTCCACCTTAGGAAGATCGTCAGTCGTCCTTGTCCCACTGATGGCGGCAGTAGTCGCAAAGAGTGTCCCCAGCCCTCTCGATAGGACCATTGCACAGGTCGCAGCGGCGCGCGTTCGCCCGCCAACGATCCTCGTCTTAAACCAGCCGATTCTTATCTCGTCCCATGGCGCGACTCCAAAACGGCTGGTCAATATATAGGCTTTCGCGGTTACTGAATTTGGAAAATTGAGTGCTGGTTGCCAGGTACGTGCCTGGCACTGGGCGTCCTGGTACTGGGCGTCCGCGCCTCGCGGTCAGGTCGAGGGTGTCAGGGGTCGAACGCAGTCAGTCCCGAGCCGGGGCGCCTGGAGCGGCCATGATCTCGGCAAGCATAGCGGACCCGATTGCTGTAATTGACCATCGCACTGGCGCTCGCTGCCCCAGTTGGGTCCTCGCAACCAAGCCCCGCCGCTCAAACTCTGTCAGCGCGACGTATACGCTCCTTACGTCCGCGTACGGGCGACTGAGCCGGTCGTGTATCTCCGGCGCCCTCAGTCCTGGCTCGCGCGAGACGATGCTGAGCAGTTCCGGTGTGCGCGAGTTTCTCAGCGCGCTTGAGCTTGTTCTGGTCTGCTTGCGCGATTGAACGAGCGCTCGCGCCTCTCGCGCATCGGAGAGCCGCCTCTGGGCTGCGCGAGCTGAGATTGACCGCCCCTTCGCCTTGGCGGAGGAGATAGCCGCCAGACCTTGTTTGGTGAGCCGATACCGTGGCGCGCGGCCTTTCACCTTTGACTGCTCGATGTATCCGCTCACGCGCAGCCGCTGCAGATGCTGGCCGGTGCCGCAGCGCCTTTTCGGCTTGAGGCCCGAGACATCCGTAAGGTCCAGCGCCCGCGCTTCTCCCAAAGCATCCAACGCCAACATGAGCTTTATGTAAGCTGGCTTAAAGGCGGCGGTCTCATCGATTGCGTCGAGGTGCTCGCGATCATGCTCATAGGCCGGGTGCTGAAGCCCTTTTCGGGTGAGACGGACGACGCGGCGCTTCGGCGTGCCGATCTCCTCGACAAGCCCCTTCACCGCTAGTCGCTGGAGGACGACGCGGTACCCGGGGCCCAGCTGCGCGTTGAGCGCAGTCCCTCTTACACCCCCCGCAGGAGGGAGCAGATTGAGCATGACCCCCTCCATCCGCGTCAGGGAGGGCGTGCGCGCGGCGATGGCGTCAATATCTCGCTGGCCCGACTGCACGTACAGCCAATCAGATGTTTCCGTGGCAGTTGGGACCCTGCGAACCCGGCCTTCCTTCATCAGCTTCTTCAACAACTGGTCGATCGCCTGCCGGCTCACCCCGGCCAGTTCGCGGAGCTCAGTAGCTGTATGCGGCGTGGCGAGCGCGTCTATAAGTTGCTGCTGACGCGGGCCAAGCGGATGGCTGCGGCCGATCTTCTCCTCGACTGCGACGTCGAGGCCCCCCACCTTATACACGCCATGCCGTACCTTCTCGATGTGGCCGTCCATCAGAAGGAGTTCGAGCGCCGCCCTGGCGTTCGCAATGTGCTTGAACTCGCGCGAGCGTAACACTCCCTTTTCGCGCACGAGGCTGAGGAGCTCAGCGGCGCCAGTTCCAGGCTTCGGCTCCCATGTCGGTGGCCGCCGGTCACCGGCCGCAGCTGCTTCCCGGTGCGGCTCGATCGTGATGTTCACGTCCTCGGCGCCGAAGTGGTGATGGATCACCTGCTCCATGCGGCGGCGGTCGAACGTCGGAGCTACGAACGAGATTGTAATATCGTAACCAGCCGCTCTCCCCATGCGCTTCCCCCTCCCCAAAATGATTGAAGCGCAGGTTTCGCGAGTTGGCAACTGTGCGGCCGCCCGAACGGATAGCTCGGTGCCGACAACCGCCGGAAAATGTATACTGTCACTGTTTTTCCTGCAGAGGAACGAGATGCCGAAAAGCCGATATAGCCGATTGGTCGAAAAGTCGATCAGCGCAGCGGTCGCCGCCATAGAGGTCTACAACAAGCCGGACTTCCGCTATCGGGAGGAAAGCTTTTGCATCCTGATGCTTAATGCGTGGGAGTTACTGCTTAAGGCCCGCATTCTCGTTGAGAATGGCGGCGATCTCAAATCCATCGAGATATGGGAAAAATATCTCACCAAGAGCGGCAAGAAGAGCGAGCGAAAGCGTGCAGCGAAATCTCGGTCTGGCAACATCAAGACCGTTGGCATCGAGCGAGCGATAGGGCTCGTCAAGTCCTATGCGGCGAAGTCGATGGGTGAACGATGCGCCCAGAATCTGACCCTTTTGATTGAAATCCGGGATACCGCGATTCATTTCCATCACGATGACCTCGGCCTAAGCGCCAGAGTCCTCGACGTCGGGATGGCAGCTATTCAAAATTACATGCGCTCCCTTAGTGACTGGTTCGACATCACACTGGAGCACATGAATTTTTACCTGATGCCGCTCGCCTTCCAGACGCCTGCGGCTGTGGTGGAAAGCCTTTCATCTACCGCCCGCCCGGCCTCCGTTTCTCGACTGCTCAAACACATTGCCGATCAAGAAGCAGCGGCGCCAGCCGAGAGCAACGATCCATATACCGTCACCATGCGGGTAACGCTGAAGTTCTCTCGCTCAGCGGCCGACGATGCCGGAATCGTAAAGATCGTGAAAGGGGGGGAGGGCGTACTCGCAATAACGTTGACCGAAGAGGACATGCGTGAACGGTTCCCCTGGAGTTATGAGGAGCTCACCCACCATCTTCGGCAACGGTACTCCAACTTCAAGGCAAACCAAGGTTATCACGACATCCGTAAGCCTCTCGAAGACGACCCGAGCTTCTGCCACGAACGGTATTTGAATCCGGATAATCCGAAGGGCGGCCTCAAACGATTCTATAACCCGAACATCCTCGCGAAATTCGACGAACATTACGAGAAGTCTTAGCATGGCTTGGGCAGGCAATCCTGCGGTGACACCAGCTTACGCGAGGCCCGGGTGCCAGGCACGTGCCAGCTACGTGCCAGGCACGTGCCAGCTACGTACCTGGCACCGGCAGTCCTGTCCCGCTGGTGTTTTGAAAATGTATACTGTCATCCTTTCCCCTGCCCGAGCGCCTTCGGTCCTTTGGTGCTTCGGGTGAGACATCCTTCCACTTCTATGCCCGCTCGGCCGCCGACAGAGATTTCACCCGAAGCACCGAAGCACCGAAGAATCACTGCTTGGCTCAGGTGCCGCGAAATTGCTTAAGGCGCCGCCACCCGCATCTCCACCACGCCTGCCGCGACCCTGGCCAGCCGGCGGTCGAAGCTCATGAAGGCCGTGCAGCCCCGGGCTGCCGCGAGGTGGAGGGCGTCGGCGAAGTCGAGGCCCTGCCCGGCCCAGTCCAGCGCCGTGGCGGCGAGCCGCGGGTCCTCGAGCGTCACTCCCGGCAGGCCGGCGAAATCCCGGAGCGCCCGGACGAGGCGCCCGGCCGGGAAGCCGTAGCCGCTTCTCAGCACCCATTCGGCCTCCAGCAGGACGGACATCGGGCACCCGAATGACTGTCGCTAGCGACAGTCACCGACCACCCTGCCCGTTTCGAAGGGTCGCTCATCTTCGCGCGGAGACGCAGAGACGCAGGGGGGTCCGGCCCAGGCGCGGCCGCGGTGCCACGCGCCATCCTCTCCGCGTCTCGGCGTCTCTGCGCGAACCGGTATGCGAAGGTGGACCGCCGCATCGCTTGGGATTTGCTTGCCGGGCACCCGAGTGACCGTCACTAGTTGACAGTCACCGACCCCAAGCTTTTCCTCCGCGCCTCCGCGCCTCCGCGCCTCCGCGTGAACCCGGTAATCCTGCGGGCGGCCCCAGCTCACGCCGCGCGATGCAGCTGGGGCTCCGGGATCGGCTCGCCCGCCTTGCGCGCGCAATGGATCCAGGTGGCGATCGCGTCCTCGACGTTGGCGAGCGCCTCCGCGCGTGTCTCGCCGTCGGACATGCAGCCGGGCAGCTCCGGCACGGTCGCCAGGAAGCCGCCGCCGTCCTCGTCGGAGAGGGGCTCGATCACCACCTTGTAACGGCCGCGGGCGTCGGTCACGTCTGCTCCTCCCGGGCGGCCCGAACCGCGTCGACGGCAATCGTCGCCAGCCGCTCGATCTCCACCGGCGCACCCCCTTGGCGGCTTCGCGGCTTTGCGTGAGGCAATCCTCGGACCTCCCTGCGCTCTCGGCGGCCTGAATTGGGTCGCACGCAAAGCCGCAAAGAGGCTGCACGCGGCTCACCTCCCCGTGAGAATGAATTCCACTGTTTAGCGTAAACCTTGTCATTGCGCTACGGGCTTTCCATGGAATTGCGGCACCGCCGCCGGGGAAGCCGACCTCGTGCCCGCCCGGCCGCCGACACGGATTTCACCCGAAGCGCCAAAGCCTCCAGGACTCGGCACCTGGCCCGGATGCCGCGAATTGCCTGAGGCGCCGCCACCCGCATCTCCGCCACGCCCGCCGCGGCCTTGGCCAGACTTCGGTCGAAGCTCATCAAGGCCGCGCAGCCCCGAACCGCGTCGGCGTAGCGGACGAGCATCCGGATATATGCCGGCTCGATCGGCCGCCGGAAGGGGATTGCCGTCCCCTCGAACCCAAGGTCCGAGCCGTTCGCCCGAAGACTCCGCCCACCCGCCTTGCAAAAATTTGCAGCTTCGGGCCCGGGCCGCGCGCGGGCCTGCAAGAGGGCGCGGGACCGGCGGGTCCGGACTCGTCCCGGCGGGCCGCCGGGCGCCGCCGCGGGGGCCGGAAAAGCGGGTCGATCGGCGTCGATTCGCGGCGATTCCGGGCGTGAAGCGGCGATTTCGGGGCCGGGTTCGGCGTGGCTTTTCGAGCCCGTCCGCTCTCTGAGCGAGAGCCTTTTTCGGGGTCGCAGCCGGCCTCGAATCGCCCGCAATCGCGATTCGCGCGAACGATTCGAACACTTGCCGCCGGTTTCGCCGCCCGCCGCCCGCCGGCCGCCGGACCGGGCGGCGGTGGCTGGACATGGCCGCGCCCGGGTCTAGAGGGGAGGCGATGCTGAAGCTGATCATCGGCAACAAGGCCTATTCCTCCTGGTCGCTGCGCGGCTGGCTGGCGGTCAAGCAGTCGGGCCTCGCCTTCGAGGAGATCACCGTGCCTCTGTTCGACGAGGCGTGGGAGAAGACCCGCGAGGGCAACGAGTTCGCGCCGTCGGGCGGCAAGGTGCCGGTGCTGTGGGACAGCGAGGCGGTGATCTGGGATTCGCTCGCCATCGTCGAATGGCTCGCCGACCGGACCGACCGCGACCGCTACTGGCCTAAAAACGAGGTCGCCCGCGGCATGGCCCGGTCGATGGCGGCGGAGATGCATTCGAGCTACGAGAATCTGCGCCGCGAATGCCCGATGAACCTGCGCCGCCAGTTCCCGCCGAGGGCGCTTTCGGAACTGGTCCGCGCCGAAGTGGTGCGGATCCTCGAATTGTGGGCCCAGGCGAGGGCCCGCCACGGCGGCGGCGGCCCCTATCTGTTCGGCACGTTCGGCGCGGTCGACATCATGTTCGCGCCGGTCGTCACCCGCTTCGTCACCTATTCGGTGCCGGTGCCCCGCTTCGCCGCCGCCTACATGGAGGCGATGCTGTCCCATCCGTGGCTGCGCGAATGGGTCGAGGCGGCGCAGCAGGAGCCCTGGGTGATCGAGCAATACGAGACTGCCGCTCAATAAGGCGTGCCGTCCTTGCGGGTGTAGCGGCCGGTGGCGCCGTCGAGGTGGAGGTCGATGTCGGGATAGTGGCAGTCGCTCGCCGCCGACTTTCCGATCGCGACGAAGACGCAGGGCGAGCCGCCGCGGTTGACCAGCCGGTGGCCGTCGGCGACGCCCTTGGGAAAGGCGGCGCAGTCGCCGGCGCGCATCACCGTCTCGCCCTCTTCCTCGACCAGCACCGCCTCGCCTTCGAGCAGGACGACGAACTCGTCCTCGCCCTCGTGCCAGTGGCGCTGGCTGGAGACTCCGCCGGGCTCGAGCGTGACGTGGCTGACTCCGAAGTCGCTCAAACCCGAAACGGGGCCGAGGCGACGATAATGGCGCTTCGCCATCTCCTCGCGCCAGGGCGAGGGATAGCCGGTGGCGTTGTTCCGGGGAATCGAGTCGAGGTCGAGCTTGGGCATTTCGCGGGCCTCTCGCTGGGCAAGGCGTCGGCCCCTTGCTAGGCGAAGCCGCATGAGCGTTGCAATCGACCCGGTGGAGCTCGCCTCCGCGCTGATCGCCTGCCCCAGCGTCACCCCGGCCCGGGGCCTCGTGTTCGACGTTCTCGAGGAAGCGCTTCAGCCGCTCGGCTTCGAGGTGCATCGGTTCGTCGCCGGCGAGGTCGAGAATCTGGTCGCGACCCGAGGCTCAGCAAGCCCCCATTTCGGCTTCGCCGGCCATCTCGACGTCGTCCCGCCGGGCGAGGGCTGGAGCGGCGACCCGTTCGTTCCGGAGGTACGCGGCGGCCTGCTCTACGGCCGCGGCGCGGTCGACATGAAGGGCGGCATCGCCGCCTTCGTCGCCGCGGCGGCGGAGGTCGCCGAGCATCGCGGCACGCTGAGCCTGCTCATCACCGGCGACGAGGAAGGCCCCGCGGTCCACGGCACGCGCGCGATCATGGCGTGGATGGCCGAGCGCGGCATCCGTCCCGACATGATCCTGATCGGCGAGCCGACCTCGGAGACGCGGCTCG
>Ga0196963_10000549_pt1 | contig 32739 bp, 29 predicted proteins | sample S1_5metaG_FD_148600 | JGI IMG/M metagenome (GOLD analysis project Ga0196963, IMG submission 148600) | Soil microbial communities from Anza Borrego desert, Southern California, United States - S1_5 | ecosystem: Environmental > Terrestrial > Soil > Desert | place: USA: California | collected...
TTTGTATTTTGCGATTTTTATTTCGGGGAGGGTAGCAGTTTTGATTTTAAACCCAAGCGGGTTTTTGCGAGCAAGTTTTGTGATGCTCACTTCCGGCCGGCCGATCGCATCGATCTTTTCTTGTTCCAGCATTTTTGGATACTCATCATGAATCGCGAGCTCTGCCATTTCTTCGAGGATGCGTGCTTCGGGGATTTTGGAGGCCAAAACATTTTCCGGCACTTTGCCTTTGCGGAATCCGTCTACCTCCATATGTTCTCCGAGCTTTTGGAGCGCCTTTGGGTAATAACTCTCAAAGAGCGTTGCGTCGAGTTCGCCTTCGAGTTCTACCTGGCTTTTTGGGAGTTTAGTTACTTTTAGAGACATTCCATTATCTTACTTATTTTTTGACTTTTTTCAAGTAAAAACAAAAACCATTCCCGGAATCAGCACGCATAAAATTCTGCCCGAGAATGGTTTTAGTTTTTTAGTTTACGGTATTTAGATCAACACCCGTATTCACGTCTGCTTGCTGGAGGTCTGCTTCGAGACTGCCGAGCTCATTTGTATCACTTTCGGTAACAGTTGTGTTGCCCGTCCCGTCTAGTTCGACATTTTTTGAGCTATTGGCTTTCCACATATAAAGACCCCCAAGGATAAGGATAATGATGATAATCACAAGTCCAACCATTGCCCCATTTGATTTTTTTTCTGGTTCCATAGTTTTAATGTTACTAATAATTATTATTCACTTGAATTATTTGTATCGGTACTTTCAGTTGAAGCTTTTACCTTTGCTTCTGCTTCGACTTTTGCTTTAACTGCCTCTCGAAGTGCTTTTACCGCATCGCCGAGTGCCTTGTGGGCATCTTTCACCAGCGTTTGGATTTCTTGAGCAAGTGTTCGGAGCTTTGTTTTGTCTTCCGCGCTTAGTTGGTTGGTTGATTTCGCGAGGATGTCGTTTGCTTCTGCAATTTTTTCCTCTGCATCACTCAACTTTGTTTCCGCGGTAGCTACAAAATCCTCTGCCGCGCTTACATCGACACCTTTTGCATCAAATTTTTCAATGTGTTCATTTAACTTGTCCTTAAATTTATTGATGCGCTCAACTGCGGCATCAAAACGGAGAAGCGCCTGTTCGCGACCCTCGATGCGGGCCTCCAGGACTTTTGCTTTTGTAATATCTTTTTCCTCTTTTATCTTCGCACGGAGGTCGGCCATCTTTTGCTTTGCCGTATCGCGGAGGGTTTTTATGTCACCACGTACTTCTGATCGTTTCTCCTTTATGTTTTCTTTAAATTCAAGGCGCTTTTCACGCAAATCTTTACCTCGAACCTCACCACTGGCTTTAATTTCTGCCTTAAACGCCTCGCGTTCTTTCTTGATCTCAAGCTCTCTAGCGGCACGCTTTTCTCTTAATTCCTTTAAACGATTTGGGTTATCTTCTGCTGCGATATCTACAGCGTACGCCATATTGGCGAAGCTGAGTGCGAGCAACAAAACAACAACGAACCCTACGTATTTTTTCATCCCGTTAGTGGCAGGTCGCGTTCGCTAGAGTGCTTACACTACCTGCAATTTAATTAATAAAAAATATTTCAACCATGTTCCCGTATGCGACCGCGGCCACTAACGGGATTCATAGTTTATTATACTCTTGTTAAATTATTTGCCAAACTTTTCATTGTAGAGCTTGATGGCATGCTCGATAGCTTTCATTGCGTCATCTTTACCTTTAAATCCATGAACAGTGTTCTTGATCGGCGTTTCTTTCTTTAGGTTCTTTATATTCTCAAAAAAATCTTTGCATTCTTTGAGCATATGCTTGTTGAGATCAGCGAGATCATGTACATCGTCCCAACGCTTGTCGTCGACAGGCACCGCGAAGATCTTGTCATCCGATTCGCCATCGTCAGTCATTTCCATGAGCGCTACTGGCCGTACCTTTACGAGGATGCCGGGAGGAATCGGATACGTGGCCAGAACCATGACATCGAGCGCATCGCCGTCTTCCCAGAGAGTTTGTGGGACAAAACCATATTCAAAAGGGTACGGCGCTGCGCCATAATTGGCCCGGTCGAGCTTGATAAGGCCAGTTTCTTTGTCGATTTCGTATTTATTATGAGAGCCCTTTGAAATCTCGACAATACAATTTATTTCTTTCGGGGCATTATCGCCTCGTGGAACATCGTGCCATAGATTCATATGTTTCGTATTGTAACAGATAATCTTTTAAAAATGCAAAGTCTATCCTGCGTTGCCTTCTAGTTCTTCGTCTTCCATGTTTGTTTCAGCTGTGTCTTCGAGAGGTTCTTGGTCAGAATTTACGAGCGTACCGTCGCCTTTGATATCAATACGCCAGCCGGTCAACTTGGCCGCAAGGCGTACATTTTGTCCGCCTTTACCGATCGCGAGAGAGAGCTGATCTTCCGCAACTTCGACAACCGCCTTGTGTTCTTCTTCATTTATGTCAATTGAAATAACCTTGGCAGGCGAAAGGGCATTGGTAACATACGTTTTTGGATTTTCGGACCATGGGATGATGTCGATCTTTTCGCCGGAGAGTTCCGCGGTAATTGTGTTTACGCGCGTACCTTTTTGTCCGACGCATGAACCAACTGCGTCGATATGTTCGTCGTTCGAATGCACTGCGATCTTGGATCGGGAGCCTGCTTCACGGGCAACGGACTTGATTTCTACAATACCGTTTTGGATTTCTGGTGCTTCAACTTCGAAAAGTTTTTGAATAAATTTCGGATGCGTGCGAGAGAGGCGAAGGTTGATACCGCGCGGCGTATCCTCGACAGAGTAGAGATATGCGCGAATGCGACGTCCGCGTTCCCAGTATTCGCCTGGAATTTGCTCTTCGGCGGGAAGGATGCCGGTTGCACGATTAAAATCTACATAAATATTGCCACGTTCTACTTTTTGGACGATACCGGAAACGATTTCACCTTCTTTGGTGCCGTATTCGTCTATGACTGACACGCGTTCTGCCTCGCGAATCTTTTGGATGATCACTTGCTTGGCAGTCTGGGCAGCAATGCGGCCGTAATCGTCTCGTGCTTCAAGCGGGAAGATTATCTCGTCGTTCAGTTCTGCATCTTTTTTAATTTTTTTTGCGTCCTCGAGGAGGATATGGTGTTCGCTATTGAAATGCACCCGTTCATCCGCCTGCGCCAAGGCTTCGGCGGACGAGTCCGCTTCTTTTTTTTCTGCTTCTTCGGGCATTATCGCAATACTGTCGTCTACTACTATTTTTACCTGGTAAAAGTTTGTTTGGCCGCTTTCCAGATCGAATTTTGCCCTTATAATTTGGCCGCGTTTACCATAATCCTTCTTGTATGCGGCAGCCATAGCCTGTTCAATCGCGTCCAAAATCTTTTCCTTTGGGATTTTACGTTCTTCCTCGAGTTGTTCTAAAGCTGATTTAAATGTTTTAAGGTCTAGCATATTTCTATATATTTTAGGTTTTATAAACAGAAAAGCCCTGTTCGGACAGGACTTGTACCTTTTTAGTATATCACACCAACCTTTGGAACGCAAATAGAAAACCAGAGGGAGAAATAGGAGTTATCCACATTTCATTAATGCCATGTCTGCGTGATCATATTATAATAGATATTATCTCTATATGCGCTTTCTAAGCTCTTCTATTCTCATGAGTAAAAAAATTGTCTCTTTTTTTGTGTTTCTTTCAGTTATTTTATCGGTTTCACTCTTTTATCAATCAGGAACTCCCGCACAAGCCGCTTGCAGCTTTAGCGTCGCCGGGGTATACGGCTTTTATAATGGTCAATCAACGGCAGACGTATACGTAGGCGCGGGCAGATACCTCATTGTAAATGGTACTTTCAGCCCTGAGATTAACACAGCTTTGATCACTATAAATGGAGCTACCGCGCCTGCTGCTAGGACTTCAAAGCAAATTAACGTTGATTTATCAAATGTAACTGCTGGCACCAAGACACTTAAAATTGAGCACCCTGCTTGCGCAACCAGTTTTTCAAGATCTATTGATTTCAAAAATCCACCCCCACCTCCGTCACCGAAGTATACTCTCACTGTTAACAAAGCTGGTACCGGTTCTGGAACAGTCACAGGAGCGGGAACATATAATTCTGGAACTTCGGTTACACCAACGGCAACGGCGAGCGCGGATTCAACTTTTGCCGGCTGGTCCGGTGACTGTAGTGGCACAGGAGCGTGTACGGTCTCAATGACACAAAACAAGACAGTAACCGCGACCTTTAACCTTGCAGTATTTCCTCCTCCTACAATCAATTTGTATTTCGATGGCGCAAAGACACGCACTATTACCGTCGGGAACAATACAACTATGAGTTGGGCGGGGAATTGGAGTAATCCTTGGACCTGCAATATCCATAACTGGAAAGGCTCAGATGGTGACAATACCAAGCCTGGCCCGATCATTTTCCCCAAAGTTTCTCCTGGCGGTTCATATGTTTTTGATGGCCGAGATGGGAGAAAGGCATTTCATTTAGACGCGCAAGCGGGTATATATGAATTTTCTCTTGTTTGTAATACGAGTACCGGTCAAACTGCGAAAACTACCGCGACGCTTACCGTGCTCCCTATTCCTCTTTCTGTTTCTGTAGATAAAGGAAGCTACTGTATCTACAAGGATGGATCAAATCCCAACGATAAACCTTATTATAAAGTTCAAGGGACATCTTATCTTTCTGGTTCATCGATAGCTTGGTCTTCGACCCAAAATGGCAAGCCAACTGGCGAAAACGATGCGGTATACAATACTCCACCCCTTGGTCCGCAAATATTAAATGCACAAGGCAGCTGGGCAGGATATGGCCTCCCTTGGAGGTATCCGAGCCCAAATGACATAGGCTCTTGGACAAAATCAATCAAAGTTTATAAAAACGGAGCCCTTGTTGCCAAATCAGCCCCAGTATCTTTTGAAGTGAAAGATTGCACTCCGCCGCCGATGTCGGGTACGCTCACGGCGACACCAGCGTCGTGTACTATTCCGGATAACGCAGCTACCTGCTCAGTTGATCTCCGTTGGACTACAGTAAATCCTCAAGCAACATCTTTGGTGACTTCTTCGTATCCGAGTGCGAACACAGCTGTTGCTTCGGGAAATAACGGAGGACCAGTTGCGGTTAATATCCCATTCCCAAGTAGAACATTTTTCCTTTACAACAATGGCAAGTCTCTCGTACCAACACCTCCAAGCGGCGCAGGTATAACAGTAAACGCATCTTGCGGACCAAATAGTGATTACATCGGAAATGTATGTCGTAGCCGATATGCTATTACCGCCACCCAAGCGGCGAATGGAACGATCGTACCTGCAGGCAGTACTGTTGTGAAATATGGCGGGAGCCAGGGGTACACAATTACTCCGGCTGCTGGGTATGCAGTCGGGGCACTTATCATAGACGGAATAACAAAACCAGCCGCGACTTCATATACATTTTCAAATGTCATAGCAAACCATACGATCAGTGCGACATTTGTTCCAACTGCATGTGCCAACGGTGCAATTAATCCACCAGCGTGCGACAAATGCGTAGCTGGATCGGTGATGATTAATGGCAAATGTACGCCGGTAACAGTTTCAGTAACTGCAACTACTCCATACAATACTACTCCAGGCGCAACAGTGGCTGTTGCATATGTTCCTACCACGAATTCCGGTAACACAGAATGCCGTCTCGTTGATTATGCTAGAAATCCAATCGCACCCGGAACATATAAAACCAGCCTAGGATCTGGCAATACTTTGAATTACAAAACTCTGACTACTTCCGGAACATATGGATTGTATGTCGAATGTCGAAATACGGCGGTAACTTCAGCTACTGCATATTCAAATCCAATCACCGTAAATGTATGTCCGGCAGGGAGCACCTGGAACGGGACTGTATGTGTTCCGGGAGCCAAGCCCAACCTCACTGCTTCTGCACCTACTCCATCTACTGCTACGGTCGGTGCCCCTTTAGTTTTTTCCTCTACTATCTCGAACGTAGGCACTGTTTCTACCGGAGCCTCGTTCTCCAATTTCTTCCAGCGAGCGAGTGGACCAAATGGCACAGGAACTATCACTGATTTAGCACCGAGCACCATGGCCGCACTCCCTGCAAACGGCACTGGTGTCGCTACTTCTCCTTCTCAAGCATTTGCTACCGCAGGAACGTATTCAATCCGAGCCTGCGCTGACAAAACAAATCGAAATAGTCTAAATGCAAGTACTGGGGCAGTCATTGATGAATCAAATGAAAATGACAATTGCAGTAGTGCATGGACGAATGTGGTAGTTAGTGCAACTCCACAACCCTCCGGCAGCATTGCAGTAACATCGTGTACAATTCCAAGCGGCCAATCGAGTTGTACGGTTATGGTCACTTGGTCTACATTTAATCGCATTCCAAATGCTCCGACAGCAGTGACGCGCAATAATCCACCAAACACTCCTTTCTCTACTGCACACTCGGAATCAGTTGGTAAGCCAAGTTCCGTAAAGTATGAGACAACCACTTTCTATCTCTATCACAACGACAAAGAACTTTCGCAGGTTTCTGTTCGACCTGGCATCGAAGTAAAATGTGCCCCAGGAACCACTTGGGATGGTACTAAATGTAAGCCCGACGATGGGGGCAATGGTGGTAACGGTGGTGGCGGAGGCGGAGGTGGGAACGGCGGAGGGAATAATGGAGGGGGTAATGGAGGAGCTAATTGTCCTCCTGGGAAGGTCGCTCTCTCTGCAGGAGTGGTATATGTTGGCTCACGAGCTGTTACTGCGTCTGCTAGAGTAGAGGGGGATGGCGGCGGAACATTTACTGTTGGAAGTGGAACTTTTGTTGCTACCCCTGGGAATTTTACCGACATAATTGGAAATCAGATCACAGGAAAAGGCACAACCACAGGCACAGCCACGGTTACAATTTCAGGTGTTGGTTGGAGGCATAGTAATGGTGCTACAGGGTGCTCCCTCACAGGAGTTCCCTTGCAAGTGAGACCTCAACAAGTAAACGAAAGTTAACTTAATATGAAAAGAATTTCACCAATTATTATATCTTCTTTTAAATTTATCTTAGTCTTCAGTATTTTCTTTATTGGTCTCATGGCGACTATGGTTCGGGACGCGAACGCAGCGGCCGACCTTGTGATTTATTGGAATTCATCAAATCCTGGCTATGTATTTCCCACCAATGCTGCTACCAATACTGCGCTTCGATACGCAGCTGTGATCCGAAACAACGGTGATACAACTACAGGAACTTTCCCGTATTTCTTTCAAACTGCAACAGCCGCGAATGGTGGCGGCACAGTTACAAACTTGGCATCAAGCACAACTTCTGCCCTAGCGGCTCTCACGAATGTCCTGGTCACTTCTCCATTAATTACCTTTAGTACTAATGGCACATATTCAGTTCGAGTGTGTGCTGACATGACATCTCCAAGCGGCGGAGGCAGTGTGACTGAAAATAGTGAAAGCAATAACTGCTCTACTTGGACTAATGTAAACGTGGCTGCGACAACTGCTTCTCTCAATGTGAATGTTAATCCTGCGAGTGGCGGCACGCTTAGTGCGTCCCCTCAGGGCACCTACAGCAGCTGGCCATGTACGAGAACATGTACTTCCACACATCCTACTGGTACACTTGTTACAGTTACCGCTAACCCAATTGCTGGGTATAGTTTCGGTGGTTGGTCAAGCAAGCCCGGGTATAATCCTCCCGGGGGGACAATCCAGTGTCTTAACTATTGGAATTCAGTTACAACAAGAACATGCACTGTCCCTCTCAGTGCCTCTGGCAGTGTATACTCTCATTTTGACACAATGAATGGTACACTCACTGGTTCCGGGTGTACTATTTCAGCTGGTTTAAGTAGCTGCAGCACTGACCTAAGCTGGAGCATCAATTATCCTGAGGCAAGTCCAACTGCCATCACAGCAACCGGTATGAGTAATATAAATGTCACTACAAGTACCACTACTCCGCAATCAGGCACGCAAACGGCAACGGTTCCGTATCCAAGCAGGACCTTTTATTTATATAACAATGGAAAATCTCTTGTACCGACTGCCGAATCGCCCGATGGTTCAGGTGTAACGATCACGGCCAGTTGTGCTGCTGGTACAAACTGGAATGGTGCTATATGTGTTACATCCAGCGCGCTTCGCGGTAAAACTCTTAAAGATGATAATGGAAATGGCGCTTATGATGTTGGTGAATTATATATCAGAGATACTACCAATCCTGGCTGCACGAATCCTTCGCATCCGTATACAACATCGATTAATTATAGTGGAACGTCGAATGGCTCCACGTCGCTTAACCAATGCAGCAGCTCTTCCGGAGACCCTATCTACAATGCACCTGTCCCCCCGGGTTCTTATACTATAACGGCAGTAGTGCCAGCGGGGTGGGAATATACTGGCACAGGTGCGAATACTCAATCGCAAAATGTTACTGCGCCATCTGGTGGGGGCGCCCTTGCCTTTTTCTTCATGAGACCAATTCTTTACCAGCCTGATCTCACCGCAGGGGCTGTCACACCAACAAATGCAGTTTCTGGAGTTTCTCAAACATATTCCGCGACCCTTTCTAATATTGGTAATGCCGGAACGGGTTCTTCATTCCCATACTTTTTCCAGTGGGCAACGGGTGCGGGGGGTAGCGGTACGATTACTGATCTTTCTTCTTCCACCATGGCGGCACTCTCGCAAGGAGGAAGCGGTACCGCGACTTCGCCGCTTCTTAGTTTTCCTTCGGCAGGTACGTATTCCGTACGGGCATGCGCGGATAAAACAAATTCTGCATCAACAGGAAGTATAACCGAAAGCAATGAAAACAATAACTGCGGTGCCTGGACAGATGTAGTCGTAAGTACGGCGCCTGGAGGTCTCCGTGGCAAAGTTTTGAAAGATGATGATGGAGACGGTGTGGCTGATGCGAGCGAGGTATATATCAAAGATCCTTCAAATACTGATCCAACTTGTACGAGTTCCTTCTATTCCTATCCTATAACAATAGGGTATACAGGACCGATGAGTGGCTCGGTCACGCTTATGCAGTGCGGCAGTCCTCCAACATATCATCCTATTTATGCAGTAAATGGATTAACTCCTGGTACATATACTCTTACTATTGCGGTACCACCTGGCTGGCAATATACTGGGTCTCCTGCTGAGCCACAATCAAGGACAGTTAACGTCCCGTCTGGGGGTGTCTCAGTTGACATTTTCTATATAAGGCAAATTCCTACGACTGTCGATATTTCACTTCTCAAAGAAGACGGTTCGCCTTTCCCTAATCCAGCTTCTCCTTCTGTATTCCAGGGTGAGTCTGCGCGGGTTGTGTGGTCTTCCAGTAATGCGGCAGCATGTACGGGCACCAATTTCAATGCCGGTACGCCCGGTACAAGCGGGAATCTGCTGATAGATCCCCCTCCGCCGATTGGAACAACTACGTATACAATTACCTGTAATGGTGTTTCAGATTCAATCACTCTCGTAGTAAAAAAGAAACCCGGATTCTTAGAAAACTAAATTTACTGTTATACTATATGTATGCAGATTAACGAAGAAACGCTCGCGAAATTTATTGCGGACTCTGGGCTCATTTCTCGCGACGACCTCGGAGCCGCAATACATGAGGCCGAGGCAAAAAAGCAAAAACTGGGGAATATTCTCTTGTCTCTAGGAAAAATATCTGACACCGACCTCCGTCGGCTAGAGGCACTTGCGATCGGTATTCCTTTTGTGAACTTGGTAGGCCAAAAGATTGATTTTGCCATCCTTTCTCTTATTCCTGAACCGATTGCTAGGAATTATAATATTGTCGCCTACAAGAAAACTCCCACCGAGCTTGAGGTTGCGATGCTTGATGCGGATGACCTCCCGGTTATAGACTTTATCAAGAAGCGCTCTGGGCTAAAAATTCTGCCTCGTTTGACCGATACTGCATCGATCCGGTCTGTGCTCGTGCAGTATCGCCAAAGTTTAAACACTGAATTTCAGAATATTATTCAAAAAGAGTCGAACACTCTCTCGACAAAACTAAAGAATGCAAGTGGCGGAGAACAGAAATCTGAATCAGAGCTGGCGCAGGACTTGCCGGTAGTTAAAATTGTCGACTCGCTTATCTTTCATGCGATTCTGCAGCATGCCTCAGATATTCATATCGAACCAGGGGAGAAAGACATGGTAGTGCGCTACCGCATTGACGGACTGTTACATGATGCGATGACTCTCGACAAAAGCGCAGCTCAGAGCATCACCGCTCGCATCAAAGTACTTTCTAATTTGAAACTCGATGAAAAGCGTTTGCCGCAGGACGGCCGTTTTAAGATTGAGCAAAATGGCGAAAAAATTTCTTTCCGCGTGTCGACACTTCCGACATTTTTTGGCGAGAAGACGGTTATTAGAATTCTCAAAGAGGATTCTCACGGGTTTTCTCTTGAAAGCCTCGGTTTTCATGGTGAAGGGCTTGAGCTCATTCACAATTCACTAAAACAAAAGACCGGTATGGTGCTCGCGGCAGGGCCAACAGGATCCGGAAAGACAACTACTCTCTATACCATGCTCGATATTTTGAATAAACCCGAGGTAAATATTTCAACTGTCGAAGATCCGATCGAGTATCAGATGCCTCGGGTTAATCAGACTCAAGTCAAACCAGAAATCGGGCTTACCTTTGCCAATGGCCTCCGAAGCTTGCTTCGCCAGGATCCGGACATAGTGATGGTAGGGGAAATCCGCGATGGAGAAACGGCAGGACTTGCGGTGAATGCATCGCTCACCGGCCACTTGGTGCTCTCTACTATTCATACCAACTCTGCTGCTGGCGCGATACCACGACTCATCGACATGGGCGTTGAACCATTTCTGATTACTGCCACAGTAAAGACTATTATTGCCCAGCGCTTGATTCGCCGCCTTACTGCGAGTAAGGAGAAATATAATTTATCTCCGGCAGAACTTAAAAATTTAGGTACTTTTGTGGATCTCGATCGTATGCTTTCACTCCTTAAGCTCGAGAAAGCAATAGGCCCCAATGACACCTGGGATACAGTGCCATTTTATCGCCCTGTCAAAACCCAGGAATTTGAAGATGGATACTCGGGACGTATTGGTATGCATGAGGTGCTCAAGGTAACGCCAACTATCCGCGAGATGATCCTTGCAGGCACTTCGCAGGATAATTTAGAGGCACAGGCAAAGAAGGAAGGGATGATGACTATGCTCGAGGACGGAGTGTACCAGGCGGTGCTCGGTATTACTTCGCTCGAAGAAGTGTTTCGAGTGGTATCGGAATAACGTCATATGCTTTTTTCATATACAGCGAAATTAAAAACAGGAGAAATTTTTGAAGGTACGATGGAGTCGACCGATCGATTTGCGCTTTCTCGTGATCTTCGGGCCCGGGGAGATACTCCACTTTCTATCACTCCCGCGAAATCAAGTGCTTTAAATAATATTCTTAACCTTGGCAGCAGATTTCGAAGAGTAAAAGCAAGCGAACTAGTCATCTTGACTAAGAATTTAAGCGGGATGCTTCGGGCGGGGCTCTCTCTGTCTCGCAGCCTTTCGGTGCTCAAAAAGCAAACCAAAAATTCATTACTCAGTGAGATTCTCGTATCACTTTCAAATGATATAGACTCTGGAGAGACATTTTCTTCTGCTCTTGCCAAATTTCCTCGTGTCTTTTCTCCGTTATTTGTATCCATGATCCGCGCGGGAGAAGACTCAGGCAACCTTTCAGGCGCCTTATCCCAAGTAGGGGCAAGTTTAGAGAAAACACATGCGCTTGTCAAAAAGATTCATGGGGCGCTCATGTATCCGGGAGTCATATTGTCTGCTATGGTAGTGATCGGTGTGCTCATGTTTGCCTTTGTGGTGCCGACCTTGGCGGGGACATTTAAGGAACTTGGGGTGCAATTGCCCTTTTCAACCAAGGTACTTATTTTTATCGGTACATTTATTTCCTCTCATCTCTTGCTTACCTTCGCGCTCTTAGGCGGGATAGCGGCCGGTATCTATTATCTTTTTCGTGCGCCCTTTATGGCGCGATATATTGATTTTACGCTTCTTACGTTGCCCGTATTTGGCAAAATGGCAAGAGAAATGAATACTGCTCGCACTGCTCGCACGCTCTCTTCGCTTCTTTCCTCCGGAGTTTCTCTGCTGAGGGCGATCGAAGTCACTGAAGACGTGGTACAGAACGTATATTTTAAAGAAGTGCTAGCCAAGGCGAAAAATGTGGTAGAAAAGGGTACTCCATTTTCAGAAGTTTTTAAGGCGCATACTAATTTGTATCCGGTGATGATGTCCGAAATGATCCAGGTAGGAGAAGAAACAGGAAAACTTTCCGATATGTTATTGCAGATCGCTACGTTTTACGAAGAAGAAATTGATAACAAAACAAAGAACCTTTCAACTATCATCGAACCAATTCTCATGGTCCTCATCGGTTCTGGTGTTGGCTTCTTTGCTATTTCCATGATTTCGCCACTTTATTCAATTTTAGGAGAAATACAATGATGAAAGAGAGAGGCTTTACGCTTATAGAATTTCTCATAACCTGTGCGGTGCTAGGTGTTCTCCTAGCTCTCGTCTATCCCCAATTTGCAAGATTTCGAGAGAATCAGGTCCTCAAGGCCGGGGTCACAGATATTATGTCTACTCTCAATAAAGCCCAATCGCAAGCGCTTTCTTCTATAGACTCATCCTCGTACGGCGTTTATTTTAGCGCAAACCAGATAGTGGTTTTTAAAGGTACGAGCTATTCTGTGGGTAATCCATCAAATGAAGTGATCAGCATTGTATCCCCGGCCTCGATTACTAATGTAACCTTAGGAGGAGTGAGTAGTAGTTCAGGAGAGTTGTACTTTAGTAGATTGGGCGGTGCACCAAATAAGTCTGGTACAGTCACGATCACAACTCCTAATTTGAGTAAAATTATTACCATAGGAGCGGCCGGCACTATAAGCGTGAATTAAGAAGCGGAGAAAAAGAAGATGAAAATAATTTTTAAAAAACGAGGATTCATGGCAGTGGAAACAATTGTCGCGGTTGCGATTATTACCGTCGCGATCATTATCGCCATGGAAGTTGCCCAAAAATCAGTGAGCTTAAGCCGCCGAGCATTTCATGTCGGACAAGCAACATTCCTTCTGGAAGAAGGAGGGGAGGCAGTTCGCATTGTGCGAGATAATGCATGGGCCAGTATCGGAGCTTTGTCTACCGCCACGGCGTATTACCCGACTTTTTCTGGAGGGACCTGGACTCTCTCTACGACGCCCAATACTGTAGGGATTTTTACTCGCACTGTTACTATACAAAATGTAAATCGGGACGGGGTTTCGGGGGACATAAATCAGTCTGGTACGAATGATGAAGACACAAAACTGGTAACTGTTACTATTTCCTGGAATGAAGCCGGTGTTGTAGTTACCAAAACAGTTCAGTTTTATATCATGAATATATTTTCGTAATGAATAAATTTTTTACAAAGCAAAGAGCAGGTTTTTCAGTTATTGAAACAATTTTTTATATTGCCTTCTTTGCCCTTCTTTCTTTGTTGGTGATCCAAACGCTACTGACTATGACAAAATCATTCAAGCAAACAGCCATCGAAGGAGACTTTCTTCGCTCTCTCCATATTATGGAGCGCATCTCGCGTGAAATAAAACAAGCCACGAGCATTAATACGATTTCGAGTACGGACCTTATTTTGAATACAAAGGATTCGGCGGGCGCAGACAAAACTATCCAATTTCAACTTTCCGGTACAAATATCCGACTTGTAAATAATGGCGCTTTTACTGGCAATATAAATAGTGATGACATTGTCGTAACCGCCCTTTCGTTTACGGAGGTGAGCACTGCCGTTGGCGACGCAGTAAAAGTTTCCTTGAGTGTACGTTCGGCAAATGATACAACAGGTCGTGTCGAAACCTTGTATGACACAGTAACTCTCCGAGGTATGTATTAAAAGGGGCATAGCAAACATACGCATGCACAATAAAAAGCAAAACATACATACACAATCTGGAGCCGCGATGCTTACCTGTGTTGTCTTTTTCTTATTTATATCCCTTGCCATAATTTCTGGCCTGGTGTCGCCCACAGTGCGGGGATTTAAGATTGCAGGTAATTTGATGCAATCACATCAGAGTATTTTACTTTCCGAATCTGGCGCTGAAGATGCCTATTTTAGGCTAAAAACAGGGAAGCCGATCGGTACTTCTAGTACCCTTACTTTGAATGGCAACACTGCAACTACGTTGATTGCGGACTCTGGATATAATCAGAAAACTATTACGGCCTTAGGGGATGTATCGTCGCGTGAGCGTACCACTGAACTTGTGCTTACAACCGGAGATGGTGTGTCGTTTAACTATGGTGTTCAGGCGGGGGTAGGCGGGTTTCAGATCGGCAATAATGCCTCTGTGAATGGCAATGTGTATTCAAATGGAACGATCGTAGGCAGTAATAATGCAAGAGTTACCGGCTCCGCATTTTCTGCTGGTGCTTCCGGCCTCATTGACAATGTAGATGTGGGCACGGGTACTACCGGCGATGCGCGGGCACATACAGTACGTAATTCGACTATACTTGGATCCTTGTATTGCCAAGTAGGATCAGGCAACAATAAATCCTGCAATACGAGCGAAGCTGATCCGAGCGAAATAGGCATGCCTATCACGGACGAAATGATTACCAGTTGGAAAGCAGACGCGGAGCTTGGAGGTACCACAACGGGGGATCTTACGATTTCTTCGCCGACCTCCTTAGGTCCCAGAAAAATTACTGGCAATCTCACTATTAGTGCCGATCTTACTATCACTGGTACTATTTATGTGGTGGGGGATATTACTACCAATAACAATGCTCAAGTCTCGCTCGCGAGTTCTTACGGGGAGACGGGGGGGATTATTGTTACTGACGGGCGAGTAACGCTTGCAAATAATGTGCAGTTTTATGGTTCCGGCAGCCCTAATTCTTATGTACTTTTGGTAAGCACTAATGCGTGTCCGACCACTGGCTGTGCTGCATTAAATGCTATTGAGGTTGGGAATAATGTAGGTGCTATACTGGTAAGTGCACAGAATGGCACTGTTCATCTTAGTAATAACGTTAGCTTAAATGAAGTTGTGGCCAAGAAAATTATTTTAGATAACAATGCGGCAGTAAATTACCTTTCAGGATTAGCAAATCAAAATTTCACTTCGGGGCCATCCGGAGGCTGGAATATTAAAAGTTGGCGAGAAACAGAATAATAATAAAGAAAAATGCAAACAAAGAAAATCATCATTGGTAATTGGAAAATGAACCCTATTTCCCTTAAAGAAGGGGAGAGACTCTTTAAGGAAATATCCAAGAATCTACCAAGACTTAAAAAAACCAAAGTAGTTATTTGCCCTCCCTTTCTCTACATCGAGAAGCTAAAAAAGCTTGCGAAGCGTATACAGCTTGGCGCGCAAAATGTCTGCGGCGCGGATGCGGGGCCCTATACCGGTGAAGTCGCAGGAGGCATGCTCTATGACGCTGGAGTACGATATGTAATCGTAGGGCACTCTGAAAGGCGGGCTCGTGGGGAAGAGAACGAAGAAATTAATAAAAAAATAAAGGTTGCACTTTCAGAATCTATAACCCCCATACTATGTGTAGGCGAAAACGTGCGTGACGAAATGGATGAAAGCCACCAATATTTTAATATAGTTAAAACACAACTGGAGGAATGCCTCGTTGGTATTTCTAAAAGTTCGATTGCTGATATCATCATAGCGTATGAGCCAGTATGGGCGATTTCAACTACGGTAAACAGGCGTGATGCAACCGCTGCTGATTGCCTCGAGATGGTTATTTTTATTCGGAAAATTTTGGCAGATAAATTTGGCAGTGATGCAAGTAAAGTGAAAATTATTTATGGCGGCTCTGCCAATGAAAAGGATGCCCGTGAATTTTTGGAACACGGCGGGGTCGATGGATTGTTGCCCGGACGAGCAAGTTTGGATGCGAAAAAATTTGTGCAAATTATAAAAATCGCTGAAAGCATATAAAGTCTATGATGAAATTGCGAACTGTAGAGGATGCGGATATTTCAGGGAAGACTATTTTGTATCGCGCCCCGTACGATATCGAGGTTAAAGAAGTAAATGGAGCTCTCGAGGTGTACGATGATATGCGTATCCGGGCCACGCTCCCAACTCTCGAGTATTTACTGAAGCAAAATTGTAAAATTGTAATTCTAACGTACGTCGGCCGCCCGGACGGGATAGTGGTTGAAAAGTTGCGTACTACTCCTCATGCCCGCAAACTCGAAGAATTGTTGCATCATCCGGTTACAAAGCTCGATGATTGTATTGGCGAGGAAGTTGAAAGAAAAATTGCAGCAATGCAACCCGGCGATATCATCATGCTTGAAAATGTCCGATTTTACAGCGAAGAAATGATGGATAATGATGGATTCGCTCAAAAACTCTGCAATCATAAGGATTTTATAGTGTTTGATGGTTTTCCGCAGGCGCACCGAAAGCATGCTTCGACTACCGGCATCCTTCGTCATCTCCCGTCTGCGGCAGGATTTTATGTACTCGAAGAGTTTACGATGCTTTCCAATCTTCTCGAAAATCCGCTCCATCCTTTTACTATTATCATCGGTGGGGCGAAAATTTCTGACAAAGTAGACGCGATCCGCAATTTGCTGCCGCGAGTTGATACGGTCATCGTGGGCGGCGCGGTTGCCAATGTGTTTTTACGAGCCCAAGGTCGCGAGCTCGGCGATTCATTTATCGAAGATGTCTTTGTGGACAAAGTAAAGAGACAAAAAGAGGATTGGGTAAAAACGGCTCGTGGCATACTTGACCAAGCAGTATCCCTAGGCAAGCGGGTTGTGACGCCAACTGATGCGATAGTCTTTGATGGTACTACAACTAAGATTATTGATATTACAAAAGAATCAATCCCAGAAGGCTCAGGCGCCTTTGATATAGGGCCAGATTCCAAGAGACAGTTTGCCCAGATAATTTCCGAGTCAAAAATGGTTTTTGTAAACGGCCCGATGGGAAAGTTCGAAGATGAAAAATTTTCTCATGGTTCCGAAGCGCTCTTTACTGCCATAAAAAGTTTAGATAAAAATTCACACAAGACCATCCTCGCAGGCGGGGATACGATCGACGCCGCGCGGCTCTGTAGCAGCGTAGAAGACTACTCGCATGTGAGTTTGGCTGGTGGGGCCACTCTCGAATTTTTGGCAGGCAAGGAGTTGCCGGCCCTTACTTTTCTTATGAAGGAATAGCATCTTGAATCGCTTGCGCGACCCTATTGGCGTGCTCGTCGTGCTCGTATTCCTTTGTCGGGTAGCGAGCGAAACCGTCATCTAAATACCGGGGGATAAGGTGCACATGAAAATGCGGAATGTCAGTGCCAGTTACATTCACCTGTACGTAATCAGCCTTAAGAGCCTTTTTGATTCCAAGCATGAGTTTTTTTGCGAAGACAAAGATACCCGCAACTGTCTGGTCGGATGCCTCCTGCATCCAGACCACATGTTCCTTTGGAATAATGAGAATATGTCCGTCAGATACTGGGAAAATATCTAAAAACGAGATAAAATCATTATCTTCATAAATAACTCGTGAAGGAATTTCCTTTTTTACCAGCTTACAAAATATACAATTCTCCATACTTCCTATTGTATGCTAAAATTGCCTGTATGCAACAGTATAGCGAGCTACTCGGAATGCTCTTAGAGAAACGAGGAATAAAAAATTTGGGTGATGCAGAAGCTTTCTTAAACCCAGATTACGAACGTGACCTCCACGACCCTTTTTTGATGCGGGATATGGAGCGGGCGTGTGTCCGGCTCTACGAAGCTATAGAAAACAAAGAAAAAATAGTTATTTATGCGGATTATGATTGCGACGGCATTCCCGGAGCGGTTATCTTGCAGGATCTCTTTAAAAAAATTGGTTGTGTTGACTACGAGGTATATATCCCACAGCGTAATAGCGAAGGTTATGGGCTTAACCTTGACGCGATCGAAGAATTTGCGAAGAAAAAAGTAAAACTCCTTATCACAATTGACCTCGGTATTACCGCTATAGAGGAAGTAGCCCAAGCAAAAGTAGAAGGCATTGATGTTATTGTTACAGATCATCACTTGCCCCAAGAGACTTTACCGAGAGCGTATGCCATTTTAAATCCAAAAGTGGACGACTATCCGGAGAAAATGCTCTGTGGGGCGGGAGTGATGTTCAAGTTCGTCCAAGGCTTTCTAAAAAAATACGGCGAGTATTACAAGGTAAAACCAGGCACAGAAAAATGGATGCTCGATATGGCAGGGCTTGCGACACTCTCTGACATGGTGCCCCTTCTCGGCGAGAATCGCGCTCTTGCCTACTATGGAATCAAAGTTTTTAAGAAGTCTCCGCGTGTCGGATTACAAAAGCTCCTCAAGGAAGTAAAAGTAGATCAGGCGTACATTACCGAAGACGATATTGCTTTTATGGTAACGCCAAAGCTAAATGCAGCATCGCGTATGGACGATCCTATGCGTGCTTTTGAGCTCTTGTCGACCGACGACGAGCGCGAGGCGGAATATCTTACCAAGCATTTATCGAAAATAAATGCGGAACGCAAAACAATCGTGACGAGCATTATGCGCGATGTGCACAAAAAATTCGAAACACATATTCGTCCCATGAATGAAGTGATCGTGATCGGCTCGCCAACGTGGCGGGTAGGAATTCTCGGACTTGTAGCAGGGAAACTCCTCGACGAATACAATCGCCCGGTGTTTGTGTGGGGGAAAGATGAAAATGATTGCATTAAAGGTTCTTGCCGAAGCGATGGTTCGGTATCAGTGGTTGAGCTCATGAGCGCAACCGAAGAATCGTTTATTGATTTCGGTGGGCACGAGCTCGCAGGCGGTTTTACGGTGCACACGGATAAAATTCATTTCCTAGAAGAAGCACTTTCTTCTTCTTTTCATAAAGTAAAACGAGAAAAAGATACGAACACAGTTGAATATGATATAAAAGCAGGGCTTGATATGGTTACAATGAAAAATTGGCGAGAGATCGAGAAGATGGCACCCTTTGGGTACAGCAACCGGAAGCCCGTCTTCCTTTTCGAAAGCGTACAGATAGAGAAAATAAAACAGTTTGGCAAAAACGGTTCAGGGGAACATCTCGAGATCACTTTTTCCGACGGCAAGAATACCAAAAAGGGCATCGCGTTTTTCTCTGGCCTTGATTCATTTGGCAAATCCTTGACCGAAGGCTTGCCGGTCGATCTCTACGCAAGTTTTGACCTTTCTCGCTTCCGCGGCCGCGAAGAATTGCGTTTACGAATCGTTGATATATCATAGAGATACATGAAAGATGGCGTAATAACTATATATACCGACGGCGCCGCGCGGGGGAACCCAGGAAAGGCCGGTTGGGGCGTCGTGGTTATTCATGGGGATAACGTTCACGAGCTCGGTGGGAGGACAGATCATGCGACTAATAACCAGATGGAGCTCACGGCGGCGATCGAAGGACTCAAGTATATAAAATCAAAAATATCAAGGGCTACCCTTGATATTAGCGTAGAGGTTTTCGCTGATTCAAAATATGTGATCAATGGTGTAAACGAATGGATTCATAACTGGCTCAAAAATAACTGGCGCACAGCTACAAATAAACCCGTCCTTAATCAAGAATTGTGGCAGGAGCTGCATGCCCTCAATCAGTCTGTGCATCCTGTGTGGCATTACGTCAAAGGTCACAATGGCGATCGCTGGAACGACCGCGCCGACCTGATCGCTACAAGTTTTGCAGATGGGGAACCAGTGGAGCTTAAAAAATAAAATTATGCACGAGAATCCTTCCGATCATCTAAAACCCAACCAAGAGCAGTTAGCATTACGGGTAGAAGTTGCAACACCGAGAGATTGGCAAGCATATAAAAAAATTCGCCTACATGCGATTCGCACGGATGCAGAAATGCTTGGTATCTCAATGAGAGATGCTCGAGGTGAGGTAATGCGAGGCGATGAAGAATGGAAACGGATATTAGCCCGGCCTGATTATCACCTCGTGGTATTGTCGTGGAATGGTAATGAACCTGTAGGGATGGGTGTTGCGGTTAACAACGGTATATTTTATTATCCTAATGATAAAAATACTTGGGAATTAGGTAGCGATTATGTGAGAAAGGAGTTTCGAGGCCAAAATCTTCAACGGAAGATGATCGCCTTCCGTCTTAAAGAAATTATTAATCAAGGCGGTACAAAGGTACTTTTCCATGTATTGGCTAATAATCGGTGGTCTATCCCGAACGCTGAACATTTTGGCTTTTCTAAAATGAAAGAGCGTTTGGGTGATAAAGATTACTTTATGCAACTTGATTTGACTGACCCACTGTTAAAAGAAAAAATCAATGCAGTTCTCGATGCGGGATAAAATTTTTTATACAGCTTGTTTTGCGTTTCTTTTCGGAGTGCTTGTGCGCTCTTTTATCCCGACATCCCAAGGAGTCGGGACCCCGACCTTTTCAAGCGTCGGGGTTTTTTATTTTGCGTTGCTTGGCGTTGTCGTCGCGCTTGCGCTTTTTGTCATTTTTAAATTTCTATCGAAAAGCGATTTTGGGATTTTGGGTTCTGTTTTTATCTTGCTGTTTAGTTTTGGAATCTTGCGTTTTCACATTGCTGATTCGCCAACTCCGGAAATCTTTGAATCCCAAGTCGTCAAGCGCGCATCGCTTGTCGGGGAAGTAGTAGACGAACCAGTTTGGACCGAATATAGTGAGAGGTTAGTTATCGAGGTGAAAAATGGAGAAGAGAAAACCAAAATTCTTGTCATTACGAATTTCGGCAGTGATTTTCGTTATGGCGACAAAGTAGAATTTTCTGGTGTACTCAAGAAACCGGAGAATTTCACAACCGATCAAGGCAAAGAATTTGATTACATAAATTACCTGCGTAAAGATGGAATACGATACGTAATGAGTTATGCAACTGTTGATACTCTGTCTCGCGGGCATGGCAACAAAGTAAAATCCGCACTTTTTTTTGTAAAAGGGAAATTTCTAGAAAAGATGAATGCCGTTATCCCGGCCCCAGAGCACTTGCTCATGGCGGGGCTTACTCTCGGCGAGCGGGCAGCATTTAGCGACGAATTGCGAGATAACTTTATCACAACCGGCACGATACATATCGTCGCTCTCTCTGGGCAAAACATAACGCTCGTTGCCGAGACATTTAAAAATATCTTTGCGTTTCTGCCGCAAACCGCTGCGGTCAGTGCGGGGATTCTCTCGATCCTTCTCTTTGTAGTTATGACTGGTGCGAGTTCGACGGCGATCCGGGCGGGGATTATGGCTACATTGGTCCTCGCTGCCCGCAAAGTCGGGCAGCCGTACCATATCGGCCGGGCGCTCCTTCTCGCGGGCATTGCGATGATCATGATCAATCCATACGTCCTCGTATTTGATGTATCTTTCCAGCTTTCATTTCTCGCGACTATCGCAGTTGTGTATCTTACCTCTAAAGTTCAAAGATATTTACTTTGGATTCCAGGGCGAACATTTCGAGAGATTTGCGCCATGACTTTCGCGGCATACATCTTTGTCCTTCCTTTTATTTTGTACAACATGGGTACTGTATCTCTCGTTGCATTACCTACCAATATTTTAATTCTGCCGCTTATTCCTTTTACTATGCTTGTAGGGTTTCTCACTAGTCTTGTTGGAATATTTTCCCATATCTTGTCTATCCCGCTTGGCCTCCTGTCGTACCTTCTCTTGCATTACGAGCTTTTTGTGATCGATTTCTTTGCTCGCGTACCATATGCCTCGCTTGCCATCCCAAATTTCCCGCTGGCTGTTACGGTTTGTATCTATCTTTATTTTACGTATTTACTTTTTTATAAAAAATACGAAGAAAATTACGCCGAGAAATAATTTTACTTTTATTGAGCCGACTGGAAATTACCTTCAACGTATTCCCAATTCAAATTTACAAAAAAGTCTTCTATATAGTCTTTTTTCCCGCCTGGCGCATAGTCTGCGATATACGCATGTTCCCACATATCGAGCGCAAGGATCGGCGCGCAGCCAGAGAGCTGCCCCATCTCATGGTCTTGCACATACGCATTCATAAGGAATTTTTCTTTTTTGTCGTAGTAGAGGATCGCCCAGCCGATGCCGCGGCTCATAGCGATCGCCTTAAACCGGGCGAGCCAGGCATCGAAAGAACCCCACGTTGCCTCGATTGCTTTGTATAGCTCGCCATCTTGCTTGATTTCCTTTGCTCCATTTGAAAGAGAGTCAAAGTATATCTCGTGGTTTCGCATGCCGTCGTATTCAAAACCAAAGCGTCGCTGCACTTCCGCGAGCTCGTATGCGTACTTTTCCGAGTCTTTGGAAAGCTCCTCGATCTTTTGCAAAATCAAGTTTGTATTTTTGACGTACCCTTCGTAGAGCTTTACATGGTCCGCGATAGTTTCTTTGGAGATGCCTTTAAGTTCTGGAATATTAAAAGTTTTTGCGGTAAATGTTTTCATATATACTTAGTATATCATGCTTCAAACGCGTACAGGTCACTATCTCCTTCTCTCTCTTTTTATCCTTATTTTACTTGCTATTTTCCTCTTTCGTTTTGAATGGGGAAACCGCGAGCATATGCTTACCTTTGCCATGCTCGATGTAGGGCAAGGCGATGCGCTTTTTATCGAGTCTCCGGCAGGTACGCAAGTCCTTGTAGACGGCGGACCTTCAAACGAGATTATGAGTGAATTGAGTAAAGTAATGCCGCCATATGACAAGAGCATCGATGCGATCATTATCACCAACCCCGACGCTGACCACATCGCTGGATTTTTAAAAATTTTAGATACGTACGAAGTAGATCACGTCTTTGAATCTGGCACCTATAACGATTCGAGTGTATACAACAATCTCGAAGAAAAAATATACGAGAAAAAAATCCCGAATACCCTCGCTCGGCAGGGAATGCGGCTTGATTTAGGCGGTGGCGCAGTGCTTGATTTTTTGTTTCCGGACCGTGATGTCTCTCTCGAAGATACGAACGAGGGCTCGATCGTGGCAAAGCTCACGTATGGGAACACATCAATCATGCTCATGGGCGACGCGATAGCGACAACAGAGCGCGAAGTTCTTAAAGACTTCGATACTTCTATGCTCAAGAGCAATATTTTGAAAGTGGGACACCACGGTTCGCGAACCTCGAGTTCGCCGGAGTTTGTGCAGGCAGTCTCGCCACGGCATGCACTCATTTCGAGTGGTGCGGACAACAAATACGGCCATCCACACAGAGAAACTCTGGATACGCTCACAAAAATAGGTGCGCAAATTTTGCGCACTGACCAGATGGGAACAATTATTATAAAGTCCAATGGCGCACAAGAGACTTTTCTGTACAAATAATTTACGAGTGCTACAATACTGCCATGCGCGACAAACAAGTCGAAAAACTCATTAAAGGCGAAGAAAAGAGACAGAGAGAAGGGTTAGAGCTTATCCCATCCGAAAACTATGTCTCCGAGGATGTATTAACGGCTAATGGTTCTGTGTTTACCAACAAATATTCCGAAGGCTACCCTGGCCGCCGGTACTACGGTGGTCAGGATTTTACCGATCAAATAGAACGTCTTGCAATAGAACGTATCTGCAAACTTTTCAAATGCAAATTTGCCAATGTTCAGCCACATTCGGGCGCACCGGCAAATCTTGCAGTCTATGCCGCTCTCCTTGAGCCAGGCGATACAGTGCTGGGGATGGACCTTTCACATGGTGGACATCTCACCCATGGGCACCCTATGACCCTGCCGGCCAAGATATATAAATTTGTGACGTATAAAATGAAAGATCCAGATACAGGAGAAATCGACTACGAGGATTTGCGCAAAGTTGCTCATGCTCACAAACCAAAAATCATTCTCGCTGGTTTCTCTGCATATCCGCGTACGCTTAACTACAAAAAGTTTGTAGAAATCGCACGTGAAGTGGGTGCGATCACTATGGCAGATATGGCCCACATTGCTGGACTCATAGCAGCCGGCGTCCTTCGCAACCCTTTTGCTGATGGATTCGACATTATCACTTCCACCACACACAAAACGCTCCGTGGCCCACGCGGTGGCATTATTTTAACTCGCGAAAATGAAGAGATCGCAAAGAAAATCGATAAATCGATTTTTCCTGGTATCCAAGGCGGCCCGCATATGCATACCATTGCCGCCAAAGCTGTCGCATTTGGTGAAGCCATGACTCCAAAATACAAAGCGTATGCCAAACAAGTTCTCAAAAACGCACAGGCTATGGCAGGAGTTTTAAAGAAACAGAAAGTTCGCATGATCGGCGGTGGTACAGACAACCATTTGATCCTAGCGGATGTGTATGGGTCGCTTGGCGTGACAGGGAAAGAGGCGCAGACAGTGCTCGACGAGGTAGGGATCACTCTCAATATGAATTCTATTGCAAATGATTCACGCAAACCGCTTGATCCCTCCGGTATTCGCTTTGGTACACCAGCCATCACCACTCGCGGTTTCAAAGAGCGCGAATGTAAGCGCGTAGCGGAACTCATGATCGAAGTGCTCAGAAATAAAGACGACAAAAAAGTAAAGGAGCGAGTGCATAAAGAAATCAAGACACTCGCCAAAAAGTTTCCGATACCAAAGCGGTTTGTGTAAAAATTATGGAACTCCAAGTCGGCGTAAAAATAATTCTGGAGAATAGTGAAGGAAAATTTTTACTGCTCCAAAGAAATCTAGAAAAATACAGAGACGTAAAAGCAAACGATTCGCTCGATATAGTAGGTGGACGGATAACTCCCGGCACGCCGCTTCTCGAAAATTTAAAACGCGAGATATTTGAAGAAACCAAACTAATACTTACCGATGAGCCAAAGCTTCTCGCCGCTCAGGATATCTTGCGGCCAGACAAGCATGTTGTCCGGCTTACATATATCGGTCGTATCGATGGCGAGCCTGTGCTTGATGAAGACCACAGTGCATACAAATGGCTCACCAAAGAAGAAATAAAAAACGAGTCGGGCCTTGATCAATATTTCAAAGAAGTTTTTAACAAATTTATTTTGTAGGATCTTTTACGTATCTGCCAAATACTGTAACTAAAAGTTTTAGATGTGGATGTTTTTCTTGTTCTGAGCCCCACCAAACGTTTTCGAGTTCTGTTTCTGTAAATTCATCCCGCATTTTTTTGACAGTAATTCCGCTGAATTGTTCGATTTTTCTATATTTACCAAGATCGATATTCTCGAAAGAATTGTCATCCAACCATTTTATAGTGGTCGGCTGGGAGTTACCTTTTACTTGCCCCCATCTTCCATCAACCTGAATAATGTCTAAAGGTTCAGGATTTCTCCGCTCTCGAAATCTTTCTATCATTTTTCTATTAAAACAAATATTCTCCTCGAAATCAATTTTTAGTTTTAGTTCTTTTCTGGTATATTTCTTGCATGGCAAAAATGGGGAAGTTAATCGTAATAGATGGCACCGATGGCTCCGGCAAGGCGACGCAGGTTGCTCTTTTAGCGAAGCGGCTCAAAAAAGAAGGCTACACCGTCAAACTCCTCGATTTCCCAGAATACTACAAAAACTTTTTTGGCAAATTCATCGGCCATTGTCTCTCGGAGCAATATTATAATTGGGTCAACATCCATCCCAAGATCGCCTCGATTGCATATGCGGCGGATCGTTTCGAATCGTCCCAAAAAATACGCGAATGGTTAAGGAAAGGCTACATAGTACTTGCAAACCGCTACGTAAGCGCAAATCAGATTCACCAGGGCGGAAAAATCTCAAACACTAAAAAACGCGAAAGCTTTATCGAATGGCTCGATGAAATGGAATACAAAGTGTTCAAAATCCCTCGGCCAGATGTTGTATTTTATCTGAACGTACCGATGAGTATAATTTTAAGATTAATCAAGGAGCGTAACAAAAATGGCAAGAGGGCGTATACTGGTAAGAAGAAAGACATTGTTGAGGGCGATACCACGTATTTAGCAAATTCGAGCAAAGCCGCGCTTTGGCTCGCAAAAACCCAAAAACAATGGATCAAAATCGATTGCGCAAAAGACAACACCATAGACACTCGCGAAAATATCCATCAAAAAATTTATGAAAAAGTTAAAAAAATCATCCCTCGGCCGTAACCAAACCCTCGGGCGTAGCCCTATGGGCGAGCCGGGCGAAGCAAAAAATAAAAGACCCACGGTTGTATTTATTTATGGTCCCATTGCCGCGGGGAAGCTTACTGTGGCGGAAGAATTGGCAAAGCGAACCGGCTATAAAGTGTTCCACAACCATTTGATCATCGATCTTGCCAAAGAATTATTTGGCAAAGAAGATCCTCGTCGTCCATTTTTCCGTGAAGGGATTTATTTTGATGCTGTGAATCGACTGACAAAGCTTGGAGTATCACTTATCATTACGCATGCTTTTTCAACCAATTTTATCTCAAAGACCGGTCTCACCGATCCTGTGTGGGTACGAAAGACAGAAAAAATAGTTCTCAAAAATGGTGCCAAATTTTATGGCGTACAGCTTCTATGTGACGAAAGTGTTCTTCTCAAGCGGCTTAAAGATAAATCAAGATATAAATATCACAAATTACGGAATGCTAAAATGATGAAGGAACTACTCAAGGTATATGATCATGCCACACCGGCTCCAATAAAAAATGATTTTGCGATTGATAACACCAACCTTTCGCCGCAAAAGGTTGCGGATATGATTATCAAACACTTTAAATTAAAATGAAAATTCCGATTGTAAACGAACAAGATGAGATAATAGGATACAAGGATCGGGATGATAGAGACTCTAAGGATATTTGTCGGATTACTGGTCTTTGGGTTACATCACCCGATGGCGATATTTTACTTGCACAAAGGTCTTTCAATAAAAAGCGTGATCCTGGAGTTTGGGGGCCGGCGGTTTCTGGAACAGTTGAGGAGGGCGAGACATATGAGTCGAATATAATAAAAGAAGCCGAAGAGGAAATAGGACTCAGAGGTATACCGTTTGCTCTTGGTCCAAAAATGAGGCGTTCAACAAGTCACCAATACTTTGTTCAATTTTTCACAGCTGTGGTTCCAAAAGATTACCCATTTGTGAAAAGCGATGAAGAAGTTGAGGCCATACGATGGTTCACCAAAGATGAAATGATAAAATTGTTGGACGAAAAACCAGAGATGTTTACTGTGAATTACAAGCAGTATATAGATTGTTTTCTTAAATGAATCTTAAAGTTAAAAAATTACATCAAGATGCAAAGTTGCCCACTCACGGGCATCCAGGGGATGCGGGGATAGATTTTTATGCGTTAGAGGCAGTCGCATTTCCACCACAAAGTCGAGAGCGAGTTCGCACGGGCGTGGCCCTTGAGATTCCTGAAGGCTGTGTCGGTCTTATCTGGGACAAATCGAGTATTTCGTTTAATGTCGGGCTCACAACGCTCGGTGGTGTCATCGATGCCGGATTTCGAGGCGAGCTTACCTTCTGCCTTTTAAACACGACCGACAAAGAAATAATTTTAGAGAAAGGTCACAAAGTCGCCCAGATGATTATCCAAAAATTCGAGCAGTGTGATATCCTAGAAGTAACGGAGATTTCAGAAACAGTTCGAGGTGAAGGCAAAGAGGGTAGCACTGGCAAAAAATAAAAAACATTTAATGAGAAAAAATGGAAAGCAAGATAAAAAAATTAATAGGCGAAGCACTGGAAAATCTGGATATAGAGGTGAACACTATCTCGGTAGAACATCCAGCAGATGTTGCTATGGGCGATTACTCGACCAGTATCGCGCTTGCGATAGCAAAAAATATCGGTGAGAATCCGAAAGCGCTTGCCGAAAAAATAGTGGCAGAAATCAACCGACTGAATACTTTCTCTGAAATCGAAAAGGTAGAAGTCGCAGGCCCTGGATTTATCAATTTCCGTTTATCACGGAAATTTTTTAGTAGTGCCATAGAAGAAATCGTAAACTCTGGAAACAATGTCGGCAAGAATGAAACGCTCGCGGGGCAGAAGATCATGATCGAGTACACGGACCCGAATCCTTTCAAGCCGTTCCACATCGGCCACCTTATGACAAACGCGATCGGAGAATCCATCGCCCGTGTTCTCGAGCATTCTGGGGCAGATGTGTCGCGTGCGAATTACCAAGGCGACGTTGGGCTTCATGTAGCGAAGGCCATCTACGGACTCTTGAAAGAGGAAAGTTTGCAGGATATGACAGTTTCCCACACTGAACAAGCCGCAAATATCGGTCGCGCGTATGTCGCGGGTGCGACTGCGTACGAAGAAGACCCAATTGCCAAAGAACAGATAGACGAGATCAATAAAAAGATTTACGACAAGAGCGACGAGAATATAAACAAGATTTACGAATGGGGTTTCGAGGCGACGATGAAAGCATTTGAAGATTTGTACAAAATCTTGGGCACAAAATTTGATTTTTATTTCCTCGAAAGCAATGTGGCCATCCCGGGTAGGGAATTGGTGCGGGATAATGTCGGCAAAGTATTCGAGGAATCCGACGGTGCCATAGTTTTCAAAGGCGAGAAATTTAGCGAAGACGGTAAGCCAAAGCTACACACCAGAGTTTTTATGACTTCAAAGGGCCTTCCGACCTATGAGGCGAAAGAGCTCGGATTAGCAGAAGAGAAATTTGCTGCAAATCCAAATATGGTTCTAAATATCACCATTACTGCAAATGAGCAGAAAGAATATATGCGGACAGTATACAAAGCCCTTTCCCTCATTCATCCTGAATATGAATCCAAAATGAAGCATATCACTCACGGCATGATGCGCCTCCAAAGTGGCAAGATGTCTTCCCGAAAGGGGAATGTGGTCACTGGTGAGTCGCTTCTCCGCGATACGATCGCCCTTGTGCGAGAGAAAATTCAAGACCGTGGTTTGAGCGAGGCAGAAAAAGATACTGTTGCAGAGATCGTCGGGGTTGCAGCAGTGAAGTATTCGATTTTGCGGCAATCAACTGGTGGCGATATTGCCTACGATTTTGATACCTCGATTTCGTTTGAAGGAGATTCCGGCCCGTACCTCCAGTATTCATATGCTCGTGCTCACTCTGTGCTCGAAAAGGCACAGAAAGAAAATGTTTTGCCAGATTTTGACTATATTCCGGAGCAAACTTTTGAAGTTGAGAAGTTTTTATATCAGTTTCCGGAAGTTGTTCGCCGTGCTGCGGGCGAATACGAGCCGCACTATATTGCAAACTTTTCTATCGAGGTTGCCCGCGCGTTTAATAGTTTCTATGGGAACACGGTCATCGTAGACAAGGCAGATAAAACGTCGCAGTACAAAGTAGCCCTTACATATGCCTTTTCGTTCGTCATGAAAACCGGCCTTCACCTCCTCGGCATCAAAGCGCCAGAGAAGATGTAGTTGCTATTCTTTTTGTTAATTTTATGGTATAATATTAATATAAGCGTTGAAGAGGCAATCACCTCGGAGCTTTGGGAAGAAATGTGGCGTCCGCCTTCGCACGGATTCGGCGCGACAAAGTAGAACTCAGTAAATAAGGTCCGCCTTTGCTTGCAGAGCTTGGGCGCGATAAAACAAGGTGGTACCACGGTTCGACAAGCTCACTGTAAACAAGCTTGAAGCCCGTCCTTGTATAGCAATTATTACATTGTTGTACGTGGACGGGTTTTTGTATGGAAGACAAAGAAAATAAAAATATTAAATCAGATGCCGCGATCCGCGAAGAGCGAATTTTGGAATTTTGGGATCGAAATAAAATTTTCGAAAAAACTCTGAGTAAATCAGAGGGAAGAAAGGAATTCGTTTTTTATGAAGGCCCCCCAACTGCAAATGGAAAACCAGGGATTCACCATCTCGAGGCGCGCTCCTTTAAGGATGTTATCCCGCGTTACAAGACAATGCGAGGGTATCATGTACGCCGCAAAGGTGGCTGGGATACGCATGGTCTACCGGTAGAACTTCAGGTGGAAAAAAAGCTTGGCCTTAACTCCAAAAGAGCGATCGAAGAATACGGCATCGCAAAATTCAACCAAGAATGCAAAGAGAGCGTATGGGAATATCTTGATTTTTGGAACAAATTTACCAAGCGTGTAGGGTATTGGGTGGATCAAGAAGATCCGTACGTAACGTATCATAATGATTACATCGAATCTCTCTGGAATATCGTCAAGAAAATCGACGAACAGAAACTTTTGTACAAAGATTACAAGGTTGTACCATGGTGTCCTCGCTGCGGCACGGCGCTTTCCTCGCACGAGCTCGCGCAGGGGTATGAGGACGTGAAGGATTTGTCGGTATATGTCAAATTCCATTTGAAGCCCGGGCAGAAATACGGTTATGGCAAAGTAACAAAAGATAGTGCATACATCCTCGCCTGGACGACAACGCCGTGGACCCTTCCGGGGAACGTGGCGCTCGCGGTAGGGAGCGATATCAACTATACCGCACTTCGAGTAAAAGGAAATTCTGAATTGTATATTCTCGCGAGCGAACGCGTCGAAAGCCTGTTTCCGGATCAAGAAATCGAAATTGTACATGATGATATAGAAGGAAAGAATTTAGTCGGTCTTGAATACGAACCGCTTTTCCCATACCTCGCGGAAACTATTCCGGATAGTGAAAAAGGGAAATTAGGTAATGCGTACAAAGTGTACGCTGCGGATTTCGTGACGACTGAGGATGGTACCGGGGTAGTGCATACTGCGGTTATGTATGGTCAGGATGACTTTGTGCTCGGTACGAAAGTAGGCCTTCCAAAGCATCACCTCGTAAACTTAGAAGGCCGATTTATCCCAGGCACCGGATTTTTGGAAGGACGATTTGTGAAGGAAACTGATGAGAATGGCAAGCCAACTCTGGCTGTCGACATCATCAAGTACCTCACCGACAATAATTTATTTTTCAAAAAAGAAAATTACGAACACTCGTACCCGCATTGCTGGCGCTGCAAGACTGCGCTCGTCTACTACGCGCGTGATTCGTGGTATATCCGTATGTCGGATCCCAAGGTTAAATCAAAACTCATTAGTGAAAATCAAAAAATACATTGGGAACCAGCTCATATCCGTGACGGTCGTTTTGGTGAATGGCTTCGCGAGATCAAAGACTGGGCGATTTCCCGCGAACGATACTGGGGGACGCCGCTTCCGGTGTGGATTTGCGAATCATGCAAGCAGTTTGACGTCATCGGCAGTCTCGAAGAGCTTCAAAACAAAACGAAAAAATCAGGAAACACATATCTCGTCATGCGGCACGGCGAGTCAGAGAGCAATGTGAAAAATAATATGCACGGGGTAGTGTCTTCGCGTGTGGATAGCGCTGATCATTTAACTCAAAAAGGAAAGGAACAGGTAGAGCGGGCAGCCGAGCATTTGCAGAGGCTCTTTACAGACAAAGGCAGGAAAATCGATCTCGTGTTCGCTTCGCCATTTGTGCGCACCAAAGAAACTCTCGAGATTTTGAAGAAATTTTTATCTATAGACTCTTCACAGATTCATTTTGATGCGCGTTTGGGTGAAATAAATGCAGGAGATTTCGAAGGAAAGCCGTGGGACGAATACCGCCGGATGTTTAAGGACGAGAAAGAAAGATTTGAAAAAGCAATTCATGGCGGGGAATCACTCCTCGATGTAAAGCGCCGAATGGGCGACTTTATCTACGAGATTGAAGAAAAATACCAAGACAAAAATATTTTGATCATTTCCCATGCGGCGTCGCTCTGGCTCTTGTATGCTCTCCGTGATGGTTTTACTGCGGATGAATCTATCAAGATGACTGGCGGCATGTTCCGTCACGCGGAACAAATCGAAGGCGAGACATCGGCAGAATTTCATCATTTTCAAAATGCAGAAGTTCGGGAGTTTAGTTTTGTGCGCATTCCGCACAATAGGGAATATGAACTCGATATGCATCGGCCGTTTATCGACGAGGTGCCGCTTGTGTGTTCGTGTGGCGGCAATACGGTACGCACCAAAGAAGTGATGGATGTATGGTTTGATTCTGGAGCGATGCCGTTTGCGCAGGACCATTATCCATTTGAAAATAAGCAGTGGGTGGATGGGCATGGGTATCCGGCAGATTATATTTCGGAGGCGATCGATCAAACTCGCGGCTGGTTTTATACTCTCCATGCAGTCGGAATTCTCATGGGTCGCGGCAGGGCGTACAAAAACGTCATTTGCTTGGGGCATCTTCTCGATGCGAAAGGCAAGAAAATGTCTAAGTCGCTCGGAAATATTATCGATCCATGGGTGATGGCAGATACGTATGGCGTTGATACTTTGCGTTTGTGGATGTATTCGGTAAATCAGCCAGGAGAATCGAAAAATTTCGACGAGAAAACTGTTGCCTTGCTGCAGCAACAAGTATTTGGACTTTTGTACAATGTGCTTGCATTTTACGAACTATACCGTGACAAAAGTTTGGAAAGTAGCGAGCGGCCAAGCCCGGATCATATTTTGGATATATGGATTCTCGATCGGCTAGACCAATTGACGAGCCTTACGACTCGCAGTCTCGATCATTATAAACTCCTCGAGCCAGTTCGCGCTATGCGAGACTTTGTGGGCGATCTTTCGACCTGGTACGTGCGTCGATCCCGAGAGCGCGTCAAAGAAGGCGACCAGGGCGCAAAAGAGACGCTTTACTTTGTTTTAAAAACCGTGGCTAAGCTGCTCGCCCCGTTTGCGCCATTCTCTGCCGAAGACATCTGGCTCAAAT
>Ga0196963_10000550_pt1 | contig 32641 bp, 31 predicted proteins | sample S1_5metaG_FD_148600 | JGI IMG/M metagenome (GOLD analysis project Ga0196963, IMG submission 148600) | Soil microbial communities from Anza Borrego desert, Southern California, United States - S1_5 | ecosystem: Environmental > Terrestrial > Soil > Desert | place: USA: California | collected...
TGGTCCAGGGCTGGCCGTCGACCGGCACGACATCGGTATGACCGGCGAGCGCCACGCCGCCCGCTTCGGCCGGCCCGATCGTGGCGAAGAGGTTGGCCTTTGCGCCGCCGGCGTCGGGCACCAGCCATGACGCGACGCCGTGCCCGGCGAGATAGCCGCGCACGTCGTCGATCAGCGCACGATTGGATTTATGCGAGGTGGTGTCGTAAGCGACGAGGCGCTGGATCATCTCGATCGGCGCGACACGCTCCGCTGTCATCGCGGGGATCAGGCCCCGCCGGCGGTGCTCGTCGGGTTGCCGATGATCGACAGGAATTCGCGGCGGGTCGCCTGGTTGTCGCGGAAGGCGCCGAGCATGCGGCTGGTCACCATCGACACGCCGGATTTGTGCACGCCGCGCGTGGTCATGCACTGATGCGCGGCCTCGATGACCACGGCGACACCCTTCGGCTGCAGCACCTCGCTCAGCGTGTTGGCAATCTGCGAAGTCATCTTCTCCTGGATCTGGAGACGCTTGGCGTAGACCTCGATGAGGCGGGCAAGCTTCGAGATGCCGACCACGCGACGGTTCGGCAGATAGGCGATATGCACCTTGCCGATGATCGCCGCCATGTGGTGCTCGCAATGCGATTCGAAGCGGATGTCGCGCAGCACGACCATCTCGTCGTAGCCCTCGGTCTCCTCGAAGGTGCGCTGCAGCAGGTCGACCGGATCGACCTCGTAGCCGCCGAACCATTCCTCGTAGGCGCGCACGACGCGCTCGGGCGTGGCCAGCAGGCCTTCGCGGTTGGGGTCATCGCCGGCCCAGCGCAGAAGCGTGCGGATGGCCTCTTCGGCCTCGGCCCGCGACGGCTTCTCGGTCGGGATGGACTTGACCTCGCGGGGCGCAGTCTTGGCGGGGCTCTTCACGGCATCGTCCTTGGGTTCAGCGGAAACCGGGGGTTCCGCGGAGAGGGTCGGAGTACGGGGCATGACTTACAGAGTCCTAGTTAAGACTTACTTACCCCACTGCCGCAACAGCGGTTTTCAGTTCAGACGATGCGCCTGATGCGGGCTGTCGAGCGAAAACGGCGGGATTTCAACGTCGAACAGATCGCCGCCCTCGATCTCCATCTGATAGGTGCCGCTCATGATGCCCGACGGTGTCGGCAGCGGCGTGCCGCTGGTGTACTCGAACGCCTCACCCGGCTTGAGCACCGGCTGCTCGCCGACCACGCCGGCCCCGCGCACTTCCTGCACCCGGCCGAGGGAATCGGTGATGTGCCAGTAGCGGCTGCGCAGCTGGACCGTGGTGCGGCTCTTGTTCTCGATGCGCACGTGATAGGCCCAGACATAATGGTTATCGCGCGGGCTGGACTGGTCTTCGAGATAGACCGGCTTCACCGTGACGGCGATCGAGCGGGTGGTGGCGCTGTACATGTCACGGTCATATTTAAGCGCGGGCGGGGCTTTGTCCACCCCACCCGCCTAAGTGCGCCGGAGCCCACTACGCCTGCGAGAGAGCCTGGTCGAGGTCGTCCCGCAGATCGGCCTCGTCCTCGAGCCCGACCGACAGGCGTACGACTCCGTCGGTGATGCCGAGCTTCGCCCGCTCCTCCGGCCCGACGCGCTGGTGCGTCGTGGTGGCGGGATGGCAGACCAGGCTCTTCGAATCGCCGAGATTGTTGGAGATGTCGACGAGGCTGAGGGCGTTGAGGAACTTGAAGGCCGCGGCCTTGCCACCCTTGAGCTCGAGCGTCACCACCGTGCCGCCCGCCGACATCTGCGACGCCGCCAGCGCGGCCTGCGGGTGCGAAGGCAGCATCGGGTAGAGCGCGCGCTTGATCTTCGGGTGCGATTCCAGGAAGCGCGCGATGTTGAGCGCCGACTGGCATTGGGCCTGCAGGCGCAGGTCGAGCGTCTCCAGGCCCTTGAGCAGCACCCAGGCGTTGAACGGGCTCAGGCTCGGGCCCGTGTGCTTGAGGAAGTTCGACAGCTCGTCCTCGATGAATTTCTGCGAGCCGAGCACGGCGCCGCCGAGCGTGCGGCCCTGGCCGTCGATATGCTTGGTTGCCGAATAGACGACGACGTCGGCGCCGAGCTCCAGCGGCTTCTGCAGCAGCGGTGTGGCGAAGACATTGTCGACGACCACGCGAGCCCCCGCCGCATGGGCGAGCTCGCTGACCTTGCGCAGATCGATGATCTCGAGCATCGGGTTCGACGGCGATTCGAGAAACACGGCGCGCGCCGGCTTGGACAACGCCTTTTCCCACTGCTTGAGATCGCTGCCGTCGACGAACTCCGTCTGCACGCCATAACGCGGCAGCAGCTCCGAACAGATGTAATGACACGACCCGAACAGCGCCCGGCTGGCCACGACGCGGTCGCCCGCCTTCACCTGGCACATCAGCGCGGCGAACACCGCCGCCATGCCGCTGGCCGTGCCGCGCACCGCCTCGGCGCCCTCGATCAGGCGCAGGCGCTCCTCGAACATCTGGACGGTCGGGTTGCCGTAGCGCGAATAGACGAAACGGTTGTTGCTGCCGCCGGGCAGGAACGCCTTCTCGGCCACCTCGGCCGAATCGTAGACGTAGCCCGAGGTGAGGAACATCGCCTCGGCGGTCTCGTCCATCTCGGTGCGGCGCAATCCGCCGCGCACCGCCTGGGTGCGCTTGCGCAATTTATCCTTCGCCGGCTTGCCGCCCGTGAAATCCTTGCCGTCCGCCATCACACTCTCCCGCGCCGTTCCTGTGGGCCAGAAACGCAAAAGCCCCGACCGAGCAGGTCAGGGCTTCAAATGGCCTCCGACCATTTTAGCGGTTTCTTTAACGTGGCCCGCAAGCCGGTCGGCTCCAAATCACCACGTGGCAGCAATAAAGACGGTATCGGGAAAACTGTCAAGGTGGGCGTTGCCGGGAGCGGGCCATGCGTTGGTAGGAGATCAAGTCTGACCAAGCCGTAAGTCACCTTCGCCTATTCGATTGCGATGCGGACCCTTCTTTGCGACCCACACTCGAGGCCAAGGCATCCAGCAGGCAGGGCGCGGCAGTTCTACCTCGCCTTTCGATCTGGGCTCCTTGAAGCGGAACCGTTCCCGGTCATCACAGTTAAGCTTAAGTACGCCGGTGAAACGCCGGTCCGCTCAAGCTTGGCCGTCATGACCCTGACCCTGCGCTCTGCCGGACGTCTCTTCCTGGACGCCGTGAAGGAATGGAATGCCGATGGGGCGCCGAGCCGCGGGGCCTCGGTCGCCTTCTATGCGATGTTCTCGGCGGCGCCGCTGCTGCTTCTCGTCATCGCGATGGCCGGCCTGATCTTCGGGCGTGAGGCCGCGCAGGGCGCCATCATCGACGAGTTCAGCCGTCTCATGGGGCGCGATGCCGCTTCCGCGATCGAGCATATCGTCGCGACCGCGGCCGATACCGGCGAAGGCGCGATCGCGACGCTCGTCAGCATCGTCCTGCTGCTGGTCGGCGCCACCAGCGTGCTCGCCGAGCTGCAGAGCGCCCTGAACCAGATGTGGGAAGCGCCGCCCCTGAAGACGTCCGGGATCTGGGCGTGGATCCGCAGCCGGTTGCTCAGCCTCTCCCTGATCGGTGCTGCGGGATTTCTGCTGGTGATCTCGCTCGTTCTCAGCGCCGCCCTGACGGCGCTTGATCGATGGGTGGTTGGTGGCGCCGAGGACGTTGCCATCCTCATCGAGATCGCCAATTTCCTGACGAGCTATATTCTCACCGCCCTGTTCTTCGCCGCCATCTACAAGATCCTGCCCGATGTGCCGATGCGCTGGCGCGACGTCATCGTGGGAGCGCTGATTACCGCCCTGCTGTTCACCATCGGAAAACACGCGATTGCCGTTTACATCAGCGCCAGCGAATTGGCGTCGGGCTACGGCGCCGCGGGTGCGCTGATCATCGTGTTCGTCTGGGTGTTCTACTCAACACAAATTTTCCTGCTGGGCGCGGAATTCACAAAAGTCTATGCCGCGACTCACGGAAGCAAGAAGCGGCGATCGGCGCGGCGCCGTACCAGCAGTTAGAGGATACGGCGCGGGTGTCGGGAGGAAACCTACACCCGCGCCGCTGTTACGCGCCGCCAGGGGTCAATGGCCTGGCGGCGCGTCGTTGATCACTGATCGACCGTGATCTTCCCGGTCTCGATCACGCCCTTCCAGCGGTTGAGCTCACCCGCCAGAAAGGTGTCGAACTGGGCGCTGGTGTTGCCCACCACCTCGAAGCCGATATCCTCCAGACGCTTCTTCACGTCGGGATCCTTGAGCGTCCGTGACAGCGCCGTCTCGAGCTTCGCCTTCACGTCGGCCGGCAGCCCCTTGGGGGCAGCCACCGCCTGCCACGAGTAGACGACGAGGTCGCGCACGCCGGCCTCGCCCATGGTCGGGTAGTCCCAGCCCGGCTCGCGCTTCTCGGCGGTGACGCCCAGCATCTTCATCTTGTCGGCCCGCACGTGGTTGGCCACAGTGCCGAGATTCTGGAACGACACGTCGGCGTGACCGCCCATCAGGTCCTGCACGGCGGGGCCGCCGCCGCGATAGGGCACGTGCACGCCGGTGGTGCCGGTCCTCTGCCAGAACAATGCGGCGGTCAGATGATCGGACGAGCCGATACCCGACGAGGCAAAGGAGACCTTGTTGGGGTTCTGCTTCAGATACTCGACCAGCTCGGACACGCTCTTCGCCGGGAAACCGGGTCGCGTCACCAGCACGTTAGGTGTGCGCACCGCCAGCGTCAGCAGGTCGAAATCCTTCTGCGGATGGTACTGCAGATCCTTGTAGAGCGCCGGATTGATGGAGAACACGCCGATCGAGCCGACCAGGATCGTGTAGCCGTCCGGCTTGGCGCGGGCCAGCAGGCCGGCACCGATGCCGCCATTGGCGCCCGCGCGGTTCTCGATGACCACCGGTGCGCCGAGATACTCGTTGAGCTTGATCGACATGATGCGCGCGGTGTTGTCGGTGGCGCCGCCCGGCGGGAACGGCACGATGACGGTCACCGGCCGCTCGGGGTAGACGGCGTAGACGGGCGCGGCGACGACGAGCGTCACAGCGGCCAGCATTAAAGACTTCAAGATGCGCATGCGTGCCTCCTCAGGTTTGATGCCGTTGTTCGCGATTGAAACGCCGCTCACTCGACGGAAGCGCCCGTGTCCTTGGCCACCTTCGTCCATTTGTCGATCTCCGTCGAGATGAACCGCGCGTATTGCTCCGGCGTGCCGCCGGCGCGGACATAGCCGCCGGCCGCGTAGCGCTCCCTGATCTTCGGATCGTCGAGCGTTTCGTTGATCGCCTTGTTGAGGCGCGCGACGATATCGGCCGGCAGCCCGGCAGGACCGGAGAGGCCCATCCAGCCGGTCGCCGAGAAGCCGGGGAAACCGGATTCGGCGACGGTCGGCGCGTCGGGATAGAGCGGATTGCGCTCCGGGCTGGTGACCGCCAGGACCTTGAGCTTCCCGGCCTGGACATGCGGCAGCGGGATATCGACGTTGACCATGATCGACGGCACCTGGCCGCCCAGCGCGTCGGTGATCGCCGGCGATGCGCCGCGATACGGGATATGGAGAAGCTTCATCCCGGCCGCATGCTGCAGCATGGCCATCGCCATATGCGGCGACGAGCCGTTGCCGGGGCTGGCGCAGGCCACCGCCTCGGGCTTCGACTTGGCCAGGGCGAGGTAGTCCTTGAAGGTCTGCGCGGGAAAGCCCGGCGACACGAGGAGGGCGTTCGAGATCGCACCCATTTGGCCGATATGCACGAAGTCGGTACGCGAATCGTAGGGCATCTTGGCGTACAGCCCATGGTTCATCGCGTTCTGGCCGTTGCCCGAGAGCAGAAGCGTGTACCCGTCGGGAGCGGCACGTGCCACGCCATGGGCGGCGATATTGCCGTTGGCTCCGGGGCGGTTCTCGACGACGAAGGATTTGCCGAACTTTTCCGAGAAGACCTGGGCGAACAGGCGCGCGATGACGTCGTTGCTGCCGCCCGGCGGAAACGGGACCACGATGGTTACCGGCCGTTCGGGCCACTCGGCAGCAAGGCCGGGCCGCGACGATAGAACCGCAGCCGCACCTGCAGCGGAGAGCAGAAGACCGCGCCGGGTAAGAGCGTTCATTGTTTCCTCCATATCTTTATCTTTTCGCCGGTCTCTTCGGCGACACAACGCCAGCTCTGCGTGATCCAGGGCTTCAGCCGTTCGGCATCGAGATCGAGCCCGGTCCCCGGCTCGTCGGGGATAGCGATCAGGCCATCGCGACCGAGGCTCAGCTCGCCGGCGACGGTGAGGAGCGGGTTCTCCGTCCCGTCGATCTCGACATAGGGATAGGACACGGGGCCGCCGCCTTTGTGCGCCGGCAGCAGGGCCGCCATCTGCAATGCCGCGCGCTGGTTGACGATGGTGCCGAAGACATGCGGCATCACCGGCAGGTCATAGGCTTCGGCCAGGGCGGCGACCTTGGCGAAACCGGTGTAGCCGCCGCAGACCGTCAGGTCGGGCTGCACCACCGAAAATGTCTTGGCCGCCAGGAAATCGCGGAAGGCCGCGAGACTTCCCAGGGCCTCTCCGCCCGCGACCGCCATCGGCACGGAGGCGGCGACGGTCTGATAGCCTCCAATATCCTCCGGCCCGACCGGCTCCTCGATCCACAGGAGATCCGCGTCTTCCATGCGGCGCGCCGAGGCGATCGCGGCCCGCGCCGAGTAGCCCTGATTCATGTCGACCATCAGTGCTCGATCCGGCCCGATCTGCTCACGCAGGGCCTTGGCCATCGTTCCGTCGGCTTTCGGCTCGACACCCGCGCGCGGCTTCACCGCCCGGAACCCCTTTTCAAGATAGGTGTCGACCGCCTCCGCATAGTGTCCGTAGGGCGACGCCGAAGCCCGAATGAACGGGCCGCTGGCGTAGGCAAAGACCCGGTCGCGCAAGGCGCCGCCCAGCAGCGCGGCGACGCTGATCCCGCGCGCCTTCGCGGCCGCCTCGTGCAGCGCCATGTCGATGGCGGAGATGGCCATCATGGCAACCCCACGGCGGTCGTAGCCGAGCGTCGCCATCATGCGGTCCCAAAGACGGCGATAGTGCAGAGGGGATTCGTTCAGGATCAGCGGCGCCAGCCGCGCCTGGATCAGCGCGCCGGCCGCCTGCGGGGAGGAGAACACCTCGCCCCAGCCGGTCACCCCACTGTCGGTGATCACCTGCAGCAGCAGGAAGTCCCGGCGGCGGATGAAGGTTCTCGCGTTTCCGAGGGCCATGGCCGGCGTGAAGCCGACCTGATAGCCGCGCAGCTCCACGATCTTCACGAATATCCCCTGTGGCGCATCCCCGGGACTCTTGCTGTTATTCGCTCATTTGCGCCCGCCAGCGGTCATATATCAAATGCTTGTTTTGTCTGAGTTCATGCATTCAGGTTATAATGGAGCATGCTGAGCCTGCGCGAGATGGACGTCTTCCGCCATGTGATGGAGCTCGGCTCCATCACGGCTGCGGCGGTGGCGCTCAAGATCTCACAGCCGGCGGCGAGCCGCCTGATCCAGCAGGCCGAGCAGCGGCTCGGCTTTCCCCTGTTCCTGCGCCAGAAGAAGCGTCTGATCCCCACGACGGAGGCGCGGACGCTGTTTCCCGAGACCGTCGGCGCCTTCGTTGCACTCGATTCGGTGCAGCGTCTGGCCGGCGAGCTGAGATCCGGCCGGTCCGGCCTGCTGACGATTGCCGCGATACCGGCGCTGGCGAGCACCTTGCTTCCCCTGGCAGTGCAACGATTCCGTAAGGCGCGCCCTGGGGTCTCGGTGAAGATCCTGGCGGTGAGCGCACATGAGAGCGCCAACCTGGTGGCCGATCAGCGGGCGGATCTGGGCCTGATCATCGGGCCGATGACCAACGCCGCCCTCGTGATGTTCGAGCTCTGCGCAGCACGAATCGGCTGCGTCCTGCCGAAGAAGCATCGCCTGGCGAAGAGAGCGGCGCTGACGCCCGCCGACTTGCAGGGCGAAGCCATCATCAGCCTCAGCCGGCATCTCCCCATCGGAGTGCAGGTGGAGCGAGCCTTCGCGGAGGCCAACACGCCGCTCCGCCTGGCGATGGAGGTGACCCAGTCTGCCGTCGCGCTGGCGCTGGTCCGCGCCGACGCGGGCGTGGCGCTGATGGACGGCTTTGCCTTGCAGGGATCGCGCAATCGCGATCTCGTCTTGCGTCCCCTCAAACCGGCGATCGAGAGCGTTGCGCGCATCCTGCAACCCCGGCACCGGCCCGCCTCGCGCCTGGCGCAGGAATTCTCCGATATCCTTCGCCTCGCGGCTCGCGACAGCGGGCTGGCGGCGCCCGTACCGGAACGGCGGCGTTAGGAGATCCGGGCCGCTTCCAGCGCCGGCCGGCCCCGGATCAGATCCGACGCCTTGTCGGCGATCATCTGGGTCGCGGCGTTGAGATTGGCCGAGATCATGCGCGGCATGACCGAAGCATCGATCACCCGCAAGCCCTGCAGCCCGTGCACCTTGAGCTCGTCGTCGACCACGGCCAGCTTATTGCTCGCCGGGCCCATGCGGCATGAGCAGCCGGGATGGAAAGTGGTCTGCGCGCGTTGCGTGGCGGCGTGGATGAACTCGTCGTCACTCTGCACGCCGGGGCCCGGGAAATCTTCACGCTCATAATAAGGGGCGAGCGGCGCGGAGGCGAGCAGCTTGCGCGCCAGCCGCATGCCGGCCACCAGCACGCGGCGGTCAATAGCCTCGGCGAGATAGTTGGTCTGGATGATCGGCGCCTCGAACGGATCGGCCGAGCGCAGGCGGACATAGCCACGGCTTTCGGGGCGCTGCTGCCAGGCGGCCACGGTCATGCCCGGCTCGTCCTCCAGCCTGCCCTGCTCGCCTTCCTTGTAGCTCGCCGGTGTGAACGTGAGCTGCAGGTCGGAGCTTTCCGCGGTCTCGCCGGAATGCCAGAAGCAGTAAACCAGGGTGGGCGAGAGGGCGAGGATGCCGCGCCGCGCAAAGGCCCATTTGAGCGCCTCGCCGACCAGCCGAAGCCCGCGCGCCTGCTGGTTGATGGTGGCGATGTTCTTCACCCGCGCCACGGTACGCGGCGCGTAATGGTCCTGCAGCCCCTCGCCCACGCCGGCAAGCTCGTGCTTCACCGGGATGCCGAGCGATTGCAGAAGCGGCGCCGGGCCGATGCCGGAGAGCTGCAGGAGCTGCGGCGAATTATAGGTGCCGCCGGCCAGGATGACCTCGCGCCGCGCCCGCACCTCCATCGCCTCGCCGCCGCGCCCGCCCTGGCTGTAGCGCACGCCCACGGCGCGTTTGCCCTCCAGCACGATCTCGGTCGCGTGCGCGTGCGTGCGCACCGTCAGATTGCCGCGCTTCATCGCCGGCCGCAGGAACGCCGTGGCGGCGCTCACGCGCCGCCCCTTGTGGATGGTGCGCTGGGCGTAGGAGACGCCTTCCTGGGTCAGGCCGTTGTAGTCGGGGTTGCGCGGGATGCCCATCTGCAGCGCGCCCTCGATGAAGGCCTCGCAGAGCGGGTGACGCCAGTCCATGTCGGTGACCGTGAGAGCGCCCTCGCGGCCGCGATACTCGGCCGCGGCGCCGTCGCTGACGCGTCGCTCCAGCCGCTTGAAATACGGCAGCACGTCGGCGTAGCCCCAGCCGCGATTGCCGTACTGTGCCCAGGTGTCGAAGTCCTGGCGCTGGCCGCGGTTGTAGATGTGGCCGTTGATCGAGGTGGAGCCGCCGAGCGCCTTGCCGCGTGGCGCGTAGATGCGCCTTCCCGCCGTGTAGGGGCCGGCCTCCTGCGAGTAGCACCAGTTGAGGCGCGGATTGTAGAAGGTCTTGATGAAGCCGGCGGGCAGATGGATGTAGGGATGCCAGTCCGATGGCCCCGCCTCCAGAACGCAGACCTGCACATCGCTGTCCTGGGTTAACCGCTCGGCAAGAACGCTGCCGGCCGCGCCGGCGCCCACGATCACGTAGTCAAAACTGTCCACTGACTGCGGCCCTCGGTGTCGGAGCAATGTTCGGGCCGAGCTTAGAAAACATCAGCCGGTACCTTCAATGGACCTTTCCGTCCATGAGGTAGAACAGGCTCATCCCCAGGATGCAATCGACCGTGCGGCCATCCTCCGCCAGCGGGAGCAGCACGCGCTCCAGCAGGGAGACGAACTTCAAGTGACTGACGATGGGCGCCCCGCGGCGCCAGTCGGGCTGGTGGGTGTTGACCACGCCATCGAGCGCGGCGTGAGCGGCCTGCTGATCGATCACGTCCCCCATCTCGTCGACGATAAGCCCCTTGCGGAAGGGCGCCCCGGCATCGATCAGCGCATCGCCGACCAGGCGGTAACGGTAACGCAGACGTTGTTCTCCGCGCACCACATCCACCAGCCATAAATTGGGGAGCAGATCGGGGAGCCGCATGGGATCGATGCGGCTGCGTCCCGGCAACAGGCCGGGCTCCGGCTCCAGCCCGCGCCAATACTCGATCAGCCGCGCCAGCCGTGGATGCGGCTGATCGGTCGGCAGGTTGGGGATGACGATGTTGGTGCGAGAGGGCATGGGACGCCCAGAGGGTCTACCCCGCCGGCTGCCATCCCGTCTATCGTGCGCTGAACACGGGGCCCGGCGGCATCGTCACGGCGAGAGGTATTTGGCCAGCGCCTTCTCGTCAATGGTGATGCCGAGGCCAGGCCCCTTGGGCAGCGGCAGCGCGCCATCCTTCAGAGTCTTGCATGAGGCGACGGGCTCGGTCGCCAGCGCGTCGCGCAGCGGGCTCGAATAGATCATGCACTCGTAGCTCTCGAAATTCGTGGCGGCGGCGGCGAGGTGCAGGCTGGCGGCGGCGCAAATCGCCCCACCGAAGCCGATATGCGGCGAGTAGGTCGTGTGGAAGGCGCGCGACAGGGCGATGATCTTGCGTGTCTCCGTGATACCGGACGAGCGCGCGACGTCCGGTTGGACGATGGTCAGAGTGCGCGAGGCGATGAGCGGCGCGATGCCGAAGGAGGTGTGCTCACTCTCGCCGCCGGCGATGCGGATGGAGCATTTCTGCGCGAGTTCGCGATAGCCCGCATCGTTCTCCGGAATCGTCGGCTCCTCGAACCAGTAATAGCCGAGCGCCTCCAGCTCCTTCGCCACGACCAGGGCGTCACCGACATCGAAGACCCAGTTGGCATCGGCGACGAGCCGGATATCGGGACCGACGAGGGCACGGACCAGACGCACCCGGTCGATCGCCGCCTTGACCGGCTTGCCGATGCGCACCTTGATCTGGGTGAAGCCGAGGTCGAGAGCGAGGCGGGCCTGGCGCTCGGCCGCCGCGTCGTCGCTCCAGCCGATGGCCGCCGCGTAGGCGACGAGGCTGCCGCGCCCGGCATGGCCGAAGACGTTGTAGAGCGGCTGGTCCATCGCCTTGCCGATGATGTCCCAGATGGCGATATCGATGGCGGCCAGGGCCTCCGGCAGCATACCGCCCGAGCGCCCGGTGAAGGCACGAAACAGCTTCTGCCACGTGGCCTCGACCGCAAAGGGATCGCTGCCGATGACCAGCGGCTTGAGCAGCTCGTCCACCAGTTTGGCGTAGACGCCGGGCACGTAACGGCAATAGCCCTCGCCCCAGCCGACGATGCCCGCATCGGTCTCCAGCCTCACCACCAGAATGGTGACTTCACTCCACGCCTCGCGCCCGGTGCCGTGGTCGCCCTCGATCGGGGCGCGCAGGGGATAGCAGGTAAGGCCGGTGATCTTCATGGCGTCGTCCTGATTAGCGGAACAGGCGCTGGCTCGCCAGCCTGGCCCCATCGCGAAGCGCGGCGAGTTTGCCCCAGACCACGTCCTCGGCGATGCGGCCGGAGCCGGCGGCAGTGTCGAAGCCGCAATCGGTGCCGGCGAGGACGCGCGTCTTGTCGCCGATCACGTGCGCCACGCGCACCAGGCGCTCGGCGATCACCTCGGGATGCTCCACCACGTTGACCAGCGTGTCGATGACGCCGGCAACGAGCACCTGATCATCGGCCAGAGGATATTTCTCGAACATGCGGGGTTCATGCGCGTGTCGGGCGTTGCCGAAGGGCAGGACGAAACCGCCGACCTTCGCCTTGAGCAAGGTCGGGAGAATATCCTCGAGAGGCACGTCGCTGTCGTGCGGGCCTTCGTAATTGCCCCAGCAGACATGGATGCGCACGCGGTCGCGCGGGATGTTCACCAGCGCGTCGTTGATCGTCGCCACGGTTGCCTCGGCGAATTCGAGGAAGGCCGCGAGCGGCTGGCCCTTGTAGGCCGCGTGACGTTCGAGGGCGAGATCGGGCGCGTCGATCTGCAGCAGGAATCCGTGGCGCACGATCGCCTCGTATTCCTTCTGCATGGCCCGGCCGAGCGCCGCGAGATAGGCGCGCTCCGTGTCGTAATGCCGGTTGCGCAACGCCTTGGCGAGGATGCCCGGCGAGGGCGCGGTCATGAAGGCTTCGGCGAAGGGCTTGCGCTTGGCCTCCAGCAGACCGGAAAACTCCAGGCATTCCCGCTCGATCGGCTCCATCGAGAGATGGATGATGTCGGCCACCGCCTCGGGATTGCTGTCGCGTGCCTGGACCGCCGCCTTGCTGGCACGCTCGGCGTTGCGTTGCTGGTGGAACAGCGGGTAACGCTCCATGTCCTCCCACAGCGGCCTTTTCCAGCCGCTGCCCTCGGCGAAGCCGCCGAGCCGACGCATCATGTAGAGAAAGAAGCCTTCGCGTCCCTGCTCGCCGTCATTGCCGACATCGATGCCGGCCGCGATCTGCTTATCGACGATGCGGCCGATCGCGGCCTTTGCCGCCAGATCCAGCGCGCTCGCATCCACCGCCTCGCCCGCCTGGCGCTTGATATAAAGCGCCTTGAGATCGTTCGGCCGCGGCAGGCTGCCGGTGTGGGTGGTGAGGATCCGTTGGTCGCTGCGTTGCATGGCCGCGTGCTTTTAAAGGAGAGCCCCGCGAGCGAGCGGCCCGCGGGGCGTTGTGTTCAGCGATTGCCGCTGCGGTAGGCCTGGTCCCATTCCTTGATCCAGCCATCCTTCAGCTTCACCCAATCCTCCTTGTCGCCCATCCACAGCTTGCTGGCCGGAGGGAAGACGATGTTGTACTTGGCCAGCGCCGGGGCCGGCGCCTCCGGGTGCGTCGGCCAGTCGAGGAACTTCTCCGCGATGACCGTGCCGCCGCGCTTGCTCAGGATCCAGTTGAGATAGAGCTTCGCGGCGTTGGGGTTCTTGGCGGTCGTGGTGACGCCGGCGAGGATCGCCGAGGCCGGGATGCCTTCCTCGGGGAAGGCAAGCGCGATCGGCGCGCCGGCGTCGAGCATGGCGCGCCCCTGGGCCGGCAGCATCTCCGAGACGAAGAGCTCGCCGCGCGCCACGTCCTCCGAGGCCTGGGTCAGACCGGTGTAGAGCTTCGGCCGGTTGGCCGCGAGCTTCTGCCAGTACTGCGGGTCGACCACCTGGCGCTGGAGCATCGCGGTCGTCCAGCCGATGCCGCCGGAATTCGCCTCCTGGATGCCGACCGCGCCGCGGAACCGCGGATGCAGGAGATCCTTCCAGCTCTTCGGCGCGTCCTCCTTCTTCACCCGCGCAGTGTTGTAGCCGAGGATCTTCGCGTAGCGGTTCTCGATGTACCACAAGCCCTGCGGATGCTTGAGATCGGCCGGGATCGCATCCCACTGCGGCACGCGGTGCGGCGCGAGGATACCCTTGTCGACCACGGTCTGCATCAGCACGAAGTCCGACAGGTTGATGAGGTCGGCCGCCAGCTTGCCGCCGGCCGCCTCGGTCATCACGCGTTCGTACATCCGGCTGCCATTCAGACGCACGACCTCGAAGCGGATGCCGGTGTCCTTGCGGAACTCCTCCAGCGCGGCGCGCTCGTTATCCTCGAGATTGGTCGTGTAATAGAGCAGCTGGCCTTCAGCCTTGGCCGCCTGCAGAAGGGCTGCGTCGGCGATGGTCTCGCCGCCCACCACCAGCTGCGCCGGCGCCGGACCGGCGAAGGCCATCAGCCCCGCGGCGACCAGCGCCGCTTTCACCACATGTTTCATCGCCATCTCCTCTCCTTCGTTACAGGCCGCGCAAGCCGACCCATTTGCGTCCCGCCACCGTAATCACGAACAACAAGGCGCAGTAGAGCAGGCTGATCGACGCCACGCGCGCCCAGCTTCCCGACTCCCACTGCTCGTAGAGAATGATCGCCAGCACCCGCGTCTCCGCCGTGAACAGGAAGACCGAGGTGCTGAGCTCGCGCATCGCCAGCAGGAACAGCAGCAGCATCGCCGAGGCGATGCCGGGCCGGATCAGCGGCGCGAGGATGTCCATGACCGCGCGGCCCCGCGTGGCGCCGGCGACGATCGCGCTGTCCTCGAGGTCGCGATGGACCTGCAGGATGGTCGAGGAGACCGAACGGAATCCCTGCGGCATGAAGCGAGCCGTGTAGGCGAGCACGAGAATGGTGAGCGTGCCGTAGATGGGCAGCGGCAGCGCGATCCACGCCCAGAGGAAGCCCATGCCGATGATCAGCGAGGGCACCGCGACCGGCATCATGGCGATGTACTCGATCGCCGGCCGCCACGGGTAGGTGGTGCGGTTCACGTAGTAGCTGAGCAGAAAGTGGAAGGCCGTGCCGGCCAGCGCGGTCATCACGCCCACGATCAGGCTGTTGATCAGCGCGCCCTGGAACGGGCCGTAGTCCAGCGTCGCGGCGATATGCCGCAGGGTGAAGGCCGAGACGTCGAACAGGCTGAGGAAATTGGGCACGAAACTGTGGGAGCGCAGCGCCGATTGGAGGAGCGCGAAGAGCGGCAGGATCACGGCCAGCGCCAGGTAGAGCACGGCGAAGGCCAGCGCGGGCCAGCGCCACGCCTTGAGCGGCATGAGCTTCGGCCGGAAGCCCTTGCCGGTCACCGTGTGGAAAGCCTGGTTGCGCAGGAAGCGGCCCTGCAGCCAGACCAGCAGCCACATCAGCACGAGCAGCAGCATGCCGCTGGCCGCCGCCTGAGTCGGGCGGGCCGGCGAGCTCATGACGTTGCGGAAGATCAGCGACGGGATGGTCTCGATGCCGGCCGGCGTGCCGAGCACCTGCGGCACCGGGAAGTTCTCCAGCGTCAGCACGAGGGTGAGAATGCCCGCCCCCAGAAGGGCCGGCTTGATCAGCGGGAAGGTCACGGTGCGCAGCACCTCGATCCGGGTGGCGCCGTGCGCTTCGGCGGCTTCTTCCAGTTCGGGGTTCATGAGCTGCAAGGCGCCCGACATGAACATGAAGGCGTAGGGCGCGTAGAACAGCGCGAAGACGAAGACGATGCCCGAGCCGGTGTAGATGTCGAAGACGAACGGGATGCCGAGATCGCCCAGCGCCATGTTGATGAAGCCGCTGCGCGGCGAGGCGAGCAGCGAATAGGCGACCGCGCCGACGAGCGAGGAGATGAACAGCGGGGCGACCCCGGCCAGCGCCACGATGGGCTTGGCGGGCACGTCGCTGCGCGCCAGCAGCCAGGCCAGCAGGCCGCCGATCGCCAGGGCGAAGATCGAGCCGGCGATCGAGAAGACAATTGAGTTGATCGCGGCGCGGATGTTGTTCGCGTCGAACAGGGCGCGATAGTTGTCGAGCGTAAACAGCCCGAGCGGCGCGCCCGGGCGCGGCGGCGCGTCAAGGAACGAGGCCAGGATCAGTGTGCCCAGCGGATAGAGCACCAGGAAGGTCAGCGCCAGCATCAGCGCCACCGGCAGGGCGTAGCGCAGAAGTCCGCCGCCGGTCTCCAGGCCCTGGCGGGCTTCGATCGCGGTGGCGGGGCTGGCGGCGCTCATCTCATTCCGGCAGGAGCTGGACGTGCTCGGCGCGGATCGTCGCGTGGATCTTCGATCCGCGCGGGAAGATACGCGTCGTGTCGTTGGACACCACGTTCAGCTTCATCATGTCGCCGGTGACGAGGTAGCGGACCTGATTTCCGAGGAACGTCGCGACGTCGACCGTCACCGGCAGCACGCTGGTGCGGTGCGCGTCGAGGCCGGGCGGCGGCTCGGGGCTCAGCATCAGGTGCTCGGGCCGCACGCAGACATGGGTCTGCAGGCCAACGGCAAGCGGCGTGGTTGAACGCAGCAACGCGTTGCCTGCCGTGAGCTTGACCTCGCTGATGTTTCCGGCGTTCACGCCGTGGACGCGCCCCGGGAAGATGTTGCCGACGCCCAGGAAGTCCGCGACGAAGATATTGGCCGGGCGCTGATAAATCGCCGTCGGCGTATCGAGCTGGATGATCTTGCCGTCGCGCATCACGGCGATGCGATCGGCCAGAGCGAGCGCTTCGGTCTGGTCGTGGGTGACGTACACGGCGGTGATGCCGAGACGCTGCTGGATCTCGCGCAGCTCGAAGCGCAGATGGTCGCGCAGCTTGGCGTCGAGATTGCTGAGCGGCTCGTCGAGCAGCAGGACGCGCGGCTGGGCGATGATGCTGCGGGCCAGCGCCACACGCTGCATCTGGCCGCCGCTGAGCAGGCTCGCACCACGATCGGCGAAATTACTCAGGCCGACGAGCGCCAGCGTCCGGGCGAGACGCTCGGCGATCTCGGCCGGCGCCACGCCCTGGCGCTCAAGCGGATAGATGACGTTCTCGCCCACCGTCTTGTGCGGCCAGATGGCGTAGGACTGGAACACCATGCCCATCTGGCGGCGGTTGGACGGCACGTTGATGCCGCGCGCGGCGTCGTAGACGGGGCTGTCGCCGACCGTGATGCGGCCGGAGGTTGGCTCCTCGAGTCCGACGATGGCGCGCATCGTCGTCGTCTTGCCGCAGCCCGAGGGGCCGAGCAGTACGAGGAGCTCGCCGTCGGCGATGGTCAGGGTGAGATCATCGACGGCGGCGACCGCGCCGTAGCGCTTAGTCAGGTTTTCGATCGCGATCTTCACCGCCGGCCTTGGCCTTTCGCAGGGCCCGGCCTGCCCGATGGGTGGCGCAAGGGGACGTTCCTCCGGTTTTTTGAAAGCATAGACGTCGCCCCGAGGGGGCTCAACCAATTTGCATTACAAACGTATGAATGGTTGACCATTGGAGCGAAGTTTGTATTTTGGTCGCTCTAAGGATTGACCTCGGTTGGACTTATTGGTTGACCAATGCGGGCCTGGGGTAGAGCTTAGCGGAGGAACGTGAGCAAGAACCGCGGATCGCTGCTCGTGCAGCTGCGCCATTGGCTCTCGGCGGCCGAAGTGCCGGAGAGCGGCCGGCTGCCGCCCGAGCGGGTGCTTGCCGAACAGTTCCAAGTCACCCGCGCGGAGCTGCGCAAGGCGCTGGCCGTGCTGGAGACGGAAGGCCGGTTGCGTCGCCATGTCGGGCGCGGCACCTTTCTCGTCACCTCTCGGGGCGCCTCGCGTTCGCGCCTCGACGAGCTCGCCGAAGGCACGACGCCGCGCGACGCGATGCAGGCGCGCCTGGTCGTCGAGCCGGAGCTCGCCCGGCTCGCCGCCCTCAACGCCACGACCAGCCAGATCGCCGAGATGCGCTCCCTCTGCGCCCAGCTGCGCCGCGTCACCACCTGGCGGGACTACGAGACCATCGATGCGCGCTTCCACACGCTGATCGCCGAAGCCTCCGGCAGCCGCCTGCTGGTCGAGATCCACCACATCATCAACGGCGTGCGCCGCAAGGTCGTGTGGGGCCATCTCAACGTGCGACCCATCGGCCCCTCGGCCGATTACCACTCGTTCAACGAGCACGACGCGCTCGTCGAGGCGATCGCCAACCGCGACCGCAAGGGTGCGGCCGAGGCGATGCGCCAGCATCTCAACGCCACGATCTCGACCCTGATGGACGATATCGGGGAGCCCGCCGCCGGGCTGCCGGCTCCGGGCCGCGCTCTGTCAGCCGCCGACACACACGCGAGGGGACGTTAGATGCCGCAGCAGCACTGGAGCGACAAGAAGGCCTTCGAGAAGGGGATGAAAACCCTGAAGATCCTCGGCCGCGAGAAGAGGATGATGGATCAGAAGGAGATTTACCCTGATCTCTACAAGCTCACGGTCGGCCATCTGTGGGGCGACATCTGGACGCGTCCGCACCTTACCATCAAGGAGCGCCAGCTCATCACGCTGGCGGTCAACATCGCCCTGTCCCGCCCGCACGGCAACGTGCCGCATTACAACAGCGCTCGGCGGGTCGGCATCACCCACGCGCAGATCATGGAGACGATCATCCAGGTCGGCGCCTATTGCGGCTGGCCGGTCATGGCCCATGCCGTGAAACAGTACGGCGAGGCGCTGAAAGAAGCCGGAACCACCGTCGCGGCGGTTGCGCGGAAGGGCAAATCAAGGCCGGCGGGGAAGGCTCCCCTCAAGCGCGGGAACGGCAAACGCCGGTAAACCGGGGTTTTAACTCCTACAGGTGGTTACCGCCGCAACCCCGTTTGCTTGAATGGCCGCCCCGGTTCTTTTATAACCTTTCCAGCCGTGGGTTGCGGGTGTAGCTCAATGGTAGAGCAGAAGCTTCCCAAGCTTACGACGAGGGTTCGATTCCCTTCACCCGCTCCAGGCTTCGGTTGAGCCGCTGACAGAAGAAACGCCCCGCACGGGGCCCGGCGCCGTTCGCCCGAATCGCTGCACGTGAGGAGAATGTTTTGGCTAAGGAAGATTTGCTCGAGTTCGACGGCACCGTCGTGGAGCTGCTGCCCGATGCGCGCTTCCGCGTGAAGCTCGAAAACGGGCACGAGATGCTTGCCTATACCGCCGGCAAGATGAAGAAGAACCGCATCCGCACGCTCGTCGGCGACCGGGTGACGGTGGAGATGACACCCTACGACCTGACCAAGGGTCGCATCGTGTTCCGCTTCAAGGACGAGCGCGCCGCCCCCGCCCGCCCCAACCGCCCGACCTTCCGCCGGCGATGACAAGCGGGACCGGCGAGCCGTTGATTTCGCGCCCGCCCAACCGATATCCATCGTGATGGAATCATCCCCCAAAATGGCCCGCCGCTCCGGCACTTCCGGATCGCGGGTCGGCGTCCGGGCGTGGCGCGAGATGGTCGCCAGCTATGCCACACCCGACACGCGGCGCAGCATCATTCAGATACTCACCACAGCCCTGCCGTTCCTCGCCTTCGCGGGCGCTATCCTCTATGGCGTCGATAACGGCTGGTGGCCCGCCCTGGCACTGACCGTACCGGCCGCCGGCTTCCTGGTCCGGCTCTTCGCCATCCAGCACGATTGCGGGCACGGCTCGTTCTTCAAGGCGCGCTGGGCCAACAATCTGGTTGGACGCCTGATTGGCGTCCTGACGTTGACGCCCTACACGTTCTGGCGCACCAACCACGCCATCCATCACGCGGGCGCCGGCAATCTCGACCGGCGCGGCGTGGGCGACGTCAACACCTGGACGGTGCGCGAGTATTTCGCCGAGCCGCGGTGGAAGCGCTTCTTCTACCGCTCCTACCGCCACCCGCTGGTCATGTTCGGGCTCGGTCCGACCTTTCTCTTCTTCATCCGCCACCGCTTCCATATCGGCCCGCCCCTGCGCGACTGGCGCATGTGGCTGAGCGTGCTCGGCACCAACACGGCGATTGCCGGGGTGCTCGTCGTCATGGGGCTGACGATCGGCATCGGCCCGTTCCTCATTTCCTATCTGCCGATCATGCTGCTCGCCGCGTCGATCGGCGTCTGGCTGTTCTACGTGCAGCACCAGTTCGAGCACACCTACTGGGATAAGACCCGGAGCTGGAGCTATCGCGCCGCCGCCGTGGAGGGGTCCTCGTTCTACGACCTGCCTCGGGTCCTCCACTGGATCACCGGGCATCTCGGCCTGCATCACATCCATCATTTGTCCAGCCGGATCCCCAACTACAAGCTGCGCGCCTGCTTCGACGCGCATCCCGAGCTGCGCGACGCCCGTCGCCTGACCCTGTGGTCGAGCCTGCGCTGCGCCCGGCTCGCGCTGTGGGACGAGGAATCGCGCCGGCTGGTCTCCTTCCGTACCGCTTGGCAGCAGGCCCGCCTGACCAATCGGCCGTAGCACCGACGGGGGCATGCCCGCTCCGCCCGTTCCCGCGCTCATCCTGCCGATCCTCGTCAGTGCCACGGCCCTCGGGCTGCTGGCGTCGGCCATCTACGTCCCGTCGATCCCGGACATCGCGCGCGAGCTCGCCGTGCCGGTGGGGCAGGTGCAGCTCACCCTCACCACCTTTCTCATCGCCTTCGGGGCAGCGACGCTGTTCGTCGGCGCGCTGTCGGATCGCTTCGGCCGGCGCGGCGTCCTGATCGCCGGCAACGGGCTCTGCGCCGCGGCGAGCTTCGCCTGCGCGCTTGCCTGGTCGAACGACCTGCTGCTGGTGGGGCGCGCCGCGCAGGCCATCGGCGCCTGCGCCGGCATGGTGGTGGCGCGCGCCGTGATCCGCGACGTCTACGATCGCGATGGCACGGCCCGGGCCATGGCCGTGCTCGCCATGGCGGCGACCCTGGCGCCCGTGCTCGGCCCGATCCTCGGCGGCTACGTCCATGTCTGGCTCGGCTGGCGCGCCAATTTCATCATCGTCGGCGGCCTTGCGGTGGCGACGATGGCGCTGACGGCCTGGCTGCTGCCGGAAACCAATCGCCATCTGCAGGATCAGGTCGGCCTGCTGCGCGGCCTGTTCATCTCGACCGCGGCGCTGATGCGCATGCGCCGCTTCCTGGCCTACGCGCTCGCCGCGGCGGCTGGCAGCATTTCGTTCTACAGCTTCATCGCCGCGGTGCCAGTGCTGCTGATCGATCGCTTCGGCGTCACGCCCGAGGTGATCGGCATCTACATCGGCACACCGCCGCTGGGATTTCTGACCGGAAGCTTCGTCTCCAGCCGCCTGTCGGCGCGGGTCGGACTCGACCGGCTGATCCTCTGCGGCGGCGCCGGTCATGTCCTCTGCGGCAGCCTGCTGATCGGCTTTGCCCAGGCCGGCGTCAGCGAATCCTGGGCAGTGATCGGCCCGCTGCTCATCATGGGATTCAGCAACGGCCTCATCATGTCCAACGCCTATGCCGGCGGCGTCAGCGTGCAGCCGCATCTCGCCGGAGCCGCCTCGGGCCTCGCCAATTTCCTGCAGATGCTCGCGGCGGGGCTGTCCGCCGCGGCGTTCGCGGCGGTGACGCTGGAGACGGCGCTGCCGCTCGGGGTCGCCATCACCGGTGCGGGCCTTATCATCCTCGTCGGCTTCAGCGCGCTGGCGCGCGACTGACCCGCCACACGTCCTGGCAAACTCCTGCGGCTACGCTTGATCACGTCTGCGGCGCGGCCATATCCACGCGTCATAACGTGGGGGAGTTCATGCGGGGGCGGATCGCGATACTCGGCGCACTTTTCGTTACAGCAGCGCTGGAGCTCACGCCCGCGCCGGCGCACGCGCAATCGCTTGAGCGTGGCTGGGATGCCTATCTCGCCAGCCGCTACAGCGAGGCGTGGCGCGAGCTGAAGCCGCTTGCCGACCGCGGCAATCCCGACGCGCAGTATTACATCGGCACCATGGTGCAACACGGCCACGGCACTCGCGCCCATGCGCGGCGCGCGGCCGAATGGTATGCGCTGGCCGGGCGCCAGGGCCACGCGCTCGCGCTCTTCGCCCTAGGCTTCCTTCTGTTTTATGGCGGTGGCGACGGCGAGGGGGAAATCTACGCCGACCCCAACGCAGCCGCCCCCTGGTTGCTGCACGCCGCCCAGCGCCATGTCGTGCCGGCGCAGCATCTTGTCGGGCGGATGTATCGCGATGGTATCGGCCTGCCCGCCGACCCGCAGAAAGCCCTGGAATGGACGCGGCGGGCCGCCGAGGTCGGGATGGTGCCGGCGCAGTTCGACGTCGGCCTGCTGCTCGCCAGCCAGCCCGGGCTCGACAAGGCGCTCGAGGCCTACAAGTGGTTCGAGTTGGCGGCCCGCGCCCACCATCCCGGAGCGGCGCAGAACCGTGACCGCCTGGTTGAGCGGCTGAATTCCCAGGAGCTGCGCCAGGCCAGGGCCATGGCCGATGCTTGGAGCCCCCAGCGCTGAGCCCTGTGGGCAATCGCCCACTTCCAGCTGCCATTATCCCACAATAAACCTGATATCCCACCTGTAACTCCCACCGGCTTAGTGGGACGAGTTGTGGTTGACGGTCCGCCGCCCCGGGTGTCGAATCGTCCCCCTGAAACGCCGCATTCAAGCCGGCGAAGGGGAAGACGCGTGGAAGCCCAGGCACTGCTGCAAGAGATCTCGGATTACTGCCGCCGCACCGGCATGGCGGAATCGACTTTCGGCCGCCTCGCGGTCAACGACGGCAAATTCGTCAATCGACTGCGCTACGGCGGGCGTATCACCACCGACACGCTGGCTCGGGTGCGCACCTATATCGCCAACCACCCGGGCCGCGGCGGCAACGGCGCGCGGCCGGTGATCCTGCCGCCCGTGCCGCGCACGCCGGTCATGCGCATCGAGCCGCCCGTCCCGGCTGCGAATGGCGCGAACGGAGCCGCCGGCGGCAACGCCGCGGTCGCGACGGCCAACCCCGAGCGCAATTTCCGGTTCTTCGACAACCGGCAGAAATACCTGCTCTTCGTCAACACCTGCAGCGAGAAATGGGTCGTGGCGCAGCGCGTCGGGCTGGAACTGGCGAACCTGCATCCGCGTCCGCCGGCGGTGCGCGTGTTCGACGCCGGCATGGGCGACGGCACCGTGCTGACCCGCGTGATGCGCGCCATGCACCAGCGCTTCCCGGCGATGCCGTTCTACATCGTCGGCAAGGAGATCAGCCTCGAGGACGTGCGCCTGACCTTGGAGAAGATGCCCGACCGGTTCTACGAGCATCCGGCGACCGTCACGGTGATAACCAATCTTTACTACAACGAGGCGCCCTGGCTGGTGCCGAACTCGGTAACCGCCGCATCGAGCCTGGTGTGGCGCGAAGTGGCGCTGACCGGCAACACGTCGCGCGACTTCGAGGAGCAGATCACCGCCCTGCAGCCGTTCCTCGCCGACAACTGGCGCGCCCATGTCAGCCCGAAGAGCGGCAACCCGGTCTACGAGCGCCCGGTCGTGCTCATCATCTACCGCGAGGATCACCGCTTCCTGCTCGACTCGGTGATCCCGCGCCCGGGCTCGACACGCGCGGATTACGATCTCGTGATGGCCTCGCAGCCCTACCGGGCCCGCGCGCCGATCGACTTCAAGGCGCGCCGCGTCGTGGCGCCGCTCGCTCGCGCGCTCGGCCCCGGCGGCCGGCTGCTCGGCATCCACTCGCACGGCAACGATCCGGGCCTCGAGGTCATTCAGCGCATCTGGCCGGGCGAGGATCCGTTCCAGCACGACCGCCACGCGCTGCTCAAGGCGGTGAAGGCCGAGCTCGGCAATGCCGGGCGCGATCTCAACTTCAATGCCTACGCCGACGGCCGTTCGCTGTTCCGCTACGACATGCACACCCTGCCCAACGAGATCAGCAACGCGATCGGCACCTCGACCCTGTTCGCGGCCTGGAACGCGGCGGTGTACGTAGCGCAGATCGAGGACGCGCGCCTCGAAAGCGTGATCAGCGACCGCAAGTATCTGGAGGCCACGCGCGACGTGCTGATGAAGCATGGTGGGCTGTGGTTCTGGGACGAATCGTACGTCATCTCGCGCAAACGCGATTGACCATGCCGGCGACCAACCCTTTGACCGTCACCCAGACCGCTCCGCACCCCGATCCCCGGCTCCTGCTGCGCGGCTTCTCGCTTGAGGTCTCGGCGCGCGACACCCGCGCCATCGAGACGGCGGCCGATCTCCTGCCGGCGGGCACGGAGGTCTATCTCAACTGGATCCCCGGCGACACGCATCACCGCACCGTCGCCGCGGCCGCGAAGCTGCGCCAGGCTGGCCTGACGCCGGTGCCGCATATCGCGGCGCGCTTCCTGGCCGGCTTCACCCAGCTCGCCGACTTCCTGGCGCGGCTGGCGGGCGAGGCGGAGGTCCGCCAGGCGCTGTCCATCGGCGGCGACCGCGACCGCCCGGTCGGCTCTTTCGAATCGAGCGAGCAGGCCCTGGCCACCGGGCTGTTCGCCAAGCACGGGTTCCAGAAGATCGGCCTCGCCGGCTACCCGGAAGGCAACCCGCGGATCGCCCCGACCGTCGCGGCGGCGGCATTGACCACCAAGCTCGCCCTCGTGCGCGCTCAGGGCATGACGCCCTATATCGCCACCCAGTTCTGCTTCGAGGCGCGCCCCATCGTCGGCTGGTTGCGGGCGCTGCGCGCCAGCGGCGTCGACGTACCGGTGCGCGTCGGCCTCGCCGGACCGGCCAGCATCACCACCCTGATGAAATACGGGCTGCGCTGCGGCGTCGGGAATTCGGTGCGGGCCCTGGCCCTGCGCGGGCCGGCCATCGCCCATCTGCTCAACGAAACCGGGCCGGACGCCATCATCCGCGAGCTTGCCGCGGCGTCGGTCGAGGAACCGTCCCTCGGCATCGCCGGCATCCACCTGTTCTCCTTCGGCGGGCTGCAACGCACCGCCGAGTGGGCCCGGGCGTTCTAAGATTGGCTCCCGCGTCGGCTTTCTAGCGACGCCGAGCCTTTCTCGCGACCTTTCGCTTCGCCTTGGTCTTGGTCTTGGATTTTGGCTTGGCCCTCGTCTTGGTCTTGGTCTTGGTCTTGGTCTTGGCCTTGGCCGCTTTGCGCGTCTGCCAAAGCCGCTTGCTCGCCAGCCGCGCCCCTTCCGCAATGGCCGTGAGCTTCGCCCAGACGATCGATTCATGACCGACGCGCGGTCCCAGCCCGCAATCGGTGCCGGCCATGACGTTCTCGCGGCCGACCAGATTGGCGTAGCGGACCAGCCGCTCAGCCACCAGTTCGGGATGCTCGATGAAATCTGTGCAGTGGCCGACCACGCCGGGGATCAGCACCGACCCGTCCGGTATGTCGACCTCCTCGAACACATTCCACTCGTGCTCGTGGCGCGGGTTCGAGGCTTCTATCGAATAGCTGCTCGCCGGCACCTTGAAGACGATATCGATGATATCCCGCAGCGGGATGTCGTTCTCGTGCGGGCCGTGGAAGCTGCCCCAGCACACGTGAAGGCGAATCTTCTCACGCGGGATGCCGCGCAGGGCGTGGTTCAACGCCTCGACACGCAGTGTCGCGTATTTCCGGTAATCCTTGACCGACATGTCAGGATACATCTGCCAGCCGTCGGGCAGGTCCGGGTCGTCGATCTGCAGCAGGAAGCCGGCATCGACAATCGCCTTGTATTCCTCGCGCATCGCGTCGGCGATGGCGAAGAGGAACTCCTCGTCGCTCTTATAGTAGTCGTTGCGCAGCCAGTGCTCGATCGTGCCTGGCGTATTGGCCGGCAGGTAGGCCTCGGCGACCTCGACGCTCGCCAGAGCCGCGCGGAAGCAGCCCAGATCCTCCTGCAGCGCAGCGTGCCCGGTGTATTTGAGCGGCGCCACGCAGAAGACCTGTGGCCGGCTGGGGCCGGCCCCGGCGAAGCCGCCGAAGCCCTTGCCGCCCTTGTTGAAGAAACCGGCGAACTTGGCCATCTCGCGGCTGGCGATCGAGAGCGGCGGCGGGCCTTCGCCGGGCTTCAGCATTCGGGTCTCGAAGCCGCTCAGCCGCTCACGGACGTAGTTGGTGAAGTTCGTCTTGCCGACTTCGCCGTCGTTGACGCTGTCGATGCCGCAATCGGCCTGCTTCTTCACGACCTCGGCGACCTCGGCGCGCAGCAGGCGGTTGAGCGCTTCACGGTCGTAAGGCTTACCGTCGGCACGCGCGAAGATGGCTTCGCGCAGCTCCGCGCTGCGCGGCAGGGCGCCGGCATGCGTGGTCATGATGCGTTTTTCGCTGCGGATCACGGTGCGTCCCTTCCCCTCTGTCCTGTTGTCTCAATCGAGCTGCATGCCGGAAGACTTCACCACCTCGGCCCATTTGCTGATCTCGGCACGGATGAAGCTGTCAAACTCCTCCGGCGAGGCGGACGCCACGGCATCCATGCCCAGCCCGCCCATGCGGGTCTTGAGCTCGGGGATGTCGAGCACCTTGCGCACGTCGGCATGGACCTTACGCACGATGTCGCGCGGCGTGGCCGCCGGCATGACCAGGCCGGAGATGCTCATCACCGCGAACCCCGGCAGTGTCTCTGCCACGGTCGGGATGTTGGGCGCGGAGGGGGCGCGCTGCGGGCTGGCGATGGCCAGCGCCTTGACCTGCTTCGCCTCGATGTTCTGCATCGAGGCCTGGATCGGGTCGATCTGCAGCTGGATGCGGCCGCTGATCACATCGGGATAGGCCGCAGCACCGCCGCGATAGGGCACGTGGACGATCTTGAGGCCGGCCATGGTGTTGAGCAGCTCGCCGGTCAGGTGCATGGCCGTGCCGGTGCCCGGCGAGGCGTAGTTGAGCACGCCGGGGTTCTGCTTGGCGTAGGCGATCAGCTCCTGGATGTTGTTGGCCGGCAGCGCATTGGTGGCCGTGATGACGATGTGCGACACCGCGACCAGCGACACCCCGGTCAGATCCTTCAGCGTGTCGTAGGGCATGTCCTTGCGCAGGCTCGGGTTGAGCACATGCGCGGTAATCACCATGCCCATCGTGTAGCCGTCGGCCGGCGCCTTGGCGACGACATCGGTACCCACCACCGTGCCGGCACCGGGCTTGTAGTCGACCAGCACCGTTTGGCCCCACGCCTCGGTCAGCCGGTCGGCGACCAGACGGGCGATGATGTCGGTGGCGCCACCCGGCGGGAAGGGCACGATCATGCGTACCGGGCGGGTGGGGTAGTTCTGGGCGTCGGCCCCCGCCGGCAGCGCCAGGACCAGGGCAAGCGCGGCCAGGGCCGCACGGGCAATACGCGTCATCGCTTTCCTCCCATCGCTTCTTTTTCGGCGTCAGCGCGCCGTGTCGCTCTCGCTCAACCGAATGCTCGGCACGCCGCCGGTCGCTCGCGGGTCGTCGCTGTAGAGTTTCTTGAAATCGAAGGTACAGCTGCGGCCTTCCTGCTTGGGCACGCCGTTCACGGCGAAGAGATTGAACTCGCGCGGCACGTCGCGGAAATCCGGCGCATCGAGCCACAGGCGGATCAGGTGCCGCCGCTTCTCCGGCTCGGCGTATTCGGTGAACTTGGTGCGCGCGTGCAGCACCGTGTAGTTGTTCACCACAACCATGTCACCGCGCTCAAGATTGAAGGCGAGGCGATGCTCGGGCGCCCGCGCCACCTCATCGAACATGTCGAGCGCCTCGATCTCCAGGTCGGTGAGCGGCACGTTGCGCTCGCGGTGGCCGGCGGCCAGGCCGGCGCGCTGGTAGCGGCAGCTGATCTGGCCGTTGCGGTTGGTGAAGACGGGCATGCGGTAAGGCGTCGCCGTCTCCTCGCCTTCGCCTTCCTCGCCGAGGCGATGGTAGTAGAAGCCGTTGTAGAGCGGCGCCATAAGGTGCGGCGCGCGGCGCTGAATCTCGTCGTGGATGGTGATGCCGCTGGCGAGGAAGCTGGCCCCACCCGATTCCGATTTGTGCCAGCAGGCGAGCGAGATCATCGCCGTCACGTCGGTATGCAGCCGCAGCTCCAGATTGCTGCGGAACATGCGCGGCGTCTGCTCCTGGCTGGTTGCGTCGATGACATGGCCGATCAGCTCACCCTGTGCGTTCTGCGACAGCGGATGGCCGAAATGCGTGCCCACACCCCAGACCGCCGCGATGAACTCGTCGAGGGTAACGCCGTCGACCGGCAAGCCGCGCAGCACGATGAAGCCGTAGCCCGAACGCACCTCGTCATAGGCACGGCGCAGGCGCTCGGCCAGCCGTTTGAAGCGGAACTCCTCGGGCCCCAGCGCATGGGCCGGGGTCAGCCGGCCTTTGCGGTGCACGGCATCGACCGCGGCGAGGACCTCGTTCCGGTCGGCGTCGTTGAACTCGACGATATAATCCTGCGGGCTTTTAAAGCTGTCGCGCCGCCACGCCATGCGTTCGTTGGTCTGACGCGGAAGAGGCTGAACACTGGGCATCGAAGTCTCCGTCGATTACGCGTGACGTCAGGCGCTGGCCACAAGACGCGGCCGTGGCGCGTCGCTGAGAAAGCTGCCGCCGATATCGACCGAGATACGCCCGGCCATGGCGAGCAGACGCGGCACCACGCGACGGCGCAGCTTCTCCTCGGTAAAGCGGAAGGAAGGCCCTCCGCAATTGAGGGCCATGATGTCTCCCGAGGGGGTGCGCAGCGCCACGGCGACGGCGCTGATATCGGGGTGCGATTCGCCGAGCGACACGCAGTAGCCGTGCGCGGCCGCGTCGCGCAGCGCGCCGTCGAGCCCCGCCGAGTCTTTGCGCCAGGCGGCGCCGGCCTGCGCCCGCAGGTCGCGCAGCGCACTCTCCCGAGCCGCGGGCTCAAGCGCGCCGAGATACGCCCGGCCCAGGGCCGAGCGCGCGAGCGGCACGCGGCTGCCGATATCCAGCCGCGAGGTCAGGGCGTTCGAGCGCGACCGGCAGGCTTCGATCACGACCATGGCGGGCATCTCGCACACCGCGAGATAGACCGCGGCGTCGAGCTCGTCGGCCAGCGCCATCATGTGCGGCCGGGCGCGGGACCGCACGTCGAGCCCCGAGAGGAAGGCACGCGCCAGCGGCAGCACGCCGGCGGCGAGCGCGTAGCGGTCGCCTTCGGCCTTCTGACGCAGGAAGCCCAGGGCCTCCAGCGTCGCGACAAGGCGGGTGACGGTCGGCTTGGGAATGCGGGTCTGGCGGGCGATGTCGCCGTGGCTCAACGCTTCCACACCCTCGCTGAAGCAGCGCAAGACCGCGATGCCACGCGCCAGGGCGGAGACGGTGTCCCGCCCGGGCCGGCTTGGCTTAGAATGCCCCAGGGATTTCGGCGCACCGCTGCGGGCCATGGAACGTACCCTCCAGCCCCAGTGTTACGCCGGCCGGCGTGACTTGTCAAAATTTTGGAACTGTGTTTCAAAAAACTTATAAACGTCTTTGAGCCAAGTCTATCTCGCAGTTGCGAACCCAGAAGGAAACGCCATGACCGCTCGCACCAAACCTCCCTTCCGCGCCGACCACGTGGGCAGTCTCCTGCGCCCCAAGGAGGTGCTGCAGGCGCGCGAGGAGCTCAAGCAGGGCAAGATCGACGCGGCGGCCCTGCGCCGGGCCGAGGACAAGGCGATTCGCGACGCGGTCAAGCTCCAGGAGAGCGTGGGGCTGCAGGTGGCGACCGACGGCGAGACCCGCCGCGGCTCCTGGCACATGGATTTCCTCTACCAGATCGGCGGCGTGACCAAGGTCCAGGACAATCTCAAGGTCCAGTTCAAGAACGCGCAGGGCGTGATCGAGTTCACCCCGGCGGCCCTCAAGGTGACCGGCAAGCTGAAGCTGGGAAAGACGATCTTCGGCGAGGATTTCCAGTTCCTCAAATCGGCGGTGACCACGGCGGTCCCGAAGCTCACCATCCCCTCACCGTCGATGATGCATTACCGCGGCGGCCGCGCGGCGATCGACGCCAGCGTCTATCCGCAGATGGACGCGTTCTGGGAAGACCTGTCCAAGGCTTATGCCGACGAGGTGGAGGGCCTCCACAAGCTCGGCTGCACGTATCTGCAGATGGACGACACCAGCCTCGCCTATCTCAACGACCCGGCCCAACGCGAGCACATCAAGCAGCTCGGCGGCGATGCCGAGCATCAGCATGAGATCTACATCAAGCTGATCAACGGCGCGCTGGCCCGCAAGCCGGCCGATATGACCGTGTGCACCCATATGTGCCGCGGCAATTTCCGCTCCTCGTGGGTCGCCGAGGGCGGCTACGACTTTGTCGCCGAGGCGCTGTTCAGCGAGCTCAAGGTCGACGGGTTCTTCCTCGAATACGACGACGCGCGCTCGGGCGGGTTCGAGCCGCTGCGCTTCGTGCCCAAGGGCAAGATGGTCATCCTCGGCCTCGTGACGACCAAGAAGGGCGCGCTGGAGAAGAAGGACGACCTCAAGCGCCGCATCGACGAGGCAGCCAAGTTCGTGCCGCTCGATCAGCTCTGCCTGTCGCCGCAATGCGGGTTCTCGTCGACGGTCGACGGCAACGCCCTGACCCTCGACGAGCAGGTCGCCAAGCTGCGTCTGGTGGTCGAAACCGCGCGCGAGGTGTGGGGCTAAGCTCGCCGCCGATCGGGGGGCGGGCTATCGTCGGCGGATGAGCCCTCTCCTCCTCGCTGTTGGCGCCCCCACCTGGGACATCATCCTCAAGGTCCCGGCAATCCCGCCTGCTCCCGCGAAGGTGCTGGCGGAGGCCTGCATCGAGACCGCCGGCGGCACGGCCTCCAACGGCGCGCGCGCCATCGCGCGGCTCGGCGGCCGGGTCGAATACTGGGGCCGGGTCGGCGAGGACGAGACCGGCCGGCGCATCATTGCAGCCCTCGCCGCCCACGCCCTCGATGTGCAGCACCTGCGGCAGGTCGCCGGCGGGCGCTCGACGCTGTCGACCATCCTGGTGGAGGCCAGCGGCGAGCGCCTCGTCGTGCCCTATTACGACGGCGCGCTCGATCCGGATCCGGACTGGCTGCCGGTCACGACCATCGGCCGCTTCGCCGCGGCGCTCATCGACACGCGCTGGCCAGCCGGGGCCGCGCATGTCCTCGACGCGGCGCGGGCCGGTAAGCTGCTGACCGTGCTCGATGCCGACACCACGCCGTCCGAGATCCTCGCCGACCTGGCGCCACGCGCCTCTCACGTTGTCTTCGCGCAGCCGGCTCTGATCGCCTTCGCCGGCAGCGAGGACATCGATGCCGGCCTGCGGGCCATGGCCGGGAAACTGCCGGGCTTCGTCGGCGTCACCGTCGGCGCGCAAGGCTTCCGCTGGATCGAGGACGGGCGGGTGCGCCACGTGCCCGCACCCAAAGTCAGCGTGGTCGACACGCTGGGCGCCGGCGATACCTTTCACGGCGCGTTCACGCTGGGCCTCGCGGAGGGGGCGACCGTCGAGCAGGCCGCGCGCTTTGCCAGCGCGGCCGCCGCGCTCAAATGCACGCGCTTCGGCGGCGTGGACGGCGCACCCACGCGCGACGAGGTGCAGCGGTTCATGGCCGGCGGCTAGCGCGAAAGCTCCCTTGCCGTGGGACCCGCGCCGTGTACGCTTGGGCATCAATCCACGGAATGGGAGCCTTCGATGTCCAGCGAAGATCTGCACGCGCCCCGCGAGCGCCTCAGCAAGAAGACCCTCGCGATGCATCAGGCCATTGTCTCGCTGATGGAGGAGCTCGAGGCGGCCGATTGGTACCGCCAGCGCGCCGACGATTGCGAGGACGAGGCGCTGAAGGCCATCCTGCTGCACAACATGCGCGAGGAGATCGAGCACGCCGCCATGGCTCTGGAATGGCTGCGGCGCAACGATGAGGATTTTGGCAAGCAGCTCAAGACCTATCTCTTCTCGACGGGCGACATCCTCGAGGTCGAGCACCGGGCCGAGGGGCACTAGCTCCCTATCGCACGCCTCTAGCCGCCGCGGCCGGCGCCGACATAAGGTGTCCTCATGGGCGAGGGGCGCGGGGTCGGAGAGGGACGAGGTTTCGTGACGTCGGAGGACGTCGCCCGGCGCGCCGGCGTGTCGCGCTCCGCGGTCTCCCGGACGTTCACCGAGGGCGCCAGCGTCTCCGAGCGCACCCGCACCCGGGTGCTGAAGGCGGCCGAAGAGCTCGGCTACCGCGTCAACCGCCTGGCGCGGAGCCTGATCAGCGAACGCTCGACCCTGGTCGGCGTGCTCGGCGCCAACCTCGCGGCCCCCTTCATGGCATCCCAGGTCGACGCGCTCAGCCGCCGCCTTCGTCAGGAGGGCATGCAATGCCTGCTGCTCAATGCCGCGGGGGCGCAGAACGACATCACGGTGCTGATCGACCAGATTCTGGAGTTTCGGGCGCGCGCGATCGTCGTCATGTCGGGAGTGCCGCCCAGCGCCATTGTCCAGGAGTGCCTGGCCAACGGCGTGCGGGTCATCCTCGTCAATAAAGCGATCGAGGGAGCCGCGGCGGACACGGTCCTCGCCGACGATAGCGCGGGGGCCCGGCTGGCGGCCGAGGCGCTGATCCGGACCGGCTGCCGGCGGCCCGCCATCGTCAGCAGCGCCGACGGGGCGGCGAGCCTTCTTCGGCGGGTGGAGAGCAGCACCGCTCATTTCATCGCCGCCGGCATCCAGCCCGTATGCTGGTCGCGCTCCGACGTCTCCTACCAGACGGGCGCTGCCGCCGCGCGCGAGCTTCTCGACACTCAGGGCATCGACGCCGCGTTTTGCGTGACCGACCAGCTGGCCCTGGGGTTTCTCGACGCCACGCGCGAGAGCGGCCGTCGCGTGCCGGAGGAGGTGCAGGTCATCGGCTTCAACGATATCCCGCAATCCTCGTGGTTCGCCTACCGGCTGACCACTGTCCGACTGCCGCTCGACTCCCTCATCCAGGCGATCATGGACGCTATCCTGCGCGCGGATGGCTCCAAGCCGCTAGACCGTCTGCTGCCGCTGACCCTCGTCGAACGGGCGACGACGCGCCCGTTTGTCTAGATCTGCTTGCGTTTCTCGACGAGGCGCAGGAACTTCTCGAACTCGTCGTCCTTGACCGAGTAGCTGTGCTCGTCGTCGGGGAATTTTCCCTGCTTCACCTCGGCAACGTACTGCTTGATGCCACCGACCGCGACCTCGGTGAGGTTGGTATAGCGCTTGGTGAATTTTGGCTTGAAGTCGGTGAACACGCCCAGCAG
>Ga0196963_10000551_pt1 | contig 32640 bp, 29 predicted proteins | sample S1_5metaG_FD_148600 | JGI IMG/M metagenome (GOLD analysis project Ga0196963, IMG submission 148600) | Soil microbial communities from Anza Borrego desert, Southern California, United States - S1_5 | ecosystem: Environmental > Terrestrial > Soil > Desert | place: USA: California | collected...
CTGTCACCCAGCACCAAGCTGGTCTGGTTCGAATCACCGATCAATCCGACATTGCGATGCGTCGACATTGCCTCGATCGCCGCGGCCTGCAGGCGCGCCGGCGTCCTGGTTGCGATGGACAACACGTTTGCCAGCCCGCTGAATCAGCCGGTGTTAGCGATGGGCATCGACCTCTCGATGCAGAGCTGTACGAAGTATCTCAACGGTCACAGCGACGTCACCGGCGGGGTGCTGTCGGGAGCGCATTCGCTGCTCGCGCCGATGGCGAAGATGCGGCGGTTGCTCGGCGGCGTGATGGATCCGCAGCCGGCGTTCGCCCTCGGGCGCGGGTTGAAGACGATGGCGCTGCGTGTCGCGCAGCACAATGCCAACGCCCTGGCGGTGGCGCAGCACCTGGACGGTCATCCGGCGATCGATCGCGTGTACTACCCCGGACTGCCGTCACATCCGGATCATGCAATCGCGCGCGCGCAAATGAGCGGATTCGGTGGCGTCGTGACGATCGACGTCAAGGGTGGGCAGGACGCCGCGTTCCGAGTGTTCGACAGGCTGAACATCATCAAGCGCGCTGCGAGCCTCGGGGGCGTTGAAAGCATCTGCAGCCTGCCGATCCTCACCTCGCAGTACGGTCTCACGGACGACGAGCTGCACAAGTGCGGCGTGTCGAAAGGCATGATCCGGATTTCGATCGGCCTCGAGGATGTCGCCGACGTGATCGCCGATCTCGAGCAGGCGCTTCAAGCCTGACCGGCGTCGACGAACCGCTGCGCCCACAATTCCAAAGCGATCGGCGTCCACAACGGCTCGGTCAGCGCAGGCGCCGAGAGGGAACGGCGCCACAACCGGCGCACCGCGCCGGCATCAACGAGGCCGCGCCGGCGCATACCGGGCAGCACCTCGTCCTCCATCATGGCGGTGAACGCGGCGCTGCGAAAGTATTGCGACAGTGGCAGGTTGAAGGCGGCTTTCGGCCGGTTGGCAAAGGCGTCGGTGAATACCCGGCGCGCCAGGTGTTTGACGATGATCTTGGTGGCACCCGCGTCGCCGTCGCCGTCGTCGACCAGATGGGCGGCCGGCAGTGCCCTGGCAAATTCGACAAGGCTGCGATCGAGAAACGGGACGCGGTTCTCGATGCCGTGAGACATCATCATCTTGTCCTGGCGGGCGAGCAGATCGACGAGATAGGTCTGCATCTCGTATTTCAGACAGTTCGACAGGTGGTCGCCCCGTCCTTCGTCGAAGATCGCCGCGCGACGCTCGTAGGCCCCCGACAGGTCGCCACCAGGACGCAGTCGCGCGAGTTTTGCCGACGGGTGGAGTTGGGTTGCGCGCACGTAGGCGTCGGGCGCGAGCCGATTCGCCTCGGCACACCGCGCGTAGCCGCCGAACACTTCGTCGGCGCCTTCGCCGCAGAGCAGCACCGTCACGTATTCGCGGGAGCGCATCGCCAGGTGCCACAGGCCCACGGCGTTGGGATGACTGATTGGCTGGTCGCTGTGCCACGTCGCACGCTCGAGCGATTCCCGAAACATGGGTTCGTCGAACAGATATTGATGACTCGCGACGTTGGCGGCGACGGCGGCCTCCGTGATCCACGCGGCCTCTGAGAACTTCGGATCCTCGAACACCAGCGAGAACGCGCGCATGCCGGCGCCGGCGCGCGCTGCCGCGAACAGCGTTACCAGCGACGAGTCGACGCCCCCGGACAACTGGCAGCCGACCTCGACGTCGCTGCGCAGGTGGTCCGCGACACTGCGGCGCAGCAGCCCATCGAGCTGATCGATTGCGTCCCGGCGACTGACAGGCTGTTCGGTGCGGGATTCGGGAATCGACCAGTATCGCGCGTTGACCGTACCGTCGGGTGAAACCGTCAGACAGTGGGCGGGCCGGAGTTGGCGCACTCCCTTCAGCAGCGATGCATCACCGGCCACGTAGCGGAACGCCAACTGCTCGTCGACGTATTGCTCGTCAATCTCGGCTCGGAACCGCGGGTGCGCGAGAAAGGCCTTGGCTTCCGAGGCGAACAACACGGTCGACCCGATCTGCGCCCAGTACAGCGGCTTGATGCCGAAATGATCGCGCACGAGATGCAACCGGCGCGTCTGCAGGTCGACGATGGCCAGTGCGAACATGCCGTCGATGCGATCGAGCAGCCCCTGCAGACCGAAGTGCTCGTAGAGGTAGAGCAGCCTCTCCGTATCCGAGGCGCTCCGAAACCTGACACCGGCGTCTTGGAGCGTGTCGTCGTACGCAAAGGCGTTGGTCACCGCGCCATTGAAGGCGATCGCCACCGTGCCCGCCTCGTTGAGCATCGGCTGCCGCGCGCGGTCCGACACGTCGAGAATCCGCAGTCGCTCGACCGCGAGGGCGGCGTCGGCTGGCCGACCGTTTGCGGCGAGCTGACCCTGCCGCAGCGAGACGAGCAGGCGTCCGCGATCGTCGGGGCCGCGATGTCTGAGCGCGCCGGACATCGCGTCGAGCACGCGGTGGTCCGCCGGCGCGCCATCGAGGTTGACGAATCCCGCGATGCCGCACATCGCCGCGCGCTACTTTTCTTTAGTTTCGTGGAGGAATTCGAGCACGAGCTCGAGCATCCGCTGGTTAATGCGGCTGCCTTCGTAAGTGCCGAACTTCTTCTGGAAGGCCTCGACGGGGACGACCGCCTTGGCCATGGTGCGATGGCCGCCGGCGCTGCCGATGTCGTTGAACCAGCGCCGTACGAAGTCGCCGGCGTTTCGCGAGTAGCCGAGGTTCCGCACCGACACGACGAACTGGTCATTGACGACACCGCTGATCACCGTCCACTGCACGTTTTCGAGCTGCAGGTAGAAATCGGCGCAGTACGGGATGAAGTCCTCGCGCGGCGGCTCGCCGAGGAACGCGCAGAACACGTGCTCCATCATGCGGCCTTGTTGCCATGCCTTGATCAGGTAATCCAGCCGCTCCGCGGTGATTTCCGCGCCTTCCATTTTCCTGATCAGCGGCGCATCGGCCAGCGGATACAGATGCGAAAACGCTTCGACGTCCGCCCGATTGGTGTGCCGGTTGAAGAACAACGTGTCGGACTTGATCGCGTAGAGCATCGCGGTTGCGACCTTTTCCGAGATGTCCATGTCGACGGCGCGAAGGTGCTCGGTGAGAATCGTCGACGTCGACCCGTACTCCGGGCGGATGTCCTTGAAAATCGCGTTGTAGCCCGATTGTTCGGGATGATGGTCGATGACGAGATCGACGTGCGGCAGAAGGCCCGGAAAGTAATGCGGCTGCACGTCGACGAGCGCAATCTTCTCGAAGTCTTTCAGGTGCTCGGGCGAGATGGTTTCGATCTTGATGTCGAGGAGCTTCACCATCCGCAGGTTTTCCGGCCGCGTCACCGGCTCGAGACATCCGAGCACCGCGGTCTGGCGCGTCCGCCGCAGAATCGCGCGCAAGGCGAGGCCGCTGGCCATCGCATCCGGATCGGGATCGTTGTGCGTCAGGATCAGCACGCGATCGGCGTCGGCCATGTAGCGCTGGTACTGCTGCACGCGCTGGCGTGTCACCGAGCGTCCGAGCTCCTGGCGCAAGGACGGCCCGGCGAGCTCGGCGAGGGTGATGGTGGTGACTTCGGGGAAGTCGTCGCGCAGCGTTTCGGCTTTCCGGACGTCGGCGAGGCTGGTGCCCAGTACGTAAATCAAGGTGCCGCCGGCGCTGCGCACGGCCTCGAGGACCTTGCGGAGGCCGCGCCGGCCGTTGTCCTCGACGAAGACGGGCATCACGGGAGAGACGCCCAGCTTCACGTAGCTGTCGATGCGATCGACTTCGTCGACCGACACCGGCAGCTCAGAGGATTCGAACTTTCGGGCCAACGCCCGGCTTTCCACTAACACGTCGAGCTCCGCTTCCGGAGCCAGGACTGCCTCGAGGAGCCGGATGACCAGCTCCGAGTGGCAGACCGCGAGACAACGCACGATCCTCAGATTATAGCGACACGGCCACCCTCGTCCGGAGAGCCGACGCGGACGGTGTTGCTAGAATCGAGCCCATGCGCGCCCCGCGCCATTGGTTGGGCCTGTTTGCCTGTGTTTTGGTGTGCGCCGCCTGGCGCTGGCCGGAGCAGCCGAGGTTCAGCACCGGCGTCGATCTGACCACGTTCTCGGTTTCCGCTGTCGATCGCCGGGGCGGTCTCGTCACCGGCCTTACCAGAGAGGATTTCGAGGTCATCGAGGACGGCAAGGCGCAGGCCATCGAGTTCTTCGCGCACGGCGACGGCGCCGCGGCGCCGCCGATGCACGTGGGATTGATGGTCGACGCCAGCGGCAGCATGGAGCGCGGCATGAAGCTGGCGCAAGGCGCCGCGATCAAGTTTCTGAACCTGCTGCCGAACGCCGCCGACATTACGCTTGTCGACTTCGACACGCAGGTGCGCATCACGCGATATCCGCAGCGCGATTTTCCACGCCTGGTCGAGCGGATTCGCCAGCGGAAAGCCGATGGGTTCACCGCGTTGTACGACGCGCTGGGCACCTACCTCGACGGCGCTGACGGTCAGGACGGCCGCACGGTCCTGGTGATGTACACCGATGGCGGTGACACCCGTTCCGCGCTGTCATTCAGCGAAACGCTGAACCTGCTGAAGGCGTCGAATGTCACCGTCTACGCGATCGGTCTGCTCGAACATGCCGGGTCGGCCCGGCTGCAGTTGCAGATGACATTGCGTCAGATCGCCGAAGTCACCGGCGGACAGGCGTTTTTCCCGAGTGGGATGGATGACATCGACGGCGCCTACGACAAGGTGCTCGCGGAAATCACCAGCCAGTACCACCTTGGCTACCAGTCGACCGCGACATCGACGAATGGCGCGTGGCGCAAGGTCGAGATCAAGGTCAAGCGCCCCGGCATCCGCGTGCGGTCGCGGCAGGGGTATTTCGGACCGTACAAGCCGCCCGGCGGGTAACGTCGAGACGCGGCCGTCTCCTGCGCGGCGATCGGCGGCTGTCAGTGATGGTACGATGGAAGGCTACAGCACAGCGTCCCATGGCCACTGTCACAGGTCACTTCAACCTCGCATCCGATTTCGAGCTTCGCGGCGATCAGGTCCATGCCGTGCCGGAGCTGGTTGACGGCCTCAATCGCGGCGACAAGCACCAGGTGCTGCTCGGCGTCACCGGATCGGGCAAGACCTACACGATGGCGCAGGTCATCTCGCGCGTGAACCGGCCGACGCTGGTGATGGCGCACAACAAGACGCTGGCCGCGCAGCTGTTCCAGGAATTCCGTCGCTTCTTTCCGGACAACGCCGTCGAGTATTTCGTCAGCTACTACGACTATTACCAGCCCGAGGCGTACGTTCCGGCCAGCGACACCTACATCGAGAAGGAATCGATCGTCAACGACGAGATCGATCGCATGCGGCTGTCGGCGACGCGCTCGCTGTTCGAGCGCCGCGACGTCATCATCGTCGCCAGCGTCTCGTGCATCTACGGCCTCGGCTCACCCGAGGCGTATTACGGCCTGGTGCTGCCGCTCGAAAAAGGGCAGCGGATCGATCGCGACAGCATCATGCGCAAGCTCGTTGAAATCCAGTACGAGCGCAACGATCACGATTTCGGACGCGGCACGTTCCGCGTCCGCGGCGACATCATCGAGGTCTATCCGTCGTACGAGGAATCGGCGCTCAGGATCGGCCTGTTCGGCGATGAAATCGACGAGCTGACGATGATCGATCCGATCAGCGGCAAGGCGCTGCAGCGCCGCGATCGCACCGCCGTGTATCCGAAGTCGCACTTCGTGACCGGCCGCGAACGGCTGAAGGAAGCGGTCGTCACGATCAAGGAGGAGCTCGAGGTCCGCCGCGCCGAGCTCGAACGCGAGGGGAAGGTGCTCGAAGCGCAGCGCCTCCACCAGCGCACCATGTTCGACCTCGAGATGATTCGTGAGATCGGTTATTGCCATGGCATCGAGAACTACTCGCGGCATCTCACGCAGCGCAGCGCCGGGCAGCCGCCGCCGACGCTGCTCGACTATCTGCCGTCCGACGCGCTGGTCGTCGTCGACGAGAGCCATCAGACGGTGCCGCAGATCCGCGGCATGTATCACGGCGATCGCTCACGGAAGGAAGTGCTGGTCGAGTACGGGTTCCGGCTGCCGTCCGCGCTCGACAACCGCCCGCTGAACTTCGAAGAGTGGGAGCAGCGCGTCGGCCAGCTGATTTTCGTCTCGGCGACGCCCGGGCCCTACGAGCTGCACAAGGCCGGCGGCGTCATCGTCGAACAGGTGATCCGTCCGACCGGGCTGATGGACCCGCCAATCGAGGTGCGGCCGGTGAAAGGGCAGGTCGACGACCTGCTGAAAGAGATCCGCGATCGCGTCGATCGCAAGGAACGCGTGCTGGTGACGACGCTGACCAAACGCATGGCGGAGGATCTGACGACCTATTACCAGGAATTGGGCGTCAAGGTCCGTTACCTCCATTCCGACATCGACACGCTGGAACGTGTCGAAATCCTGCGCGACCTTCGCCGCGGCGTGTTCGACGTGCTCGTCGGCATCAACCTGCTCCGAGAAGGCCTCGATCTGCCCGAAGTGTCGCTGGTGGCGATTCTCGACGCCGACAAAGAGGGGTTCCTGCGTTCCGGCGGGGCGTTGATCCAGACTTCGGGACGCGCCGCCCGCAACGTCAACGGGCGCGTCATCATGTACGCCGACAAGATGACCGATTCGATGCGCGCCGCCATCAGCGAGACCGAGCGGCGGCGGACCCGGCAGGCCGCCTACAACGAGGAGCACGGCATCACGCCGACCAGTATCGTCAAGGCGATCGACGACGTCTTGTCGAGCGTGTACGACCGCGATTACGTCAACGTCGCCGATCCGCGCGAGCGGATGGCGTTCCGGTCGCTGGCGGAGCTCGAGGCGCACATCGCGACCCTCGATCAGCAGATGAAGGCCGCGTCGGCGAACCTCGATTTCGAAAAGGCGGCGGCGCTCCGCGATCAGATCAAGGCGTTGCGGACCCGGGATCTCGGCTTGGGGCCGGCGCCTCAATGACGGAGCGGCGCGGCTGGGCGATTGAAGCGGTGAAGTCGGCGCTGCTCGAAGTGCAGGAGTACTTCCGCCTGTGCGGCGCCGCTATCCGGGCGACGTTCAGCCGCCCGTTCTATTGGCACGACCTCATCGAGCAGATCGACGTCATCGGCCTCGGCTCGCTGACGGTGGTGCTGCTGACGGGGTTCTTCACCGGCGCGGTGCTGGCGCTGCAGTCGGGCATGACGCTCGATCAGTTCGGCGCCCGGCCGTTTGTCGGCCGTCTGATCAGCGCCTCGATGATCAAGGAGCTCGGTCCGGTGCTGACCGCGCTGATGCTCGCGGGACGCGTCGGGTCGGGAATCGCCGCCGAGCTCGGGTCGATGGTCGTGACCGAGCAGATCAGCGCCCTTCGCGCGTTGGGGACCGATCCGATCCGTAAGTTGGTGGTGCCGCGCGTGCTGGCCGGCTTCATTATGTGCCCGATCCTGACCGTCGTCGCCAATACCGTCGGCATGCTCGGCGGCTGGATCATCGCGTTGACCCAGCTGCGGGTGTCATCCGGTATCTACTGGAGTTCGGTGGTCGAGGGCCTGTATATCCAGGATGTCTGGATGGGAATCATCAAACCGTTCTTTCTGGGTTTTGTGATCGTGACGATTGGCTGTCATGTCGGCCTCAGAACATCCGGCGGCACGCAGGGTGTCGGTCGCGCGACGACCAACGCCGTCGTCGCTGCGTCCGTCGTCGTCCTGGTCGTGGATTTCTTCGTGACGCGGTTGCTGATCTCGCTGCTGTTTTAGGCCGGCGACACACTCGATGAACAGAGATTGAAGATGCGCGCCGCAGACATCACCGCATTCGGGTTACCCGTCGAACTGGCGGAGCCGCACGCGCCCGTGGTGTTGTTCGACAAGGTCAATCTGGCGTTCGACGACAAGACGATCCTGCGTGATGTCACCTTTTCGGTGCGCGCCGGCCATACCAAGATCTTCCTGGGCGCGAGCGGTGCGGGAAAGTCGACGATCCTCAAGCTGATGCTGGGTCTGCTGAAGCCGGATTCGGGCACGATCTGGGTGCTGGGTCATCGCGTCGACCAGATGACGGAAACGCAGATGATGGGTGTGCGTCATCACATGGGGATGGTGTTTCAGGAAGGGGCGCTGTTCGATTCGTTCAGCGTCGGCGAGAACGTCGGTTACAAGTTGTATGAAGAAACGTCGATGCCGCTCGAGGATGTGCGCAAGCGCGTCGAAGAAGTGCTCGGATTCGTCGGCCTGGCCGAGTATGTCGACCGCCCGCCGTCGGCGCTCTCGGGAGGACAGCGGCGTCGTGTCGCGATTGCGCGGGCCATGGCGGCCCGGCCGACACTGTTGCTCTACGACGAGCCGACGACCGGCCTCGATCCGATGACCTGCCTCAGCGTCGATACGGAGATCGTCAAGCTCCGCGATCTCGAGCACGTCACGTCGATCCTGGTGACGCACCAGTTGCGTGATGCGTTTTTCATCGCGACACACCAGGCGCAACGCACGGCAAGTGGCGAGATGGCGTTGGTCCCGGCATCGGAAGAGAAGATCGAAGAGGCCGATTTCGTCATGATCCGTGAGGGGAGTATCGCGTTCGAAGGTTCAGCCGGGGATTTGCGCACCACCACGGACCCGTATTTGCGGACGTTTCTCTCGTAAAGGATTCGCGATATGCCACGCACTCGTTCACTCGCCTGGGCCGAGCTGAAATTCGGGCTGATTGCCGTCTTCGCGCTGGTCATGGCGGGGCTCCTGATCTTCGCCGTCGGCGGCGGCGGCGGCTTTTTCTGGCAGAACTATCCGCTCAAGGTGAAGTTTCCCAACGTCGCCGGGCTGATGAGCGGTTCGCCGGTGCGCGTCGCCGGCGTCGAGGTCGGCGCGGTCACCGACGTGGAGCTTGTCACCGGCGGCGCGGAAGTATCGTTCAACGTCGTCGACGACATGCGCACGCTGATTACCGATCGCTCGACGGCGAAAATCGGATCGATCTCGCTGCTCGGTGAAGGCGCCGTCGACATCGAGCCCGGGCCCGGCGGCACGCCGATTCCGGACTGGGGCTATGTGCCGACCGGTGCGCCGGCGCCAACCATCGCGGAGCTCACAGCTCAGGCGGGGACCGGCATCGCCGACGTCACGCAGCTGATCGCCGATCTGCGCGCCGGCAAGGGCACCGTGGGCAAGCTGCTGACCGATGAGTCGCTCTACCAGGAATTCAACAGCCTGCTGTCAGCCGCCGATCGGGTCGCCCAGAATGTCGCAAGCGGCAAGGGGACGATGGGGAAGTTCGCCAACGATCCGAAGGTCTACGACGAGCTGAACGCGTCGGTCGCCAATCTCAACGCCATCACCACCAAGCTGCGCAATGGCGAAGGCAGTCTCGGCCAGCTGTTGAACGATCCGGCGCTGTCGAAGTCGTTGAATCAGACCACCGCGAACCTCGAAGGCGTCACCGGCAAACTGAATCGCGGCGAAGGCACCGCGGGCAAGCTGCTCACGGACGACGCGCTCTACAAACGGCTTGATTCGTTGACTGCGCGGCTCGACACGGTTCTGCAAAATCTCAACAACGGGCAGGGCACCGCCGGCCAGCTGCTGCACGACAAACAGTTATATGAGAACATGAATCAAACCGTTGGCGAGATGCGCGCCCTCATTGCTGAGATCAAGAAGGACCCCAAGAAATATCTCAACGTGAAAGTCAGCATCTTCTAGGCGCGGATGCACGGCGAAGTACGGAGGACACGGTGGCGAAAGACAGCTCCGGAGCGGTGATGGTGGCGTTCGTAGTCGGCGCGTTGACGGGCGCCGCCGTGGCGTTGCTCTTTGCGCCGGCGTCGGGTGAGGAGACGCGTGAATTCCTCGGCCAGAAGGCGCGTGAGGGCAAGGCCAAGGCGCGCGAGGCGATGGATCAGGGGCGCGACTACTATCGAACGCATCGCGAGAACCTGGTGACCGCCGTCGAGCGCGGGCGCGACGCCTTCCAGCAGTCGCGCGAGCGCGAGGAGCAGGTGTGAGCGAGACCGGCGAGCTGTTTCTCGGCATCATCGCCTTCGCGGTACTGATCATGGCGATGATTCAGGTCGCCGCGATCCTCGCCGGCGTGCGGCTCGCCAGACGCGTCGATCAACTCGCCGTGCAGCTCGATCAGGAAATCAAGCCGTTGATCGCCAATCTGACGGCCATGTCCGCCGAAGCGGCGCGCGCGGCGGCGATTGCGGCGCGGCAGGCGGAGCGCCTCGACAAGGTGTTCGGCGAGATGACGCAGCGCGTCGACGAAACTCTGACCGCGGCACAGGCGTTTGTGACCGGCCCGGCCCGCCAGGGCATGGCGATCATGTCGGCGGTCAAGACCGTGATCGACACCTATCGCAGCCTGCGCGAGACCTCGCGCCGCCGCAACGTCGCCCGGCCGGTGGTCGAGGAAGAGGAATCGCTGTTCATCGGCTGATCGCGGTCCCGCCGCGCCAGCTGCGGGCAGGCACCCGGTCCCGGCATGATTGGCGTCCGCGGGACTAGTGTGTTAAATGGGTGACATGAAATTCACTCCCTTGCAATCGATTCTCCCGCTCGCCCTGTGCCTCGTGTTTGCCACCGGCGCATTTGCCCAGGAACCCAAATCCGCCGCACCGGCGAAAGAACTCGCACAGTTGCTCGCCAGCAAGAAGCTGGACAGCATCGCAGCGCGGATGCCGGGGACACCGGACGAGTTCGTCGGCGCCCTGGCGTTTCCCGGTCAATTGATGGTGGTGTGGGCCAGATCCAGCGCGCCGGCCTACGTGAACGAAAAACTCATCAACAAGCAGTACCGCGAGGCGTATATCGATCTGAACAGCGCGTCGATCCTGGAGTCGCGCCACTTCGTCACCGATCTCGGGCCGGACGGCCTGCGCTGGAAACCCGAGACCAAACAGGGTCCCTCGGACTCCCACGACCTCGGCAACAAGACCATGCGTTTCGACGGCAACTGGCGCGAAGACAAAATGTCGGAAGCCGACTACATGAAGGCGCACGCCGCCGCTGACGAGGCCTACTCGAAGGCGGTGCAGGCGTTGATCGACGAACTCAAGAAGAGCTGATCACTTCGTCGCGATCGGCGGCGGCTCGTTCAGCACCAGCCAATACAGTCCGAGTTGACGCACGGCGTCCACGAACGCCGTGAAGTCAACCGGCTTCTGCACGTACGAATTGGCACCGCCGTGATACCCGCTGGCACGGTCGCGATCCTCCTTGGACGAGGTCAGGATCACGACCGGGACAATCGCCGTGCGCGGGCTCGCGCGTAGGCGTCGCAGCACCTCGAGGCCGTCGATCTTCGGCAGCTTGAGGTCCAGAAGAATCAACGCCGGCACATCATCAGGGTCGCGCGACGCGTGCGCCCCGGCGCCCTCGAGCCAGTCGAGAGCTTCCTGGCCGTCACGAACGACCACGACGTGGTTGCCAATGTTGTTGCGGGCCAGCGCTCGCAACGTCAACTCTTCATCGTCTGGATTGTCCTCGACCAGCAGGATTGTGCGCGACGCGGTTGACATCATGATCAGTTTACGTCCGGGCCAATCGCTCACGCACCTTTGACAGCAGTGATTCGACCGTGAACGGCTTTTGCAGGAAGGCGCCGGGATCCGTGGTCACTCGATCGGGCAGCGCGGCATGCGTCGCGTACCCCGACAGGAACAGCGCCCGCATACCTGGATGCTTCTGGCGCAATCGGTCGGCGACCTCCGGGCCCGCCATGCCAGGCATGACGACGTCGGCGATCAATAGATCGATGGGCTCGCGGCTCTTCAGACCGGCGTCGACCGCACTGGAGCCGCTCGACGTCGCAATGACCCGGTGACCGGCTCGCGACAGTGCCATCTCGAGAAACGATCGGACGCCCTGTTCGTCCTCGGCCAGCAGGATGGTGCTGCTGCGCAATGAGGCGGCCACCGGTGCCGCAGTCACCGCCGCATCCGCCATCTTCGCTGTACTCAGCGGCAGGTAGAGGCGGAAAGTCGTCCCCGCGTTGACGATCGAGCTGACGGCGATCGCGCCCCCGCACTGATGGACAATTCCGAAGACCGTCGACAGCCCGAGTCCCGTGCCTCGCCCCGGATCCTTGGTCGTGAAGAACGGCTCGAAGATGTGATCGACGATAGCGGGTTCAATGCCGTTGCCGGTATCCGCCACGGTCAGCACCACGTACTCGCCGTCGGGGATTTCCAGATCCGCCGCCTGCGCGGCATCAACCCGGGCCCGGTCGAGATTCACGGTCAGTCGCCCGCCCGACGGCATCGCGTCACGAGCGTTGATCACCAGGTTCATCACGATCTGCTCGAACTGACCCGGATCGATCAGCACCAGCTGCGGAGGCGGTGCGTGGGTGAAGGTGAATTGCACGTCCTCGCCGATCAGCCGGGCGACCATCGGCTGGAGCTCGCTGACCGTTTCGACGAGATCGATGACGCGCCGCTCGAGCACCTGCTGGCGGCTGAACGCCAGTAGCTGCCTGGTGAGGCGGGTCGCTCGCTGCGCGGCCATGCGAATCTCGCTCGCATCGCGGTAAGCCGGTTCACCTGGCGGCAGCTGCTCGATCAGAAATTCGCTGAAGCCCAGGATCACGGTGAGCAGATTGTTGAAGTCGTGCGCGATACCGCCCGCGAGGCGGCCGACCGCCTCCATGCGCTGCGCGTGCCGGAGGCGTTGTTCCGAGGCCTGCAAGGCAGCTTGCGTGCTGCGCTGCAGCCGCCGGTTCGCGGCCTCCCGCAGTTCGCGTTCGACGGCGGGGCCGAGGCGCCGCAAATTGTGCTTGAGCACGTAATCCTGCGCACCGGACCGCATCGCGTCGACGGCCGAATCCTCGCCGATGGTTCCGGACACGATGATGAAAGGAATATCAGAACCGAAGTCCCTCAGAAGGTTGAGGGCCTCGGTCGAACTGAAGCCTTCCATCGAATGGTCGCTGAGCACCACATCCCAGGTGCCTTCGCGGATCGCGGCCGCGAAATCCTCACGGGTTTCCGTGATCCGGTCGGAGATCTGGAAGCCGTGTCGGGACAGTTCTCGACGAATCAGCTCGACATCATCTGCCGAGTCCTCGACGAACAGCACGCGTAGGGCGGCCGGGGAGTCCTGCGCCATTCCTCTTTTCCCTGTTGCCCCCGATTCCGGAGGTCAACAATGAAATAGACGGCCAAATGCCCGAAATCTCTCAAGCACGGCGCTTTATACACTTGAGATAGGCACTCGCCGAGCCGATACTAAAAACACGCGCGAGCAGGTCAACTGCCCGATCGCGCGAAGCCTATGCGTGCAGACTCATTAAGTCAACCCCGGCCATTGCTCCTCCTGGTCGACGACGATGCGCAGATCCGCCAGCTGCTGGGGGAGGTCGGCGCTCGGGAAGGGTTCGAAGTCCTCGAAGCCGCCGACGGCGCCGCGGCGCTCGAAATGCTGAATCGCCGGCACATGGACCTCGTGCTACTCGATCTCCACATGCCGCGTGTCAATGGCCTCGAAGTGTTGCGTGGCGTGCGCAACACGGGCACCAGCTCGCAGATCGCGCTGATGAGCGGGGCGGCCAGCGTCGAAGACGCGGTCGAAGCCATCAAACTTGGCGCGAGCGAATATTTTTCCAAGCCGCTCGATCTGCCGCGCGTCCGCTCGCTGATGCGCGCCATGCGTCAGCAGTTCCTCGACCGCAATAGCGTGCTCGATAGCGACGCCTCGCTGGCGGCGCGTCTCGAAGTCTGCGGCATGATCGGGCGATCGCCGGCGATGCGCGAGTTGTTCACGGTGATTCATCGCCTGGCGCCGCACGCGCGCACGGTGCTGATCACCGGCGAGACCGGCACCGGCAAGGAGCTGGTCGCGCGCGCGCTGCACGAATTGGGGCCACGCAAGAGCAAGAAGCTTGCGACGGTGAATTGCTCCGCGGTTGTCGAAACCCTGTTCGAGTCTGAGTTGTTCGGCCACGTCCGAGGCGCCTTCACCGGCGCCAACACGGACAAGGCCGGCATATTCGAAGCGGCCAACGGCGGCACGGTGTTCCTCGACGAGGCAGGCGAGCTGCCGCAAGGCGCGCAGGCCAAGCTGCTGCGCACGCTCGAAAACGGCGAAGTACAGCGGGTCGGGTCGGTGGAGAGCCGGCGGGTCGACGTGCGCGTGATTGCGGCGACCAATCGCCGGCTAGACGCCGAGATCGCGGCCGGGCGCTTCCGCAGCGACCTTTACTACCGTCTGAACGTCGTCGAGATCACCGTGCCGGCGCTGCGTGAGCGCGCCGAGGATATTCCGTACCTGACCGCGGCCTTCGTCAAGCGGTTCAGCAAGGAATTCAATAAGCAGATCACCGGGTTGACAGAGTCCGCGGAGGAGCGATTGATCCGCTGGCCGTGGCCGGGCAACGTCCGCGAGTTGCGCAACGTCATCGAGCGCGCGTGCCTGCTGTGCGAAGGGCACCTGCTCACCGAGGGCGATCTGGCGCGATCGCTCAGCGAGCGCGCCGCGGCGCCGATCATCGAAGAGGAACCCTCAGGTCCGCCGCCGACCGCCGACGAAGTCCGCAACGCGCTCGACACCACTGGCGGCAACAAATCGCTGGCGGCGCGACGGCTTGGCATCAGCCGCCGCGCCTTGTACCGCCTGCTCGACAAGTACTCCCTGGCCGGACGGTGACGAAGGGCGGGGCGGCTGCAGCCATCACGGCCGCGGTGGGGCTCACCGTCATCACGGCGGTGTTCTACACTGCGAGGCTCGCCGGCTCGCCGCCGTATTTGATGCATGACGAACTGCAGTTCTCGCTGCAGGCGCGGTCGATCGCTGAAAACGGCACGGACCTCGCGGGCCGCCGTCTGCCGGTGTTCTTCAGCGAGCCCGAATTCCCAGCCGGCCGCGATCCGGTGGCGATCTATTTCACCGCCGCGTTCCTGAAGTTCCTGCCGTTTTCGCAAGCGGGGGTGAAGTTGCCGACCGTGTTGATCGGCATCCTGAACGTCGTGTTGATGTTCGTCGCGGGATGGCTGCTGTCCGGCAGGCCGTGGTGTGGTGTGATCGCCGCGGCGCTGCTGGCGATGACGCCGATTCACTTGATCCGCTCGCGTCTGGTGCTCAGCCCGTTTTATTCCATTCCCTTCATCCTGCTGTGGTTGATCGCCTTGGCTGTCTATTTGCGATCCGGATCGCGTCGCGCGCTGATTGCCACGGCCGTGATTCTTGGGCTCAGCATCTACAGTTATCTCGCCTGTGTTGTCATGGCGCCGATCTACTTTGCCATGACCGCGTGGTTGGCGACGAGGCGCGAAGGCATCAAGGCCGTTGCGCCGATGGCGATCGCCGCGGCGGTCGTGCTGACGCCGCTCGCGGTGTGGACGGCGACGCACCCTGAACGGTATTCGCAATTGATCGAAGCCTACCGTTTGTACGGCAGCCGCGGAGATGCATCGGCTGCGGTGCTGGCACCCGGAACGCCAGCCGGCCTTCAAACGTGGGTGGCTCTGGTCTGGCAATTCTTCAGTCCCGACTTCCTGTTCATCTCGGGTGATTCGAGTCTGATCAATTCGACACGGACGGCCGGGTTGTTTCCGATCGCGTTTGCCATTCTCATCCCCGCCGGCATCTGGAGCGCGATCCGATCGCGTGAGACCTGGGCGAGGGTGGTGCTCGCCGGCTTCGTGACCGCGCCGCTCGCGAGCCTTGTCTCGGGTGCGGTCGAGATGAACCGCATCATGTTCGTGATTCCGTTCGGTGCGCTGCTGGCCACCGCCGGCGTAACAATGTGGCTCGACGGCGGACGGCTTGGACGGATCGCCGCGACTACGGCGGTTGCGGCTATCGCGGTTCAATTCGCGGTGTTCCATGGCCATTATCTGGAGCGGTACCCGGCGCAGGCCGCTCTCTGGTTTGGTGGCAACGTGCGTGACGCGGTTACGGAAGTCAGCAAGGGCGAGGGGCCGATTTACCTCAGCGCGCATATACCATTCGGTCATCGCTACTGGTCTTTCTACGCGCCGAATGAGCAGCGTTTACGGCTGGTGCAGACGTTCACCGACTTGCCCGAGTCGACGACGCCTGGAGCGCGCGCGGCGTGCCCGGCAGCCAGCGGCTGCGACGCGTTGCGGGCCGACGCACGCTGGCGGCAGGTCGCCGCCATCCGCGAACCTTCGGGCGACGAATCGTTCCTGATCTTCGAGAGGCAATGAGCGCCGCGACGGTACGGCTCATCGCCGCCGCGATCATCCTCGTCGCGACGACGCTGCTGTATACGCATCGGCTGGGCGACACGCCGGCGTATCTGAGCCTGGACGAGGCGCATATCGCAAACCAGGCGTACAGCCTGGCAACGACCGGGCGGACGTTGAACGGCGAACGCCTGCCGGTGTTCATCAGTCTCGAAGATCCGCTCGGCGAGCACTACACGCTGCCCTGGGGCGCGACGCGATATCATCCCGTCGGTTTCTACCTCGTCGCGTCGGCATTGCTGGTCGCGCCGCTCAGCGAGTGGAGCGTTCGCTCACCATTCGCCATCGCCGCCGTGTTGAACATCGTCTTGGTCTATCTCCTGGCCCACCGATGGTACGGCTCGCGATGGGTGGCCGGCGCCGCGGCCGCGTTGCTGACGATGACGCCGGCGCATTTCATCCTCAGTCGAATGACGCTCGATTACCTGTTGCCGGTAACCTTCGTCCTCGCGTGGCTGCTGTCGCTATCGCACCTGACCGCCAAACCACGCCGCAGGACCGCCGTCATCACCGGCGCCGTGCTGGGCGCCGGATGTTTCTCGTTCGTTTCCTCGTGGGTAATGATGCCCATCTACGCCGCGATCAGCGCGGCGGTCATCGCCTTCCACCTGCGCCGCCGCGATCTCGTTGTGCCACTAGCTGCAGGATTTGCAGCGGCGCTCGGCCCGCTGGTGTGGCTTGCATGGCATCCCGAGGTGCCGGCGAACCTGATTCGGCAGTATCAAGCGGGCGAGGGGCGACCGTCCGTCCTGTCGGCGATCGCCGTGGGTGGCGGCGTGGGCGAGGCCCTGAAGAATACGCTCGCTGTGTACTGGTCGTACTTCGATCCATCGTTCTTGTTCGTGACCGGCGGCGCATCCCGGATGGTGTCAACGGGACTGATCGGAGTGTGGCCGGTCGGCATGGCCGCGCTGCTGCTCTTGGGCGTCGTGCCGATGGTGCGCGGCGAGCGACGGATCGAAACGCTCGTCGCGCTTGCAGGCTTGCTGCTGGCACCGCTGCCTGCGGCGATGAAAGGGGAGCCGTTTGCCATTCATCGCGCCGTCACGCTGCTGCCGTTTGGCGTCTTGCTTGCCGCCGCCGGGCTGCGATCGTTGGATCGCCGGCGCCCGCTTGCCGCTGCGGCGATCGTGGTCGCGACCATCAGCTGCGGTGCGCAGTTCACGGGATTTGTTCGTGACTATTTCGCCGGCCAGCGCCTGCGTTCGGCACACGCCATGGATCCAACCGCGTTTCGAGAAACCGCGTCGGTGCTCCTCGCCGCGGGCGGGGATGCGCCGGCGATCGTGCTGCCTGCCGGGCTGTACGACATCAGCGCGAAATGGCGGTTTTACTGCACCAAGGCGGCGCGGGAAGACCTGCTGCAGCGCACCCGGTATCTCGACGGCGGCCCGGCTGACCCCCAAACACTCGAGCGCGGCGCTCTGGTGGTTCGCGAAACGGCATCCGCGCCAGCCGCGGGTTGGCGCACGGTCGCGACGCCCGTCGACATCACCGGCGCATCGCCGCTGACCATCCTACGCCGCGAATAACTGGTATGTGGAGAATGCGAACAGCACGATCGCGACGATCATCCAGCGCATCGATCGTGCGGCAATCGCCTCCATGCCGTAACCAGCGATGATCGCCAGACTGGCGAGCATCGGTGCCGACATCGCGAGGTCGCGCTGACCGAACGTCGCACCAATCATCGGCGGAATAACGGCCGCCGCAAGCACGGCAACGCGAACCAGCGGATGCACGCGCGTCAACAACGCCCAGGCGCCGAACGGAATCAGCAGGGCGCAACAAACGAGCAACGGTGCGGCGCCGGCACCGTCGCCCGCGAAAAACAGAAACGACGGGTCGAGCAGTCCCCAGAAGATCGACGCGCGCGTCGCAAGCGTGTTCCAGTTGACCTGGGCGCTCAAGCCGTCGAGTGGGAAGCGCAGATGAGCGGCAAACACCGCCCAACGGCCGAAGGTGTCGCCATACGTCTCTGGAAACCGCGCAAACCAGACTGCTGCCGGCGCCAACGGCAGTGCCAGGGCCGTCGCAACGACAAGCACATTTTTGACGGCGCTGGTCTGCCGTGCCACGGCGACTGCCACTGTCACGATTCCCAGCCACAGCATCGTGAGCGGCGCGGCCGGGTGCGAATAGACGCCTACCCCGAGCGACGCAGCGGCAACGGCGAGCGCCACCATTGAATTTGCTTGCAGGAAACGCAACAACCCGATTAACCACACCAATACGAACGGCGTCGGGTAAATGGCGTCGGTACCGAGCCTCGCCAGCGTCATATGCGCGGGCATTGCCAGCAGCACGCTCGTGGCGATGGCCGCGGCAGGCGCGCTGACGACAAGCCTCATGGCAACGAATACGAGGCCGACATCCACGGCACCGACCACGACGCTCGCGATGCGCGCGGAGAGATCGCCGCCTCCGGCCGCGTCGACCAGTGCGGTCGCGTACACGGCCAACGGCTGCAGCCACTGCTCGTTGGCGACGTGGAAGAACAGCGGCGTTGACGGACCGACGGCGCGCGACGCGTGAAGCAGCGTCAGTTCGCTGGCGTCGACGGGACGTGAGCCGAGGTCCCAGCCAAGGAAGATGAGCGCAACGAGGAAGAATGCGAGCGCCGCAAGGATCTGCGGCGTCCCGAAGCGCGTGCCCGACGCCGGCAAAGGCTCAGTTGGTGATATGATCATGCGTCTGGGCGCGCGCTTGGCTCAGCGGTAGAGCACCGCCTTCACACGGCGGGGGTCGGTGGTTCGAATCCACCAGCGCGCACCACTTCACATCCCTAAACAGTTCCGAACAAGCGGTCGCCGAAGTCTCCGAGACCCGGCACGATGAACTTGTTCGCGTTCAATTCGCGATCGACCACCGGCGTAAAAATCGGCACTGACGGATACGCGGTTTCGACGGCTTTGATGCCCTCCGGCGCCGCCACGATGCAGACCAGGCGCAGATGCCGCGCGCCCGCTTTCGTCAACACGTCGAGCGCGGCGACCGCACTGCCGCCGGTGGCGAGCATTGGGTCGATCAGCAACACGTAGCTCTTGCCGATGTCCTTCGGCAACTTGGCGTAGTACTGCGAGGCCACCGCCGTGCGCTCGTCTCGCTGCAAGCCCAGGTGCCCGACGCGCGCGTAGGGGACGAGCTCGAGCAGGCCGGGCACCATGCCGAGCCCGGCGCGCAGGACCGGCGCGACCACGACGTCAGCCGCAATTCGCCGGCATGGCGATGGCCCCAATGGTGTTTCGACCACGCCTTCGATGGTCGGCACGTCGCGCAGCGCTTCGGCGCCGAGCAAGACACTGATTCGATTGGTCAGGGCGCGGAAACGTTCTGGCGTGGTGTGTTTGTCGCGGAGTTCGGCCAGGCACTCGTGAACGAGTGGGTGTGTGACCAGCTGCAGCACGGTGCTCAGAGCTTACACGTAATTCTCGATTCACGTACAATTCTTCGCGCATGCAGATTCGCCGTACGGTCGCCGCACTCACGCTCATGCTCGCCGCGCCGATCGCCGCGCAACAACCCGCCGCGGTCTCCCTGATTATCACCAACGGAATTGTGATCACCGTGGACGACGCGCGCCGCGTCCTCAGTCCCGGAGCCGTCGCCATCAACGGCAATCAGATCGTCGCCGTCGATTCGCCCGCCGCCATTGCCGCAAGCTACCGGGCCGCCGAGACGATTGACGCGGCCGGCAAGGTCGTGATGCCCGGCTTGATCAATACCCACACCCACGCCGCGATGGTGATGTACCGGGGACTGGGAAACGACCTTGCGTTGATGGACTGGCTGCAGAAATACATTTTCCCCGCGGAGGCGAAAACCGTCTCGCCGGAATTCGTCCGTATCGGCACGAGGCTGGCGGCGCTCGAAATGATCCAGTCGGGCACGACCACATACGCCGACATGTATTACTTCGAGGAGGAGGTCGGGCGCGTCACCAAGGCCGCGGGCCTGCGCGGTGTCCTGGGTCAGACCATCATCGAGTTCCCGGTCGCCGATGCGAAGACACCCGCCGAAGCGCTGAAGCGCACCGAAGCATTCGCGAAGGAATTCGCCAACGACGAATTGATTACGCCGTCAATTGCGCCGCATGCGGTCTACACCCTCGATGCCGCGACGCTGACGGCCGTCAGCGCGCTTGCGAAGCGGCTCAATATCCCGATTCAGATTCACCTTGCCGAAACCTCCGCCGAAACCGGCATGTCGCAGGATCGCCACAAATTGCGCCCGGTCGCCGTCCTCGACAGCCTGAAGTTCTGGGCGCCGATCACGATCGGCGCGCACGGCGTCTGGATTGACGACGACGAGATCGCGCTGCTCAAGCAGCGCAACGTCGGCATCTCGAACAATCCCGAAAGCAACATGAAGCTGGCGAGCGGCACCGCGCCGGTCGTCAAGTATCGGAAAGGCGGCGTCAATGTCGGCATCGGCACCGACGGCGCTGCCAGCAACAACGACCTCGACATGTTCGAAGCGATGCGGCAGGCGGCGTTCCAGCAGAAGCTGGTGACCATGGATCCCACGGTCATCAGCGCGCCCGAGGCGCTCGAAATGGCGACGATCGGCGGCGCGCGGGTGCTTGGTCAGCAGGCGCGCATCGGTTCGCTCGAACCCGGTAAGCGCGCCGACCTGATCATCGTCAGCCTGGCCAGGGCGCGCCAGCAGCCGGTATTCGATCCGGTTTCACAGATCGTGTATGCATCGCGCGGCGACGATGTCGAGACGACCATGGTCAACGGCAGATTTCTGATGCGCGATCGCAAAGTGCTGACGCTGAACGAAGCGAGTGTGATTGCGGCGGCCCGCAAGGCGGCCGAGCTCGTACGCGCAGCCGTTCATAACACGCCGATGTAGGGGAGGTTTCGGTACTGCTCCGCGTAATCCAATCCATAGCCGACGACGAACTTGTCCTCGATCGTGAAGCCGATGTAGTCGACCTTGACATCGATCTTTCGCCGGCTTGGCTTGCTCAGCAGGCACGCGGTGCGCAACGACCGAGGCCCGCGCGCCTGCAGAATTTCCTGCAGGTAATGCAGCGTCAAGCCCGTGTCGACGATGTCTTCGACGACGATCACGTCGCGCCCTTCCAGGCTCGAGTCGAGATCCTTATTGAGGCGGACCTGTCCCGACGTCGACGTGCCGCTGCCATAGCTGGAACACGCCATGAAGTCGATGCTGACCTGCCCGTCGGTGGCGCGAATCAGATCCGACAGAAACATGAACGCGCCCTTGAGGACGCACACGAAATGCAGTTGGCCGGCCGGCACGTCATGCCGGATCTCCTGGGCGAGGGCGCTGATTCGCGCCGCGAGCTCGTCCTGATCGATCAAAACGGTCGGTTTCGTAGTCGGGGCCATCGCGCGAGACAATAGCATGATCGCGACGGCACGAAATGGCTGTCGCCAACGGTGCTGTCGGGAAATAATATCCATCGGCCATGAAAAGCTTCGAGATCATCACCGAGGCGGACGCACGCACGCTGGAGATCGGTTCCAGCGTGGCGCTGAAGCCGGGCGGCCACGTCACGCCGCTGGCGGCCGACACCCTGAAGGCGCGCCGCATCACGGTGTTGAGCGGTACTGCCGACGCCACGCTCGACGGCCTCGCCCCGGTGGCCGACATCAAGTCGATCGCGATTGGCAGCGACCATTCCGGTGTCGCGCTGAAAGCCACCCTGCGGGATTACCTGCGGCAGCGTGGTCTCAGCGTGATCGATGTCGGTACGGACGGAGCGGACCCCGTCGATTATCCCGATACCGCGGCGCAGGCCGCACGTCTCGTCGCCCGCAGAGAGGTGCATGCCGCGATCGTCATCGACGGTGCCGGCCTCGGATCGGCAATCGCCGCGAACAAGATCGCCGGCGTGCGGGCGGCGATGTGCACCGACCGGACGTTGGCGAGATATTCGCGAGAACACAACGGCGCGAACGTCTTGGCGCTGGGGTCGAGCCTGCTGTCGGCGGACGAGGCCAAGGCGATCGTCGACACCTGGCTGGCGACGCCGATGGGCGAAGCGCGCTACATCCGACGACTTGCCAAGATTCGCGCCTTGGAGCGGCTGCAGTGACGGACTACCGCCGGGTGATCGAGCTGATTCTCGAGGAACTGGCGCGCGCGGGCGCGGTGGCACCGCAACGCTGCAGCTGTCACGGCTTTACCTACGATTGCTGCCCCGATCGCGTTCAGCATGTCCTCGACGCCGGCGCCACGCGCCTCGGCCTGCATGCCACGGAAGGCGGCGCCAGCGGCGTATCCGGATACATCGATCACACGCTGCTGAAGCCCGATGCGACCGCCGCCGAAATCGAGCAGCTGTGCCGTGAAGCGGCGGAGTGGAAGTTTGCCACGGTCTGCGTCAACCCGACGTGGGTGGCGCTGGCCGCACGGCAGTTGCGCGGTACGCCCGTCGGCGTCTGCTCGGTCGTCGGCTTTCCCCTCGGCGCCACCACACCGGACGTGAAGCAGTTCGAAACCCGCCGCGCGATTTTCGACGGCGCATCGGAGATCGACATGGTGATCAACGTCGGCGCGTTGAAGTCCGGCGACGTCCGCCTGGTCACCGATGACATTCGCGGCGTGGTGTCCGCCTGCCATGCGGCCGGCGCGGGCAGCAAGGTGATCATCGAGACCGCGCTGCTGACGGACGAGGAAAAGGTCACCGCCTGCACGCTGGCCAAAGCCGCCGGCGCGGACTTCGTGAAGACATCGACCGGATTCGGTCCAGGCGGCGCGACCGCGGCCGATATCGCCTTGATGCGCCGCGTCGTCGGGGAACAAATGGGTGTCAAGGCATCGGGCGGGGTGCGCGATCTCGAGCAAACCAAAGCGATGATCGCCGCCGGCGCCACCCGCATCGGCGCCAGCGCCGGCGTCCGCATCGTCAAGGAGTCGCGCGGCGAAGCAGCGGCGCCGGGCAAGGCCGCGGGTTATTGATGCGTCTGACGTGCATCGCATTGCTGCTGCTGGTGGCCGCGCCCGCGAGCGCGCAGGTGCAGCGGGCCGAGAGACTGCCATGGTTCGTAGCTGACGCGCATGCGGCGACCGTGGGCCTGCCGCAGGCCGAAGGGTGGGTCCCGGCGCAGCTGCCGGCGACGACGGAGCTGCCGGGACGCTATTGGGGCGTTGCCGGCGGCGCGACCGTCTATCCGGTGCGGTTGGGTAAGTTCACGCTCGGGCTTGGAGCCTCAATCATCACCGGCAAGGGCAAGGCCGAAACGCTGGAAATCGTCGGCAGCGGCCCCACCGCGACGTCACGTGTGGTCAACGTCGTGCGGACCGGGATGACCAGCCTCGTCCCGCAGATCTCGGTCAACTTCGGGCATCGGCTCGGGTGGAGCTATATGAGCGCCGGCATCGGCCGATCCAAGGTCACCAGCCGGGCCGACGCAACGCGAACCACGCCCGAGATCGTCGCTCCTGAGGCCTGGAATCAAGCGTTGAACTTCGGCGGCGGCGCGCGATGGTTCATGAAGCCGCGTCTCGGCGCGGGGTTCGACGTTCGCTTCATCAAGCTGTCGTCGCGGTCGCCGACGGAGATGTTGCCGTCGGCCAAACGCACGCAGGTCTGGAATATCTCGGCAGGGATTTCGATTCAGTAGCCCGCGTTTTGATAGAATCGCAACGCTGAGCGGGAGTAGTTCAGCGGTAGAACGCGAGCTTCCCAAGCTCGATGTCGCGGGTTCGATCCCCGTCTCCCGCTCCAACCTTCGCTAACGCTCGCTCGCGTTCCCGTGAGCTACGGCTGGCAAGTCATGCCGAGGTTGTCCTCCGTAGCGCGTCGCGCGAAGGGGGGACCCACCGTACTCTGTCCTACCATTTTCACTCCGTCCTCAGCGCCGTCGTCGGCTCCACGTTGAGCGCGCGTCGTGTCGGGATCAGGCACGCCAGCATGCAGACACCCAGCATGCTCATCCCGTAGCCGACGATCTGGGCCATGCCCGCAAGCGTGAGGTCGTTCTCGAACCCGGCCATCTCGGTATTCCGGATCAGAATGGCGGCCGTGAAAACGACGATGGTGCCAATGAGGACCCCGCCGGTCACCTGCAGTAGCGGACGGCGGAAGGTCGCGGCGACGACGCGCGGCCGGCTCGCGCCGAGGGCCACCCGCACGCCGATCTCGCGGGTCCGCCTCGCGACGGTGAAGGCCAGCACGGCGTAGATGCCCGCGAGCGACAACAGCAGCGCGAGGCTGGACAGGACGGCCGTGATGCGCACCCACAACCTCGAGACCCACAGGACGTCGTTGTTCACTTCGTTGACACGCTGCACGTTGACGAGCCGCAGGGATGGGTCGATTGCGGTGACGGCCTCGCGCACCTGCGGGGCAATCGTCATCGGATCCCCGCCCGGCACGTGCACCATCATCTGAATCTGGACGAACAGGTTCGGAGCGGCGGGAAGGTATAAACCGGCGGCGCGGCCTTTGCGTGTGGGCGCGCCGAGACCCAGCTCCGGCACGACGCCGACGATTTCGTACCAATCGCCCAGCCCTGGAGGATCGGAGGCGTTCCCGCCAGACCAGGGGCGCGGCGCCTTGCCCGGATAGCGGAACCGCACTTGCTGGCCGGCCGCATTGCGGCCCTCGAGGACCTGTTCGACGAAGCTCTGATCGACAATCGCGACCCGCGACGTCGTGACAGCGTCAGCGGCGGTGAAACCGCGGCCGGCAATCACCGGCGCCTTCAGCACGTCGAAGTACGACGGATCGACAGCGGCAACCGTCGCTTCCCGCAACGGACCTTCGCCGTCGTTTGTGTTGACGGCAGCTGCGCCCGAAGCGTCGAGGTCGTAAGCCATCTCGACGAGCTTCTGTGGTCCACCGGTCGTTGGTACCGTCGCCGCGAAGGTGACGCCGGCAACCCCCGGCCGCGACGCGATCTGGCGGCGAAGTTCGTCTAACGTGCCCGCGAGGCGTGCGTTGCGCTCGAGCGCCCCGGCGTCTTCGTTCCCGGCAAAGACCGCGTAGTCCCGCTCGATCTGCACGGCCAGGTATTGCTCGGTCGGGAACCCGGCGTGGAAGTCCTCGATGCCGCTCACCATGGTCTGCATCAAGTACACGATGGCCGGGAAAATCACCGTCGCCGCGACCTGCGCCACGATGACAACGGTCCAGACGCCGCCGAACTGCAGGCCGCCGCTGCCAGCGGTCGTCTGTTTGAGGCGGTGACCCATGCCGCGCGTGATCTTCAACGCCGGCAGGATGCCCGCCATCGCGGCGGCGATGATCGTTAACAGGCTTGCGACTGCGAACGTCGCCGGCGACAAGCTGAGATCGAACCAGAAGGGTAGGCGGCCCATATTGACTTCGAGAAAGCTCATGCCCCAATTGCGAAGCGCAATGTCAGCCGCAATGATGCCGACGATCGCCGCAAGACCTCCAAGCACGAAGGCTTCGGTAAACATCTGCGCGACGATGCGGCCCCGGCTGGCACCGAGCGCCGTCCGGACGACGAGGTCGGCTTCACGCGACGCCGCGCGTGCGAACAACAGCAGACCGACGTTGCCGCAAATCAAGATCACCAGCGCGGCCGTGAATACGTACACCGAATACAAGATCAGCCCGCCGGCCGGGTCTCCCGCGGGTGACATCATCATGGCAAAGGGTCTAAGGCGCGGCTCGAGACGCTGATGCGTGGCCGGCGATTGTGCGGCGACCTGGCGGCCGACCGTCGTCAGCTCCGCTTGCGCGGTCTTCATCGATTCGCCGGGTGCCAGCAAGCCAAATGCAACCAACGGCGGGCCTGACCGGGGTGTTTGATCGAGCAGAGCAGTTTTGAGGGGCATCCAGACGTCGTGGGCGACCGGGAATTCGTAGCCTTCCCGCATCACGCCGACGATGGACACGTCTTCGTTCCCGAACTTCGCGATCCGGCCGATGATGTTTGGATCGCCGCCAAAGCGCGTTCGCCAGATGTCGTAGCCGATGACGGCGACGGGCGGCGCGGCAGGTTGTTCATCCGCCTCCACCAGCACGCGGCCCATGAGCGGCACGCCGTCAGACACCTTGAATCCGGCGGCGCTCATCTCCGCAACGGCGACCGGCCGCGAATCACCAAACGCATCGAGCAGGTTCGGATTCGAGTTCCGCCAGGCGCCGAGGTCCGTGACCGATCGCAGCGATTGGCGCCACTGCAGGAAATCGTGGAGGATCTGCTGCTCTTCATCGCTGACTTCGAGGTCGATGACCTGGATTTCGACGAGGCGGTCGCCTTGCGGCAGCGGCAGGGTCGGGTGGAGGAACAGGCTGAGAACTCGGAACACCACCAGGCCCACGCAGATGGCGAAGGCCATCGCGAGCCCTCCGACAATCGTGAGGCCCGGGTATTTCACCAGCATGCGGCCGCCGAGCTTGATATCGAGCCAATTGATCAATGTGTAACTCCGCATTTCGCGATGCACCTGTTTGACCTGGGTAACGCCCCCGAAATCTCGCAGCGCCGCGTCGCGGGCCTCCTGCGGCGACAGGCCGCGCGCCATATGTTCTTCCGCGGCCTCCGCGAGATGCGCGGCGACCTCGGCGTCCAGATCGCGATCGGCGCGGCTCACGCCGGGTCCTCAGTGATATTGAAAAAACGGGCGATGATGCCAGTGGAGCGCTGCCACTGCGCCTCTTCGCGCGCGAGCTGTTTGCGACCGGTCCTGGTGAGCGAGTAAATCTTCACGCGACGGCCGGTGTCCGACAGGCCCCACTTCGACGACACCCAGTCCATCTGCTCGAGCTTGAGGAGGGCGGGGTAGAGCGTGCCCTGGTTGAGCGCCAACTGGTTGCCGCTGATCTGCTCGATGCGCCGCGCCAGCCGATAGCCGTGCAGCGGCCCGAGCGCGTCCAGCGTTTTCAGGACCAGCAGCCCGAGGCTGCCGTAAGTGACGTCGCCGCGATCAGGGGTCATATGTGGGCAGTCTACAGATCAAGCTGTGGGCTGTCCACTGGTGAGACGAGGTTTCGGCCGGATTGGTTCAGCCGCGGATGATGGCGAGGATCTCGTCGCGGCGCCGCTCCATGATTTCAGGAGTCAGGCCCTCGAGATTGAGGCGCAGCAGCGGCTCGGTGTTGGACTGCCGGACATTGAAGTGCCAGTCCGGGTACTCCGCCGACACGCCGTCGAGGTCGTAGGGGTTGCCGTCCGCATACCGCTGTTTCAGCTCGTCGATCTTCTTCGCCGCGACGTCCATGCTCGAGACCTTGGTGTTGATCTCGCCGGAGATGAAGTACTTCTCGCGCAGCGGCTTCAGCAGGTCGCGCAGCGACAGGCCTTTCTTCGACATCAGCTCCAGGATCATCAACGCCGGGATGAAGCCGTTGTCGGCGTAAAAGTTGTCGCGGAAGTAATAGTGGCCGGTGACCTCGCCGCCAAACACGGCGTTTTCCTCGCGCATGCGCCGCTTGATGAAGGCATGGCCGACGCGATTCATCAAGGCCTTGCCGCCGTATTTGGCGACGATGTCCTTGACCGCGTAACTGGCGCGGACGTCGTAAATGATCGTTTCACCCGGCGACTTGATCAACATCGCTTCGGCGAGGAGCGCGGTGATGAAATCGCCGGCGATGAATTCGCCGGTGCCGTCGAGGAAGAAACAGCGGTCGGCGTCGCCATCCCACGCGATGCCGATATCCGCCTGCTGCCTGATGACTTCGGCGGTGATGTCGCGCCGGTTCTCTTCGATCAGCGGATTGGCTTCGTGATTGGGGAACGTGCCATCGACCTCGAAGCACAGCCGCGTGGTCTTGCAGGGCAGCCGATCGAACAGATGCGGCGCGACGATGCCGGCGACGCCGCTGCCGGCGTCGAGCACGACGTTGAACGGCTTGATGGCCCGCTCGTCGACGAACGTCATCACGTGATCGACGTAGCGATCCATGACCTCACGCTTGACGACGGATCCCGGCGATGCGGGCGGGGCCGGAATGCTGCCGGCCAGGATCATCTCCTTCATCTCCTTGATGCCGGCCTCGCCGCTCAGCGGGAACGCCTCTTTCCGCACCATCTTGCAGCCGTTGTACTCGCCGGGGTTGTGCGAGGCCGTGATCTGCGCACCGCCATCGAGGTTGTCGGCGGCCACGGCGAAGTACATCTGGTCGGTGCCGACCAGGCCGTAGTCGACAATGTTGCCGCCCTGCAGCACCGCGCCGTCGATGAAGGCTTTGGTCAACGCCGGCGATGACACGCGCATGTCGCGGCTCACCGCGTAGGTGCCAGGTCCGAGGTAGGCCACGAACGCGCGGCCCAGTTGGTGAAACAGCTCTTCGGAGATTTCCGCAGGGTACAGCCCCCGGACGTCGTAGGCCTTGAAGACGGAAGGGTTAATCATGTCCGATGCTCGTGAAGTCAGTCAGCTGGGTCTTGTCGCCCAGCAACGCACGTCCCTTCAACACCGAATCGCGGCCGACGTGGCAGCTGCGGCCGATGATCGGGCCGTGCACCACGGCGCTCTGACCGATGCGCGAATTGGGCCAGATGATGGTGTCCTGCAGGTCGGCGGATTCTTCGATCATCGCGCCGCGGCCGACCACCGTGTAGGCCCCGATCTTGGCGCCGGCTTTGATGTGCGCGCCGGCGTCGATAAAGCAGGGCCCGGTGATCTCGACGTGATCCTCGATGCGCGCCTCCGGCGACACGATCGGATGGGCGCGATCGGCGGTCGCGAACAGGCCGCCCGAGAATTTGCCGTCGAACATGTCACGATGCACCTGGATGTACTTCTCCGGCGTGCCGATGTCGATCCAATAGCCGCGATCGACGTAGGCGACGAACGTGTCCTTGCGCTCGATCAACGACGGGAAATACGCGCGCTCGATTGAGTACGACACGTCGCGCGGAATCCGATCGAAGGTGTCCGGCTCGAGCACGTAAATGCCCGCGTTGATGGTGTCGCAGGTGATCTCCTCGGGATTCGGCTTCTCGAGAAATCGCCGGACGCGGCCGTCCGCCTCGGTCTCGACCAGCCCGTAAGCCGTGGGATTGTCGACCGGCGTCAGGACAATGGTGGCGCGCGCCTTGCGCTCGCGATGCAGCGCCACGACGGCGTTGACGTCGACGTTGGTCATCACGTCGCCGTTGAACACCACCAGGGTGTCGGTGACGTTTTGCGCCGCATACCGGATCGCGCCGCCGGTCCCGAGCGGCGAGGGCTCGACGACGTAGCGGATCCGTACGCCGGTGCCGGTGCCGTCGCCAAACACTTCTTCGATCTTGCGCGGTTGATAGTTGAGGCTGAGGATGACTTCGTCGATCTCGGGGACCTGTTTCAGCAGATCGATCTGGTAGTGGAGAAAGGCGCGGTCGAAAATTGGCACGACCGGCTTGGGCGTATGCAGCGTGAGCGGCCGGAGGCGCGTGCCCTTCCCCCCGGCGAGCAGGATGGCCTTCATGACAAACTTCCATCTTATACGAGCGAAGCGTAGAATGACGAACAGGGAAGCATGAACCTGCCGAACTCGCTGTCGCTGGCCCGCATCTTCCTGGTGCCGGTGCTGGTTTCGGTGCTGCTCACGAAATTCGAGGGCCGCGTCGTGCTGGGGCTGCCGGTGGAGCTGGTCGCCGCGGCCACCTTCGGCATCGCGTCGTTGACCGACTGGCTCGACGGTTATCTGGCGCGGCGCCGCAAACAAGTCACCACGCTCGGACAAATCCTCGATCCGCTCGCCGACAAGCTGTTGATTTCCGCGACGCTGATTTCGCTGGTGCAGCTCGAGCTCGTGCAGTCGTGGATGGTCGGGGTCATCATCGGCCGCGAGATCGCGGTCACCGGCCTGCGCAACCTGGCCTATTCACGAGGCCTGACGATGCCCGCTTCCGCTCTCGGCAAGCTGAAGATGGCGTCGCAAGTAACCGCCATCCTGCTGCTGATCCTCGGCTGGGAGCGCATGCCGCTGCTGCTGGTGCTCGGGCAGGCCGCCATGTGGGTGGTGCTGCTGACGTCGATCGTCTCGGCCATCGACTACTACCAGGACTTCCAGCGCGCGATGTCGAAACGCGATGCCAAGGTCGCGGACTTCGAAGTCGCGAAATCCGCGCGCGAGAAAAAGATCTCCTGACGCGGCGCGAGGCCGTGACTATGGCTTGCGCCGCGGCACCGCGAGGTCGCCGGACTCGAGGCCATCGACCGCTTTCGTCACCACCACCTTGGCAGTCAACTCGTTGGTCGTCATCACGACAGCTTCGCCGAGATAGATTAGCGGCTGCCCATTGCGCTTATCGCGGTAAATCGCGTATCGAGCGCCAGGAATCACGCCATGCAGCGTGCCGCGATCGATCGACAGGGTGTCGCCGGCGCCAAACAGGACACGGTTGTCTACGCCGAACACCAGCTGCGCACGATCCGAGAAGTCCGGATCTTCGAGCGGCGGCGCCGTCATCGGCAACCTCGTCTCCGCGTACGGCGAGAGGAAATCACCCGGCTCGATGCCATCGCAGGCAAAGTCGATTTGCGCCAGCGCGTTGATCTCGTCGAGGGCGGTAATGGTCATCACGCCGGCGATCCGCACGTCGCCAAATCCCTCGTCGGCGCGCGGGAAACGCTTCAGGTGATCGCCGTAGAGGCGGCCGGCGATATAGCGTTGCCCGACCGCCAGCCCGTCATCCGGCGATCGGCGGACGACGAATTCGCCCTTGGCGAGCAGGAAGCGATCGTCGGGGGTATGCGCCGCGAACAGCGTCAAGCGCGGTTCGGGTTTGAACGCGACGGGCACATCTGTGCACATCACCATCTCCGGCGTGAGGGTCAGCGGGCCGGTCACGTCCCTGGGCGACTGGGCCCAGGCGGGCGTGGCCAGCGCCCAAACGGCGAAAAGAACGCGACTGCGCATGTCGATCCTGCTTTCCTGTGGGAGGAGCGCGATTGCCGTTCTTATCGGCCGATTATGACGGACTTTTTAGTTCGGCGATACGCTTCTGCGCCGCGGGGAGGTATTCGGACTTTTCGAACTCTTTGACCAGACGTTCGTAGTAGGGCAACGCCTCGGCCTTCTTGTCCGGGCCGCTGCGCAGCAGCGACTCGGCCAGGTGGTAATAGACCGCATCGCGGTTCGAATAGGCGGGATCGGTCGCCAGGACGTCCCTGAACCGGTCAATCGCGCCCGTCCACCACTGGATGCGATAGTAGAAATGGCCGACGCGGTAGTTGGCTTCGCTCAGCCGATCGCGCGCTTCGCGCTCCATCTTGCGCGCTTCGGGCATCAGCGGGCTGTTGGGAAAGCGCTGGAGAAAGATCTCGATTTCCTTGATGGCATCGCGGGTCGCGGTCTGGTCGCGTTCGGGTGCCAGCATCTGCTCCATGAACGATCGGGCGAGCTGCAACTGCGCGTAATCGGCGCGCGGATGCGTCGGGTAGAAGGTCAGGAACTCGCGGAATTCGTTCGCGGCCAACAACAGCGACTCGGTGCTGTGCTCGCCAATGTAGGTATCGCCGAGCGCCAGCTTGGCGTCGGGCCGGTACGGGCTCTGCGGGTAGTTGTCGACGAGGTTCCTGAAGTATTCACGCGCGTTGAGCCATTTGCGTTCCTTGACCGCTTCGGTGCCGCGATCGAACAGGAACTTGTCGGCGTCCGACGCGCCCGGCGGTAACTGGGTGGTGGCCTGCGAACATCCGGCGACGATCGCCGTGGCGGCCACCAGCACCGCAATCCGACACGCTCTCGAACCTGCATCCCACTTCATTGCTGCGTCGCTTCCATCCAGCGCCACATCTGCCGCAGCCCTTCTTCGAGCGTCACCGTCGGCGCGAAGCCGAGGTCGGCCTTCGCGCGTGAGGTGTCGGCATAGGTGTCGCGCATGTCGCCCTTCTGGGGGCCCTGCTTATCGATCGTGACCGTACGGCCGGAGACGCGGGCAAGCAGGTCGAAGACCTCCCGCAGGGAGACGCGCGCGCCTCCACCAATATTGTAGACGCGCCCGGGCACTCCACGGACGGCGGCATCGGCCGTGGCACGAGCGGCGTCGGCAACGAATGTGAAATCGCGGGTCTGCAGGCCGTCGCCAAACTGGATCAACGGCCGGCCCTGGAGGATCGCGGTAAAGAAGCGGTTGAAGCCCATATCGGGCCGCTGGCGCGGGCCGTAGACGGTGAAGTACCGCAGTGAGACGGTCGGGACTCCGAAATTCACGTGATAGAGGTAACAAAGCTGCTCGGCGGCGAGTTTGGTGACGCCGTACGGCGACACCGGCTGCGGCAGCGCCGTCTCGGTCATCGGGATCTCGACATCGTCGCCGTACACCGAGGAGCTCGATGCGTAGACCAGGCGCTCGATCGGTCGCGTCGCGCAGGCTTCGAGCAGGGCCTGGGTCGCGTCGATGTTGAGGCCGGTGTAGACCTGGAATTCCGAGCCCCAGCTGCGGCGCACGCCGGCCTGCGCCGCGAGATGGAAGACATGCGTGACGCCGTCGAGCATG
>Ga0196963_10000552_pt1 | contig 32576 bp, 36 predicted proteins | sample S1_5metaG_FD_148600 | JGI IMG/M metagenome (GOLD analysis project Ga0196963, IMG submission 148600) | Soil microbial communities from Anza Borrego desert, Southern California, United States - S1_5 | ecosystem: Environmental > Terrestrial > Soil > Desert | place: USA: California | collected...
TCGTGTTTTCGGAGTTGGCCACCGTGCTCGACAAGCGCTCCTCGCGCGAGCCGGACGACGACATACTTCGCACAGCCTCCAAGCGCATGAGGGATCTAGAGTTGTTCCTCAGGGAGAACGCCATATGACCATGACTGCTCGAAAAATGAGGGCGCTGACCATGTTCGGTCAGGAGATAGCTGATCACGTGGAGACGTGCCTGCGGGGCGACGTCAAGGACATGACGTTCGCTCTGGTGACCGCCCTCGCCCACGTCGGAGCTCTGTCGATCAACGACGACGAGAACTTCGATCAGGCCGCCAAGCACATACGCGATCTGTACAGAGAGCTAATCGAGGAGTTCCGGATAGAGCTCAAGCAGCAGGGCCTCATCGAGAAGAAGCGAGGGAGGTTAACGATACAATGATCGACGGTGGCGACTATATCGTAGGTAACGACAGAGGCGGCTACGTCGTAGAGTACTTCGTCAGGGCGCGAAAGATAGAGGCGCAGGGCAAGCGGTTCGTGTTCAACAGCAAGTGTCGCTCCGCCTGCACGCTCTACCTCGTGGCCAAGAGGAAGTGCATCAAGCCCGGAGCGAGCTTCGTCTTCCACGCGGCGTGGGGGAGCAAGGACAATAAGCAAGTGACGGACTGGATGTACGGACAATATCCTGGATGGGTGAGATCATGGATAAACTCTCAGGGCGGCCTGTCGGGTCGCCTGATTACGATGCCGTACGGATACGCGAGCAAGTTCCTCCCGGCATGTTCCGAAGCTGGCGGCCAGTCGTCGTGATGATGCTGGTCGGCCTGTCGATCTGGGGCCTCGCGATATACGGAGCGTACCGACTTGTTAGAGAAGTTGAAGCCGCTGTTTCTATCTTTTAGCCGCGACGAGCTGGAGGTCATCTGGCGCGGCTACCTGACCTCGCGAGGTCTCGACCCCAATCAGGGGTTGCCCTTCGCGACGGCGGAGGATATGTGGAATCAGCTGAGCAGCGGCGGGGTCTATCAGGCCGAGCTGGCCGCACCCCTGCTCACCGATCCGGAGGCGCGTCACATCGTGCAGAAGTTATTGGGGGCGGAGGTCTAGCCATGTCGGTAGACATTGAGGAGGTGGTGGTGCGGCTGCGGAATTATGCAGCAGGCGGGTCAATCATGTACGTGGATTTGGTCGCGGGGATTAACGCCCTCCTTGCCGAGCGGGAACAGCTGCGGCGCGACAAGTATGAACAGTATCGCGTGCTTGATGCCAGGATCAGCGAATTGGAATCCGAGCGGGAACGGTTGCGAAAGAGGATTTCAAAGTCGCCCGCGATGCCCTCGCCGGGGAGACGAAAGGAGAAGTGACGTGATAATCTACAAGTTCAAGCCCGACACCATATTCTTCGAGTGGTACATCGCATTCGGACCCGAGTACGACGAGGGCAACGCCAAGCTCGTCATGCGCTCTATGTTTGAGGGAATCTACGAGCGGGTGAGGACTCCTCCTCCGGGGACGAAAATACTTGGCGTCGTTCGGCGGACTGGCGAAGGCCCGCGCCTGAGACGAGAAGACCCGCCACCTCCTCCCAATCCCACCGAGCCGGCCCCCCAGCCCAGCGAGGATGACCCAGACGATCCATACCCCTGATACCGTCCTCGTGTAATGTCAGAACATCGCGACCTGGACATAGCAGTAGATCGTCTGCTGGAGCGCCTTTCCTGGGTCCTCCGTCATGTTGCAGACGAACGGCTATCCACACGACGCCGCCTTCACGTACTCGCCTATGGATCCAGGCTACTTGCTCTGGCCGAAGAGTCACCCGTACTGCGTCGCAGCACTTGAACTCGATCCAGCCCTCCACTCCGTCGATGCAGTAGTTGGAGTCAGGGACTCCCCTCCCAGTTCCGCCAGTCTCTATGCTCTGCCAGTGCCCGCGGATCTTCTGCCGGAAGAGCGCTCGCAGCCCTCCATCTCTCATATCGATCTACCTCCTTGCGGAAAAACTTGTCTATGGCGAACCATGCGTCGTGCTCCTTCTTGGGGTGACGCACGACGACTATGTGCCAGATCGGGAAGCGCTGAGCAGCCCCCTTCTCGATGTCGCCCTTGTAGAGAGTCCCCCTGTAGGAGTACCCGTGGTTGAACACGGCTGTCTCGATGTACCAGTTCTTCTTGCGCCAGTACTCCTCGAGTACTTCCCTGGACAACCCCACGCGACGCTCCTTCATGTAGTTCTTCATGTACTCATTAGAGTTAGTTACCATTCTGCAGTCACTCCCCTAGGTGGCTCGTCCAGAAGGCACAGCGGGACTATCCACCTGAGCGACTCATGCACGTCGTACTCCTGCAAGTTGTCAGGGTTGATCGTCATGAGGTACTCGCTGTGGTCGTCTATCCCGGCTATGTCTCCGTAGCCCATGAACGCCTTGAACAGCCTCACCTCCCGGTCGGGCAGCTTCAGCTCCCCCACTCTCGTCCACCGCTCCCAGACTCGCCCGGTGCGCTCCTCCCAAGCGTGTCTCATCGTAGTTATCGTGCGCTCGCCGCTGACTCTTCCCCACACTCCGTTGAGGAAGTCTCCGTCGCGGCAGAGCACGAGGCGCTTTATCTTGCCGTGCCAATGAAAGCCGAATCCACATACATATAGTTGCATTTTGCAACCTCCAATAGCAACCCCCGTGGAGCCGTATAGGAGCCCTCAGGGCGGCCGGAGCGGGCGGGGGCTACCACAGTACCCGCAGGGGCTTTTCCAGGCTCTCCAGGGCTCCCCTGTGGCCGTCAAACTTGCTCCAAGCCACTCGGGTGCTTACGCCCAGCTTGCGGCCCTGATTTGACACGGACGTCCTCTGTATCTTGACGTGGTTGGGGAAGTCCTTGGCCAGGAGCTCCATGTAGCCTACGATCATACGATCGTCCCTGTACCTGTCGCATCCACCGCCCTTGTTCGCAGCCTCCTGGGCGACGTACTTGTTTGAGCGATAGTAGGTGTGACCTCCGGTGCCGAGCATGCAGGCGAGGTACGTGTCCTCGTGACACGGATACACTGCCATGTTCGCTCCCATCTCGAAGTAGACTCCCCTCCTCACACCCCACGCCTTGGTGAGGTAGCCGAACTTGCTCCAGTCGCCGTCCTTTTCCCTGCGGACGTGTACCATGAACTGAGCTCCAAGACCAGCGGCGGCGGCCCCGTCGGCTATCTTCTCGCAGCAGGCCTCCACGGCCTCCTTGAGGTTCTCGTTGGTTACATCGTCGTCCACGAAGAACACTATGTCCGCGTGGGATACGCGAAGCAGCCAGTCCCGTATCTGGCCTATCGTCCCCCACTCGTGCACCAGGATCTTGCGCTCCATGTGGAGAGCTCTGTACCGCTCCGCCTCCATGCGATGCACGACCAGCGTCCCGAATTTCGGCTTGACCCGATTCCATCTCATCGTGCTGGGCACGAACACTTCCACCGTCGTCATGCTGCTATCTTCTCCACGTGTCCCCAATCCTTCCCCACCTCGACATCTACCTTCATGGGGACCTGCAAAGGTATGATGTTCTTCATGATGTCGTATATCTCGCGGCGAGTCCGGGTGTCGCCCGGTGCCGTGCTGAAGTTCAGGTCATCGTGCATCTGCAGCATCGGCACATGACCGTGCCTCCAGAGCTCCAGCATGGCGAGCTTGGTCTGCCGAGCGGCGGACCCCTGAATAAGGCGGTTCATCGCCTTGTGAGTGAACGCCCGCTTCAGGGGGCGCCCCTTCCAGGTGGCGAACGCCCGCTCCCGAGGCAGCGGCTTGTAGTCCTCGTCGTCGCGCCAGCGCTGAGGTTCCCACAGGTCGAAGTGGCAGCGGGCTCCGTCGATGAGCTGAATGTATCCCCTCTGGTTGGCCTTCTTGGAGCAGAGGTCGGTCAGGCGGCGGATGAAAGGCACTCGGTCGTGGTACACCGTCATGATGCGTTTGGCCTCCTCGAGACTTACTCCAAGTTTCGCTGCAAGGAGAGCAATTCCCATTCCGTAAGCGAGAGCGAGGTTAATGATCTTAGCTCTAGGCCGAGGTATTCCAGTGAGCTTGGCCACCATAGCGTGATAGTCGCCCTCCGACCCAGCCTCAGTGTAATATGCGAGTGCGTCTTCCCATCCAAGCACCTCGGCGAGGACAGCGTAGTGGACCGTAAGACGAGGCTCCTGCTGCGAATAATCGAAGATTGTCCACTCTCGGTCACGCTCAGGGAGAAATACCCCTCGTATAGCAGAAGCCAGTTCCGGGTTAAGGCTAGGCATCTGCTGAAGGGGCGGATTACTATATGAGAATCTATGTGATCTTGTTCCGCCCTCGGGAGATCTGTAAGGGTGGATCTCAGCGTGAATACGGCCATTGTTGGAGTACTCCAGTATGTAACCTCGCAGGAACTTCTCGCCGGCGTCCCGCAGCGCCCTGACCTCTGCTATTCCCGAGGGAAGCCAATGCTCCGCTCCACGCATCCACTCGGACTCAAAACTCGGATTTCCTTTAGCCGTACGCGGATACGGAACCTGCTCCTGCTTGAAGATGGGCTCGAGTCTCTGGCTGCTGGCGATGTCAGTGTAGGTGAGACGTAGATTGAGTCGGCGTTCGAGCTCGCGTAGGACCTCGTCAGCTCGTCTAAGAATTCTTTCTGCCGTGGACTCGACGAGGTCCACGTCAATACGGATACCACGTCGCCGCATCTCGACAACCATAGGAACCAGACTGGCATCTGTAAGGTAGGCATCCCAGACATTGTCGACCTCCAACTTCGGTTTCATTTTGTAGAACAGGTCAAGGGTGGAGCGTGCGTCCTGCTCGGCGTAGGGGCCGACGTACCGGCTCGGCAGCCTCCACAGATTGGACATCACGTCCTTCGACTTGATGATGCCGTAGCAGGCGGCGGCCTCGTTCAGCAGCTGACGGTCCTTGCCCTGGACCCCCTGCCATCGACATACTCCGTCCAGGCTGAGGTCCTGCCTGTTCTCGTCCAGGTGGACCGCCATGGCCATCGCGTCGTGAATAGTGTCGGGCGGCTCGACCCCAAGTGTACCGAGCCACCCGACGTCGTACGGCGCGTTGAAGAACACAGTAGGGAGCGACCTATGAGCCTTCAACCAGCGCACGACATTCTCTACGGGGAACGCTCCGTCCCCCTCCAACGGAATATACCCCCTGCTATTGAGCGTCGCGTAGCTGACGCCCATAACCCTGCCCGCCCGGTAGGGCCATCCGGGGCCTCTACCTCCGCTCAGACTGTCGTCCTTGGTCTCCGTGTCCAGAGCCCAGAGGTCGCTACGCCTGAGGTCGGGGAGTTCCGCTGGCGGAGCCCACTCGCTTGTCGGGGTCAGCAGGGGCAGCTGATCTGGATTGTGAAAAGTCCGCGACACGCTTTACGCTCTCCTCCTTGAGCCATATCAGCTCGTCATCGCCATATTTGTAGTGATCCTGGATACCGTGCGGGGCCTTCGCCCACCCGGCTCGGTTTATCGGGCTCTTAAGGTGACTCCACCCCGGCACGTTCGGGAAGTCCCTGTAGTAGAATGTATGAGCCAGAGGCACGTCGCCGGTCGGCACGATCAGCGGCCACAGGTCGGCCTCCTCGCGCTCCTCGGCGAAGCGTGCGTGATGCCCGCCGTCCTCCGGCGTGCCGGGTCCGGGTTCGGCAGCGTACTTCTTCATGGGCTTGTCGGGGTGGATGGAGCCGGCCATGTTGTCGGCATCCCTAACTCCGAACATTAGATCTGAAATACCAGATAGATCGCTCAGGGTATGCGCCCTAGGAATCGGGTCCAGCTCTCCCCTCTTGAGCTTGTTGACCATTTCGGCCTCGACCAGTAGCAGATATCGCCGCAGGTCCTGGATCTGATCGATCAGCGTGCCGTCGCCCTCGCCGTCGTGCATCATGCCGTAGAAGATGTCGTAGCGGTAGTCGTCCCCAGAGAGTATCTGCTCGAGAGCGTCCCACTTGCGAGCCAGTACGAAGAACGCGCCGGTCCCGCCTCGCTTCTTCCACGACCCACGATACACCGACTCCTTCTCCTGCAGTTTCTGCACGTCCGCGTTGGCGATGCCCTGCAGATAGTCCATGTGTCCCATGTCATTTGAGCTCATTGACTCTCTCCGTTAATCTGTCGAAGTACCTACGTCCTGACTGCGTCATTTCCAGCGTACTCGCGTGAGGCAGTATGTCGCACAGTACGGACCATATCCGCCACAGCACCACCATAGCATACTGATTACCGAGGTTTACCTCGTGCAAAGCGTACTCAAGCATCTCGACGTAGTCGCACACCTTGATCCGTTTCTTCTGGTCCGTGGTGAGGTCGCTCACCGCGCCTCCCATGGCCAGCACCCCCTCCATCTCTATGAGGTCCAGCTTGTCCTTGAGCTCGGGATTGTTGCGCTTCAGGGGGTACGGACTGTCCCCGGTCCAGAGCTCGCCCATGTCGTGCCAGATGATGTATTCTGTAACCTCGGGAGGTACAGATCCGAACAGCGTCCAGTATAGACGCAGAACGTGGAACGAGTGGTCGGCGACGGTCTGCTCCCTATTCACCGGCCACGTATGATATCTGCGCACGCTCCCGGCGCAGTACGGGCTTCGCATAATCTCGTGCTCTACCACTTTCCTCTCCTCTTGAGCCAGTCCTCTGCGGCATCCTTCCAGTCGCAAGAGGGCATGTAGCGCATCTTATCGTACATTCCTCCGTTGCGCCACTCGGTTCCACCGATGTACATATACCGCGCTATGTTGAAGAATGGATTATTCCACTTAACGTCCTTTTCAGTAGGATTGGCGAGGAACAACTCCAGCTCTCTGTCGAACATGCCTGCGTCGGCCACCAGATCTCGCACGTAGGTGTTCGTCTCCGCGTTCGGACCGTAGCTCATGCAGTGCAGAGCCCCCGATCCTCTACTCATCAGCTTTCGCTCAAACTCGTATCTGGATAGGACGTCGATGTAAGCGTGGAAGTTGTTGCTGACCTGATAGTAGAAGCCGACCTTGCAGCCGATCATCGCGGCCATGTACTCCAGCAGAATGCTGAAGTGCACTGCGTTCGCGCCATAGGCTCCCCAGTAGATGTCGTTGCTCCGGCAGCACACCGTGAGGTCGAGATAGTCATCCCGCCTGCGGAAGTAAGCGTGAGTGTTGCACGGCCGATCCTTCCAGTCGCCGGTTAGATCGCTACACGGATTCCACATCTCCAGTACGGCTTGACGATCGTGGGGGTTCTTTTCCAGCTTGGATATTAGGACCTGTAGCTGATCTGTAATCAGTGGAACATAGTCCCCGGTATCGTCTACGACTCCGTCGATGACGAACGCCTTGCGCCACCGATGACCGTAAGCTCCGTGCATCGTGCCGTCGGACTCGCCGAAGCGCTCGCCGAAGTCCTTCACGAAGCGGTTCAGGAACTCTACGTCGTTGCGCCCCGCCAGCATCCACAGCGCCTCCATGAGGTGGAAGAACGGGTTGGCGTCACGCACCCTGTCGAACAGAACTCTGCGCCGTGGGTTCAGGTATACTGTGGTCACCGGCGATGGAGCGACCAGGACGTCGCCCGCTCTACTCTTCTCCCTCTGGCCGTACTCCAGCAGGAACTCCCGTCCCTGCGCCCACGCGCTGTTCACGTCGCTTGCTTCTATGATATGCATACAGTTCCTCCGCGGTCTTGGGTCCAAGGGGACGCCAGTTGTGACACGGGACCCACGGCGCTCCCTTCCAGGTAGCCATCCGGCAGGCGCACGGCTCTGCGACGCAGGTCCCGTAGTTCTCCTCAATCATACCCCGCCAGTCTGTGCGGGCTCGTCGCTCTCTCCAGCTCCCCCAGCCGCCGCCGCATCTCCGCGTTCATCTGGTTCACGAGGAGGCTCAACTGGCCCAGATCCTCCTGGAGCAGCATGACTTTCCGTTCCAGCGAGCTCGTAGGCTTTTTTCCACTGGACGGTGACTTCCTTGCGCTTGCCGAACGCTCCGCCCGTCTTATTTTCCTTGTCACGGAGAGTAACGACCTGAGGATGAAGTTCCGCAAGTCTCGTCGCTGCTCGTTCGTGAGATGCGTGTGTTCTATAATCGCATCCTCCCGGGGCTTGCGTCTGTCTCTGGTCCTGGCACCAGAAGTAGAGGTTGGCGTTCTTGTAGCCTTTCTCGAGGATCTGTAGCGAGACATCGAAGTCCTCCATGAAATCGACCCGGCAGTGCTCCACCGAGTTGTAGATCTCCGTCCAGAATGCGTGCACCCTGAGGATGCGCGTGTTCTGCTCGAACAGGTCGTTGGGACCGCCGGTTCCCTGCCGATTGTTGCCCTCCCGAGCGCTGATGCCGACGTGAGCGTAACCGTGCTCCAGGAAGCTATTGACGATGCGCATCATGAGGTTCAGGTCGTAGCTGCCGGCCGGGACCAGATTGGTCTGGAAGAAGTGCTCGCGCGTGAACCACTTGATGTCGTCGTCGACCATCATGAACTTCTCGTGACCGGCCTTGGCTGCGAGCTCGCCTATGAACTTGCGCTTCTCGGCGATGCCGTGGCCGCGAAAACCCACGACCTTGATGCTCGGCGGCAGATCGAATACGTACTCGTCCTCGTCACCGTCCGGCACGACGTAGGTGACGCGCGAGCGCATCACGTCGTCCATCTGGTGGATGGGGCAGAACTCACTCTTGAGTTGGTGGGCTCTCCTCCGACTCGGGATATAGATGGGCACCATGCTTGACTACCTCCTTCAATGACTCCCCCAGCAGAAAATAGGCGTAGGCGACCTGAGCCACCTCCGTGTGCGACCACATCACCTCGAGCCGATCCTCCTGGTCGATCTCTATGACGACGACGGCTTTAGGCTTGCGGGCGAGGACCCGATGCAGCAGGGTCTCCGCCGACATAACCGTCCCCGGCAGTTGTTCTATTTCCGCCATGTATAATCCTCCATCTCTCCTGACTCCACATATCTGCCATTCGGCCCTCTAGGCTGGCCCCGGCACGTTTTCCATCGGCGAGATTGTGCCAGACCGTGCCCGAACCGAAGTAATGCTCCCAGTACTCGTTGCCAAACATGGTAACACGTCGAACTGTGATTACGGCCTCCCCGCAGGAGCGGAACTTAATGTTATGCAGATGCCTTGCCATCAACGCTCTCCCTATATAGCTCAGCCAAGAAGTAGACCGCACAGAGGTAGACCGCTGGGTCGTTGTACAGGCGATTGCGCCCGGATGGGTGCGGAAGCACGGCTCGGTTGCCCAGCCAGATGAAGGGTCGAGGAGGCATACGACTGTAGGCGGCCCATACCTGATTGCCGAGGAACACGAGCCTACGGTCCGGAAGAGTATAGTGCATGATATCGGCCATCACCTTCCGCGCTCGGATCATACTCCACTCGCTACCGTCGCACAAATTCATTCTGTCGAAGGCTCGGAGATAGTCGCGCTTGCTCGCGCCGGTCTCCTGCTCCAACATCTTCCACAGACGCCAGCCAGCGCACCCTGGAGGGTCGGGCCAGAGCGGCTCGTTCCCCTGAGGGTTGTTCATCCCTATTATCAGGGGTTTAAGCGCCATCTTCCTCATTTTCCTCCAGCTGCTCGGCCTTGGCCATGAGCATCTCGGTCTCGAGCTGGATGTAGCGGTTCGTATGCTCCTCCATGATGGCCTTCTCGACCATTTCCAGAACCTCCTTGAAGGAGAACTGCTGACCCAGTATGGTCATTTCCATCTGCGAGTGGCCCCAAGTATTCCACAGGCGGTTCATCTCGGCGGTGACGGCCTGCTTCAGCTTGAACTTGGCCCTCTTCTCGAGCTTGGCCTGAAGTTTCTCTACTGTCCAGGGCATCTGTACCTCCTCTTGCTGCGTCCCTGCCCGAGCCTCACGCGCTCGTACTTGTCGAACTCGCACAGCGTATGCTCCACCTCGCGCATCTCCCAGTCCGTCCATCCTCTGTAGGTGGACTCGCTCAAGAGTACAGCCATCATCGCGATAGCGTCGGAGCGCTTTATAGTCATGTTTGGATCCACCCCGCAGACCCTGTTCAGCCCTCGTATCGCCCCGGGACCCGGATTGGCCCACGTTAATCTATCCGGAGCTTTCTCGAGAAGCTCCGTATATCTAAGGTCGCACACGATCTCGTAGGCCGTGAACGGGCCGAGGTAGTATTGCTTCTTGAGCCACTCCCACGCGGTCTCGAGCCTGTAGTTCGTGGTCGGGTACAGCATGTCCTCGGCCGCTGTTCGCCACGCGCTCTCCTTGTTGAACTTGTCGATGCAGTAGCAGACGCCGGAGAGCTTGTCCATCCCCGTCTCGGCCTTGATGATGTAGGCTCCGGAGACGTATGGGCCGCGCGGTTTTCGCGCCCGTAGGGCCTCGGCTAGATCTGTGCTGTCGGGGAAGTTGAGATACCAGTAGAAGAGTGTCTGCCCGTCGAATAAATCGGGCTGGCAGAATATCAACTCCCCCATATCAATTCGGTTGAACCATCGGAAGACAACTGTCGCAAGTAGGACCTCCGGACTGCTCCGAAGTCTGTCTCGTACATTCTCCCGGAACCATGCGGTTGTCTTATCAAGTTCGCGGTAAACGTTCGTGAAGTAGTTATCACGCAGAATTGGATCGTCCGTCCAGGGCCAAGTAGCACCGCTCCTTCGACGCAGATATACGTCATGGCGTGCTCTCGCGAAGTTGAAGAAGTTATCGACAGACATGAACCGGCTCCCTTACGTGATCCCCCGGCAGTGTGATGACCTGCCGGGGGACCTCTCTAGGCTGGCGTCAACAGCGGGGTCAGCCGCCGATAGAGATAAACTTCCTGCCGACGTCCCAGTTAAGATCGCCGGACGTGACGCCCGCGTCGAGCGCCTGCTTCACGGTCATCCCGTGCTTGTATTTCGCGAAGCGCTCAGCAGCCTTCCCGCGCTTCGGGTTGTTCGAGGCACCGTACTGCTTCCCCTCCTTGTCGGTGAGGAGCGAGATCTTGTGCTCCGGGTTGTACTGGGATTTCTTCTCGCGGGGCTTCTTCTCCCCGTTCTCCTTGCCGGGCTTCGGTCCGGCCTGCTGCGACGCGCCTTTCGGCTCTGGCTTAGCCATGGTGACTATATCCTCCATAGTCTGTTGCTGGTACTCGGAGCCGTCCTCTGCCCAGTCCTCGAAGAGTTTGTAGATGCGCTCCGTCGCTTCCCAGTAGGCGTCGCGGCGAAGTTGTCCGGGACGATCACTGGTGGCTTGATAGAGACGGGACGCCTCCTCGTGGTCGTAGGCGCGAAGCACGTTGATGCACTCCCTGATCGAGAGATGCCGATATACGTCCTCGGCAGAGTTGAGGAGTACGTCGCCGTACCCGCACTCTACGTCGCGAAATATACGCGGCTTTTCAGGATCGATATATGAGAGAACAACCACGCGATAAGCTCCATGCACCTACAACCCTACGCCCGGGACGACTGAATTACAAGCTGAAAAATTTGGTAGTAGCAGGTTCAACAATCGTGAGTTTCCTCTTTGCTCTGGTAACAGCGACGTACCACACGCGAGCCTCGTCGTCCGGGTTCCGCTCCGCCTCCTTCAGGGTGCGGGCGGCCATGTCGGGGATGATCACCACGTGATCAGCCTCCCCACCCTTGGACCCGTGGATCGTGGACAGACGCACGCGCGGCTCCTTCTTGAACTTCTCGCCGTGCTTCCTGGCCGTGAGCACGTAGATCTTGTCGTGCGGGGACATCTTGTCGAAAGCCTCGTGCCAGATGGGGGCCTTCAGGAGGCCGCCCCTCTTCAGCAGGTCGTCCAGGGAGACGTCGCCCTGCCAGCCCAGCAGAGTTTTGAAGCCCTTCCGAACCATGCTGCCAGTACCCATATAGCCGTAAATGCGCCGAGCCTCCTCCACAGGCACTTTCTTCCCCGCCCGAAGGTCCTCCCACTGCTCGATGGCTCCCATGACCTCGGGATCGACGGCGGGATTGCCCCGCTTGGAGTAGACCACGCCCATGGACCGAATGTGCTCCTCGACCTCGTTGAGGAAGTAGGCGTTGCGGCTCAGAACGAGTATATCGTCACCGCTCCAGTCCACATTCGTAACCTTCCCCACGCGCGAGACCACTCCTCGTTCGTCTCGAGGAGCCCACTCTTTTTCGCGGCGCTCACCAATACGTTTAATGATAGAAGCGGCAACTCGCTGGACTTCAATGGGAACCCGGAAAGACTGCCCGAGCGTCCGTACATCGCCCCGCATGTGCACGAGGCGAGAACTGTCCGCACCGGCCCATCTGTAAATTGCCTGGTCGTCATCGCCCGCCGTGACGAGGCGTCGCGCGCCCTCCGCCAGTTTATCGACGACGCGCCATTGCAAGTGGGACAGGTCCTGTGCTTCGTCAACAATAACGACTGAAACGTCCGGTCGCCAATTTCCGCGTAGAAACATCTCGAGCATGTCCGTGTAGTCCACAACTCCTTGAGACTTCTTGTACGCGTCAAGTCCGCGAGCAACACGATCGACGAGTGCCCACGGCAGATCGTCCGTATCGCGGAGGTAATACTCCCTGAGTGGGATTCCCGTGACACGGGACAGATTGACCATGAATAGCGCTCGGTCGCCCGGTTTGGTTCCATATGTACTCCCCTCCTCGAAGTTTATCTTGCCTGTTACCTCGATCCCGAGCCATCTACCAAACTCGAGAACCTGTTTATTATCAAAGACCTCAGACGAAGAAATTCCAACGGATCTGAAGCAAAGAGAGTGCAGAGTTCGAAAGTATGGGAAAGAATACCCAGGAAGCCCGAACTTCGCCATAGCTCGCGTAACCGCCTCCTTTGCAGCTTTCTTAGTGAAAGATACATAGGCGATGGCTTCCGGCGGTACTCCACGCTCCAGCTCCTTCTCTACCTCTCGTATGAGGGCTGTCGTCTTGCCAGTGCCGGGAGGCCCTAGTATAATCTCGGGGGTCACAGCACGTCCTTCTTGACTGGCGGTATGCTCAGCTCGATGACCTTCACCACTGAGGAGGGGATGTAGAAGACGTTCTGCCCCTGCCCCTTGATGTTGAAGAAGTGAGGACCTCCGTGTAGGTCCCGAATTCGGGTAGTAATCTGACCGCGCGTATAGAAGTCGAACTTCGCCCTGTCCAGATAGTCCTGAAGATCGCGTAGACGGAAGTAGTATCGTCCCGCTTCCTCATCTTCCCAAACTCTGCCGATAAGTATGCCATCTTTATCCGTACGGCTGCTCTTATCCCGGCAGAAGTCCGCAAGAAGCTCACGAAACATTCCGGGTATGGAGGCCTCCGGGGGAACTTCCAGTATCGTAACATTCTTCATAGCCTCTCTGGTGATGGCGAGCCACGTGTCCTGCTTCAGCATGGGAAACACGACGTGAAGCTGCTCCATGCATATCTTCTGGAACCGCTTGTAGTTCTGCAGATCGTCGGTCTGCATCTCGATGCGCCTGCCGTTGACGTCCATGAACCACAGAGGCGGCTCGATGTTCAGCACGGACAGTCCGCTGATGACGGGGAAGTTACCCTCGTCCCCGACTCCGTAGCGTCTGGTGATGCAGACCTGCGAGTTGCAGTGATTGCAGATCGGCTGGTCCTTGCAGCGATAGTTGTAGTCACGCTTGCGAAGGTACTTGATGACTGTCTGTACCTCCTCCGTGTCCAGAGGAGGACTCATGTACTTCTGGTTCCACTCCTCGAGCTTGGACTCCCAGGACGACTCGTACTTCTTCTTGGCCAGAACGCCGAGCGCCACCAGCCCGTGATTTCTAGTCCCCTGCGGGAAGCCCAGAGCGGTCAGATGCTGGAGGCACGGAGGGCCGTCTGCGAAGTCTGACGCTCCATCCCCTTGCGTCTTTGTTGTACTCGTGGACGAGGTCGCTACCGACAACGCATCCAGTGTGCACAACTTCGACTCTGCTGCCCTTAAAAACTCCCTCAAAGTCATACTCGTCCCGGTGGACTTCATAGCGCCACGATCCGTCGTCTCCGACGAGAAGTAGGGCATGTTCAGCCACGACCCCATGTCCCCTCTCTCGTAGAGCACTTCGGATTGCTTCGGGTATATTTCGGAGTTCCCCAGGCCGAGTGCCGCCGCCGTACCTCTGATCACAAACTGTGCATCCGAGGCACTCACCCAGTCTCGGAAGAACGCGAAAATATGCGCCCCTCCGCTTTTGCTGCGACACACGATCATCGGCAGACCGAGTTTTTCGATCTTGATGACTAGCTCCACGTGATTTACGTCGTAGCTGTCCACGTCGATGCAGCCCCATTTCACGCGTCCTTTCTCGTCTACTGGCATGATACCGAGGGGTTGCTCACCGGCGAGGTGAGCTTCCCACAGTTGCGTCGTGACCGGCTTCTTGACGGTGCGGGCGGTCTTCTTGATCTCGAGCTTCCCGCCCTTGGCGTGCGACTTCTCGGTCGCGCCATACGTTCCGTACGCGCCCAAATATCCGGCGAAGAGGCCGAACATCTTGTCAGCTTCGGCCGACATCTGACTCCCCTAAGATGTCGGTGTGACTTAGAAGGGCAATTGCCGTCCGCCCTCCTGCTGCTCGCCGCTGTGATCAGCCCTCTTGTCGCCGGCCTGGAACGCCAGCATGAGGTTGACGCCAGCCTCCAGCAGGTGCTCATTTTCCACCGGCGTGTAGTTCTGGATGTCTGCCACGAAGAACGACCCGTGCACGTTTTCGCGCGTCGTTGTCTTTAGCCGATACAGCCACGTGAACGACGGCATGACCAGCCCGTTCCGCTTGTGAGCGTTCATCAGAACCATCCACCCCTTGGATATCGTGTGACCGGTGGACTTGAACGGGATGACCGCGGGCTGGAGGCTACCGTCCTCCTCGACTATGTGACCGGCGTGATACCGCGTATCCACCAGATCGTTGTCGCCCAGCTTCATGATCTTCCTACTCGGGTCCTCAGGGTGGGGACGCTCCTCGGCTCCGTCTGGCCACTCCTCGTACGAGTTGACCACTCCGCCGCCCGCCGCGCGAGGCCGCCACTCCACGATGGCCTTCCAGAAGTAGCACGGCTGGAATATGAGCCCCTTCTCGGTGTCGGCGAACAGGCGCGGGGGATTGTTGAGGACCCACATGCCCGGTTCTGCTCCCTGGATATACTTCGGGTCACGCTTCTTCACCTGCGGGCTGTTGTCCTGCAGGATGTAGAGCATTGGGACGAGGTTGTCCTCGGCCTTCTGCGAGGTCCCCGCCCCCGCGTACTTCGCCATAAGGTCGTCCATGTAGTTCGCGGGAACTCCGGCTTCCTGCCGCACCGCGACCTCGGTACTCTCTTTCTTGGTCTTTGCCATCGGCTAGCTCCTTGTATGAAACTTTGCAACTTGACCCACTGTGGCTCCCAACAGCTCGAGGGGCAGGGCCGCTCCCTTCTCGACCTGTTCCTTGACGAACGCAGTCAGCGTCTTCCAGTGTATCCCGTACTTCATGGAGAGCTGAGTGCGCTCGATTATATCCTCCTCAGCCAGCATCTGCTGCACGCGCTGGAATATGCGCCTCGCAGCCTCCTGGTCCTCGCGGTTGAACTCTATGGCGACGGTGCGCTTCGGCAGGTCGCCGTGGCCGTTCTGGTCCAGCCACTTCACCGCTGCCGGGAGCTTATCCTCCTTCAGGCTGGCGTGATAGTAGGGAACTACGCGGCACTCCACGTCGGTGCCTGGAACCCCGAAGACGTTGGTCCCCACCTCACCCATGAGGTCGGGTATCTTCTTGGTCAGCAGCTCCTGCTTCTTCGCCTTGAGCCGCTCTAGCGACTCCTCCAACTTGGTGATTTCGTGATCGACGCGATGGGCCTCCCGCACGGCCTCGCTTAATCTGTCTGTCGCTTTCCTCATTGTCTGCTCCACAGGGTATATCGGCTGCCCTCACGCGCGTGCACGTAACGGGCAAAATAAAAGTGCAAAAAATTTGCGTCAAAACCAATAACCAATAGCGCACTATCGCGCGCATAGGTATTGTTCCTTAAAAATCAGCATGTTACGCTTAACGATGAGGGCTATTACTTTGCTATCACTTTTTGCGTTGCCGATAGCGGCGACCGCCGCAGCCAACCCTGCCCGCACTGTGCGATGCCTTAGGAAGAGGCTCCGCAGACCGCCTGAGCCATCTAAATGGCTGGCGGGTAGCGCCATAGCCCGCGCCACTTGCGACCGTTTTAGGCCCATCAGAGGGGCTCGCTTTACTTCGCTATTAAATCGGCAATATCGGCAAAAAGGGCCTCCGGAGACGCTTTACGAACCCGGAGGCCCTCGCGTTGCATGGACGCATCGCAGCCCTGTGGAGAGCCAGCTACCAGCCTACCGCCAACCCTGTGGAGGAACAAGTGCCGACGCTTTCGTTAATGCAGCATCAAATTAAGGCCCTCGAGAGAGCTAGAGGTAAACACGCCTTCGCCTATCTCATGGAGATGGGAACCGGCAAGAGCCTCACAGTCGCCACGGAGATCGACAGTCTGTACAAGGACAACGAGATCGACGCTGCGGTCATCGTGGCCCCGAAGGGCAGCTACGAAGACTGGGCGCTCAAGCACCTTCCCGAGGCTGGTTTCTACGACGGTGTGCACGTCTACGTCTGGAAGGGACAGGGAACTAAGACTGAGTGGAGAGCCTATCAGGACCTCATGGCGGCCGAGGGACTTCGCATATTCATAATCAACGTGGAGGCGCTCAGCACTAAGAGCCGAGCCTACACTGCGCTGAGCGACTTTATCGTGGACAGTGAGCGCGTGATGATGGTGGTCGACGAGAGCACCACCATCAAGAACCCGAGTGCCATCCGCACCAAGAACGTCATGGCGCTGGGCGACAGGTGCGTCGTGAGGAGGATATTAACCGGCTCCCCTGTGACAAATTCGCCTCTTGACGTTTACAGCCAGTTTGAGTTCCTTGAGCCGCGTCTTCTTGGCTTCAATAGCTTCTACGCATTCAGGGGTCGCTACGCCGTCCTGCGCGAGATTGAGCACGGCGGCCGGAAATTCCAGATACCCGTCGGCTTCAAGAATCTCGAAGAGCTTCGAGGTAAGGTCTCTGCTCATAGTTTCCGCGTCCTTAAGGAAGAGTGTTTGGATCTTGCTCCCAAGACCTATACAACCTATAAAACACAATTAACAGATCGGCAACTGGAGGTTTACAAGTCTGTTCGCGATAACGCGATGGCTCTGCTGGAGGCGGAGACCTACGTGTCGGCGACCAGCGTCATCACGCAGATCGTACGGCTGCATCAGATCGCCTGCGGCTTCGTGGTAGACGAGAACGGTCAGTTCCACGACTTGGGGGACAACAGAGTAGAGGATCTGATGCATCTGTGCGAGGAGACGGACGACAGCGTGGTCATCTGGTCTCGCTACAGATACGACATCCAGAAGATTAGTACCGCACTTCGCAAGAAGTACGGACCGGAGAGTGTAGTCGAGTATCACGGAGGGATAAGCAGTGCAGAGAGAACTCAAGGACGTAGTGATTTCCAGTCTGGACGCGCTCGATTCTTTGTCGGCAATGTGCAGACAGGCGGTAGAGGAGTTGACCTCTTTAAGTCCCACACCACAATCTACTACTCTAATGACTGGGATCTTGAACTCCGTCAGCAGAGCGAGGATAGAACTCACCGAAAAGGTCAGCTTGACAAGTGCCTTTACATCGATATTGTCGCGCCTGGAACAGTCGACGATAAGATCATCGGAGCCCTCCGCAAAAAGATCAACATCGCCACAGCCATCAACGGCGACAACTACAGAGAGTGGCTGATATGACGCTGGACGAGTTAAGAGCGTGGTGGATTAAGTACAGTATAGATGTTGAGATAGCCGAGTTTGATTGGGGCAGAGCCGTCGGCGTAGCGCTATTTCCGCAGACGGTTAAGTACAGATCGACTATGCGACCTCACGCTGTGAGAGTCTTACACAGATGGCCAATTCGGGACATAAGCAGAGCCTTGGAGCTTGGTCATAGACGACTGTATCAGAAGTACCGACGTAAGATAAAGAAGTGGGACCGGAAAATAGCGACCCCCGCTGGCGTGGCGGGGGTCTAACAAGGGAACTGAGAAAAACAAACATCTCTTCCGCTAACGCGGACCTGCCGTAGGAGTCTGCCTACTTGACGGGCTTCTGGCCCATTCCAGGCTTGCAGCCCTTTCGGCCTTTCTTAGCCATACGAACCGTCCAGGAATTGCTTAGGTTGCCGGCTCCCCCTCCGGGTCGCCGTCCCCGAGCACCATGCCCGAGTAGCTGTAGCTTAGCCGCGCAGGGGCAGATCGGCTACCGCTTTTGCGGGCGACAGTAACTGTCGCGGGCGGCGTTGTTCTGGCGAACCTCCGCCACCGTCTCGGCGGTGTCGTTCTTGGCCGAGTAGGTGATGCCCTTCCAGGCGACACAGACCGGAGGCCTCGTACCCTCGGCGACCTTAGGAAGTTTGGTTGTCTCGGTTGTATGGATCCACTTGCACCCCGTCATCAACATTGACAGCGTCGCGAGCATCATCAGCTTCTTGAACACGCCTAACCTCCTCCTCGAGGCGCTCCAGCCTGTCCTGCCGGACCGCCGCCTTCTTAGCCTTATTCACTATGAGCCAGTCCCTCAATAGCTTGAAGAACTGGCCCATGAATGAATTAGCTATCGCGTTGACGATAGCTGTGATCATGTGACCGCGCCCATCCCGAGCTTGGTCAGGAAGAACCCGATCAGCGCGTTGATCAGCTGAAGCACCCACTCCTTGAAGTGGGACCCCCATCCGCTCGACACGAACCGAGCCGGGACCGAGTTCGCCGTCTGGGTGACGAACAGGCCCACGATAAACATGGAGATAGACGTCTCCCACGCTGGATCGACCGGGAGACCGGCCGAGCGCAGAGATGTGAAGAACGCCGCCACGACGCCCGTGACGAACGAAGCCATGAACGCCTTGCCGCGTTCCTTAATGAAACCCCAAATCATACTTCCCTCCTGTTATGCAAGCCACGCCCTCACCCGCACCTTTAGACGCCCCCACCACGATAAAGCGGTGACCTGGGGAGCCGCTGGCGCTGGCGCGGCGGGCTTTGCTACTACCGGCGCATCCGGCATACCGTACCCGATGTCTTCTAGCAAGCGCTCGTAACGCTTCGCGTACCCGGCGATCATGTCGGCCCTGTCGGTGCCGTTCACGATCCGCCGAGCGCCCACGTAGTCGCACTTGTCGGGAGTGATGTAGTGGTCGAGGCTCTTACCGGTGAAGAGGCCCCGTCTCATGCCGAGCACTAGTATGCGAATAGCGTGCTCCGGAACCATGGCCAGTTCCGGATCCTTGACCAGATCGACGCCCAGGATGTCGCCCATCCGCAAATAGTTCTTGTACCACGTGAGCTGAACGAAGCCTCGTCCGTAGTAGCACTTCTTGTAGGGACCGACCGGCTGACCGTAGGGCCTCTTGGCCCCCTTACCGATCTCCGGTATCGGCCGCATGGTCTTGGCCGTCTCGTGATACGTGGTTGCCAGGATGTAGGCGCACTGCCGAAGCAGCACGCGCTCGAGCTCGCAGAACCGTATGATGTCCCGCGTGTAGCCGATGTCAATCTTTATCGTCATCGTCGTCCCTTCCACCTCTGCTGCTGCCCACGTTCGGCGGAGGCGTGCGGTTCGTGTATCCGGGCCAGCGAGTCACCGGCTCGAAGGGCCGATGCGTCTGCCAGAAGTTACCGTCGTAGGCTGGAGCCATGGTCGTGAAGTTCGGCTGCGGCACGTGACCGGCGAGCGGCAGAGTAGCCCCGAGAGCCGCGCCCATGTTCATGGGGATGCGACCAGCATTCGCGGGCAGTGCGCCCGGACCCTGCCCCGGTGGCGGATTACCGCCGCCAGGAGGGCCTCCCCCTCCAGGATTCTTGGAGCCCCCTCCAGGGGTGTTGCCACCCTGACGTGGATCGAACGGAGGTCTGTTGCGGCCTCGACTCATGATCAGGTTCAGGATGGGGTTGCCTGACGACCCGCCCACGCCCTCCGGCAGCGCCCCTCGGATGAGGTCGTTCATCTGGTCCATACCACCGATAAATCGGCCGAAGCCAGAGCTCTGGAACTCTGGATTACTCTGGAGTCGTTCCCAAGCATCCATCGCCGCCTGCTGTCGGCCATTCAGATTGGCCGAGGGAGGAACGAGTGACATAAGATCGGTCGGGCTTCCCACTCTAATCTCCTATGCGTTCACTGGACGCCAGAAACATTTCTTCTTACCCTGCGCGCGAAGCTCCCACGGCTTCGTGGGATGATCTATGTACTTGAGGCAGGGACGATACAGGCTCGATCCATACTGCGAGTGATACAACTTTTCCGGTCCGTAGACCGCACAATACGAGGTGATAATGAAGCAGGCCCAGTAGCGACCGTCGCTGCTGTCGTGAGCCTCCTCTTCCTTCACCTCGAACTTGTGACCGGGACGCTGCTCGACCTCAAACCGATAGCCCTCAGCCGTCATCTCGACGGCCTCGAACTTGATCATCTTGCAGTCGTTCTTATTGCAGCATCCGCTGAGGTACACGTAGTCTGGGATACCCTCGGCGGCGGCAGTCTCGTGAGCTCGAGCGCCTACGGCGAGCAGAAGCAGCGCGGCGGCGACGAATATGAATAGTATGATCCAACCCCTCACTTGCCTACCTCCTCTAGTATCTTGTCCAGCTTGCGACCGAGCTGATCTCTCAGGATCGTGTAGTTCTGCTGCAACTCGTCCAACTCCTGGTTCTGGTGCTGGAGCTGAAGCTGTATGACGTCGATGCCCTGCGTCTTCTCCAGAGCCTGATCGGCCTTCTGTATGGCCGTCGTCGCGGCTGCCTCGGCGCTGTGAGCAGCGTTGATCGCATTGAGGATAGTCCACAGGCCCATCACCAGCGGTCCGATCACCCCGCAGGCGTAGACGAACTGCTTCAAGTCCTTGATCACTCTCCCCTCCTAGTTCCACGCTCCGATCGAACCAGCCGCGTTGCTGCCTCCGCGATGAAATCTGCAGTAGGTCTCCTGCTCCACCACTGCGGCGGCAGCGGTGACTTGATCTACCTGAGGGATGACGGTTCCCGCAGCCGTGACGTCGAACGAGCCGTTGACCCACGCGAGCAGCCCCGTTCCCGTACCGGCCGTGACCATGGACGCCGCGCCGCCAGTCGCCGTCACGGCACCCGAGCTCGACGAGGCTGCGGCCGCCAGAGGAGTGGACGAGTCCACGCCGGTCACCTGGAATAGAACCTGCGAGTAAGTCGCCGTGCCGCCGAGCAGGAATTGCGCGTTGCCCGAGGTCGCCGACATGGCCGACATGTGGATCATGCACTGGAAGAAGTACTTCCCGGTGTCGACGGTGAGCGTGCCGTTGGTGGTCTCGTCGAACAGAGCCTGAGGGTTCGTGTTGCTGGCCAGAGTGCGATCGGCTCCCTGCATTATCCAGTGCTCTGCCACGATCTGGCCGGCGTTCGCGCCGTCGTCCTTGTATAGGAACGCGTCGTGATCGGACTCCAGTAGCATCTGATCGACGCCGCCCGTGCCTCCCTGCGTCAGCTCGAAGAGCATTGAGCCGTCTTCGCTGGCCGCGGTCTCGTCGAGTATCCTGGCGGTGAAGCGACCGTACTCCTGGAACGAGCCGCCGCCGTCCTCGCCGGTGAATCTGACCTGCCCCAGATTGTCGGACGCCGCCGCCGTCGCGCTGTTGCGGTAGAGCTGGAGCACCGGCCCCGAGTTGGCGTCGTCTACGAGACTCTGTATGATGACACTGGTGTTCGCCTCACTGTCGATGCGCATCCTCTCGACGAGGCTCGTACCGCCGTCCGACGTGGTCGAGAAGGATATCATCCCCGGCATATCGTCGTTGCCGGGAGAAGCCGCTCCGGAGAAGCTGCCCACCTGGAATAGGATCTTGGCTACGTCCTCGTAGTTCGTGCCGTCGGAGGCCTCGCCGTAGATGCTTGCCACTGCGTCGTCGGCATTGACTACTGTGTGCTGACCAAGAGTTCCATTTCGGGACTTGCGGAACGCAATGTCCTGATCTCCAGCGTCGGCGCTGAAGCGCTCTAGCGAGAGCTCCAAAGCCGCCGTGCTGCGGAATGTGACGTTGGTACTGTCGTCGATGGTTGCGCCGCTGGTGTTCTGGATGGTCTTGCCGCCCGTGCCATCGAAGCGTGCGATAGCATTGTCTGTGGCCGAGGCGGGACCGGTGACGTCGCTGGCCCCCGCCAGCGTCAGCACGCGATAATAGCTGTTCGTCACGTCGTAGGCGACGACGTGCACCGAGTTCGCGGCGATGCGCCCAGCGTCGATGTTCGCTCCGGTGTTGTCCTTCAGCGCAGCGGCGGCCAGAGCACCGACCTTGAACGTCTGGCTCGCACCTGTGTTCGCCGCATTGAACTGGACGAGGCCACTCCAACCCCCTGCGAGCGTGGCCGGCTCGTGAGTCGGGGATACCGTGTAGGCCGTCGTCGTGCCGCCCGTGACAAGGGGATTAACGCCCATCGCCTTGGCGAACTGAGCCAGCTTGGCCATCATCATGCGAGCGCTATTGTTCACAGTGCTCGGGTTCTGCCCCTCGGCCCAGTTGATGTCGCTGTCCGCCGTGGCGTTGTTCGCGGCCGTGGTGGACCACGAGCTGATGTCAACGGCGTGGGTCTGGGATACCAGGAATGCCGTCAGCAGTGCGAAAAATGCTGCGAGATACCTAGTCTTAAGCATCGAAGGGAACTCCGTTCAGTATGTTGGCCAGGATTTGCGGACCCATCAGCCGCCAGTAGATCTCAGCCTGAGACTCTGGGAACTGAGCCGGAGGAGTTACCGTATACGGTAACTCAGGCGCGGGAGCAACAGGTCCGGGAGGCTTCGGGCGCTGATTTTGCAAAAATTTACGTCTTTCTCGCCGCTCTTGAGCAACATTACCGTCCGAACGGCGTTCAGAGCTTGTGCCGACACGCGCTGCCACCACTTTGCGAGTTGGAGTAGGTGTGAACGGCCTTCTAGGGAGACGTGCCGGCTCCTTCTGTTTCTCGGGTACGGGAGGAGCCGGAACCGTCTTCTTGGGCGCAGGAGGAGCGGGTGTCTGTGTGGTCTCGGGTTCGAAGTCAGGGTCCTGCGGGACTCGCTCCTGATCCTTGGTCACGCTCTTCTTGGGCGCGGGTTCCGGCTCGAAACTATCATCGGGAGTGATGCGGCTTTGATCCTTCTCAACCTTGGGCTTGGCGGCCACCTTCGAGGAGGGCGGATGGGGCTCGGCGGGAGCCTGAGTCTGCTTCGGCTTCTCAGGCTGCTTCGGCGTGGGCATGTTCTCGAGACCGTCGAGCGCCGCGTCGAGGTCCGGCGTGACCCCGAAGGTGGCGCGAACGCGGCCGTCGGGCGTGATCGTGATGCCCTGCTTCTGGAGCTCTTTTCGCACCAGAAAGTCCGGGTACTTGCGAAAGGCCTCCTGAACTTTCTTCTCGATATCCTCCCCGACCGGCACCGGCTCGCCGTCGTCAGGGACACTGTTATCCATCTCGGGATCGATTGGCGCGTGCTCCCACGGCGCGTTGGGATTGACGCTGGGAGTGAAGCCGCCCGGGAAGGTATTGTCGCTCACGGGCACTTCTGGGAACGCGCGTATGTCGGGCCTGAAATTGAGCGTATTGTCTCCGACTGGTATCTCGCCGGGCTCGGGCATGGTGGGACGATAGGCGAACCTATTGTCCCCGATGGCTACTTCGGGGAAGGCCCTGACCATCGGGCTGTACGGGAACCGATTATCGCCGACGGGGACTTCCGGAAACGCGCGAACGTCTGGACGAGGTCTGAACGTGTTGTCACTGACCTCGACGTCGGGGAAGGCCCGAATGTCGGGGCGGTGATTGAAGATGTTGCGCCCGACAGGGACCTCAGGGAACGCCCGCACCGTCGGCATAACTTCCCGAGATGGCACCATACGACTGCGACCGGGGAATTGATCAATAGGCGGCGAGAACCTGCGCTCCTGGAGCTGATGCTTGAACGTGAGCGCGTCCCGAGCCTGCTTCTGGAGCCGAGCGTTGATCTGCTGGTCGATCAGGCGGCGACCCAGATTGCGAGTGGGTTCGTCGAAAGTACTGATGATGCGACGGGGCTCGTCGTAGACGCCGAAGCTCCGCTCAGCCTCGTCGTAAATGCTGGTCCTCTCCGGCTCGTCGAAGGTCCTGCGAGCGCGAGTAGGCTCGTCGTAGATGCTACTGATGCGCTTCGGCTCGTTGAAGGTGGTTGGGTTAATCCGACTGCGACCGGGATACGCCTCGGGAGCACCGAGCACCTTCTCGGCAAAGCCTACGGGATCGTCGGGCTGGAATCCAACGTCGTCGGGTCCGAAGGAGTACCGCTCGCGCGGAGATATGGCCGGGACCACGCCTCCGATTTCGTCAGCGATGCGGGCCGCCCGCTCCTGCTCGAGATGACCGATGATATTATCGCTATAGGATCTAGGATTAAAACTATCGGGCATGTCGTCACGAGCCACCGCGCCCAGATCTCTAATCTGATCGGGCGAGGCGTAGCCAGACGCGACCGTGCCGGACGGCGGCGCTCTGCTCGCCGTTCCGCGAAAGTTACCCAGAGTCTGCTCGGGGCTGTATCGGCCAGTCTCGGCAGCTGGAGAGGGCGATAGCCTATCTCCACGCTCCTGGCGGTTTGGGGCCGGCTCCCCCTCCGCGATATCCATTCCGCCAGGAGCAACCTTATCCATCCCGAGGGCTAGGCGAACTCCTCCTATGCCGTAGGGGTTTCGATAATTCTCGTGCGCTATCATCGAGTCGATGACGCGGGCGCGAGTGTCAGGATCCCCAGGTATCTGGTCGTTGATGCCTATGCCCAGATCCTTGGCGATGCGACCGGCGTAGGCTCCTACATTGTTCTCGAACGCCGGAGCATACTTGTCTACGATGGAGTACGGCGTGTTCCGCCTCGGGTTCTTGTCGAGCCACGTGTCCATCGCCATGATGCCGTACTCGGGACGAGTAAACGTCATGAAGCGACTTTTCTTACCCATGCTCTCAAGACCCACGACGCCGGGGACTTCGTGAGCCCAGCTAGGAGTCTGCAAGTTACCCGGATTATTGTTGCGAATGCCACGCGGCAGATCGGACATGATCTTCGCGCGCTCCTCGGGGTCTGTGATGCCGAAGTCCGGCGGCGCGATACCCCCGGCAGCGACCCACGCTCCGTCGTTCAGCCCCAGCCGAGGAACACCCTTGGGACCAGAGTAGGTGGTCCCCTGCCGAGCCTCTTCCGGAAAGGCGTCGTCGAAGGTGTACCGATCCTGGAGCTTGGCCTGCTGGAGAAGACTCGGATCATTGACGTCCGGCATCTCCATAAATCTGTCTTGATCGTACGAGTAGTCAAGATCTGGATCGGTGTAGTAGTCCCTCCAGGTGCGCGGCTCTCGCTCCGGCTCGTAGGCGAAGCCCCACTCGTCAAGCTGTCGGGCCAGACGCTCCCGAGCTAGCTGCTCGCCGAGTATCTGATCCCACGTGTTGGGATTCACCTCGCGCTCGGGCATACCGAACCCGAGGGGTCCGTCCTGACCCTCGTCCAGCCCTGTGATGGTGCCCACGCGCGGAGCGAAGCCGCCCGGAGCGTCCGGCAGGCTGAGCGATGGACGACCCAGACCGAGCGTTCCGCCAGGATTGGTGAGAGACCGCTCGCCAGGATTGGGCCGCACGGGAGACAGCCCGGTGCGAGTGGGATCGATCGCACGCTGAGTGGGCGACAACCCCCTGGAAACGTTCAGGTGTCCAGGGTGAGCGCCGCCGCCGCTCCTTTGGGAGGGGCCGCCGAGACCGAGAGTACCTCCCGGATTAGAACCTGTGCGCTCGCCGGGATTAGAGCGGATACCGCCCGAGTTGGCGTTACCTCCTGTCGTGCGATTACCGCCGCTCGGCTGACCCAGACCCGTGGAGCCTGCGGGGTTGGACGCAGACCGCTCGCCAGGATTGGCGTTGCCGCCGCGCCCGGTTCCCGCGCCACCAGCGCTGACGTTGCTACGACTTCCGCCGCTGGGCTGACCCAGCCCGGTAGATCCACCAGGATTAGTGGCGGACCTCTGGCCGGGATTGCTGTTGCCTCCAGAGCCTGTTCCGGGCTTCCCGCTCGAGAAGTTTGTGGACTTCGTCGAGGAGAGGGTATTCTTACCCATATTTGGATTGCCGGAGGGCATCCTAGTCTCCGTACTCTGCGCCTGCGGCGGAGCCGAGGCCCGTGGTGAATCTCGGTCGTACCCTCAGCGGTAGCTCACCGCTCACGGCCTGATTGGCCAGCTTCTCGCCGGCACGCTCCTGAATGTTGTATATCGGCGTGGACAGCTTGGACTTCGCCAGCATGTTCCAGAACACCGAGTTGAACGGCCTGCCCCGGAAGGTCTCCCTCGTGCCCATCTTGCGGAAGAAGAACCTCAGGAAGCCATCCTGCCTCACGCGAGCGAGCTCGCCCACTTCCTTCGACTTGACGACAGAGGGCAGATCCTTGCGGCGCACTACGTTGATGTCCTCGAAGTAGCGAGCCAGCGACTTGAGCTCCTCGGGGTCGAATAGCTCGCGATAGACGCTGTTCTTCGCCAGCAGCAGATTGGCCTGATCAACCATCTTGCCAGCCTCGAGAGGCTTGTCTGCCCTCGTGGTCAGCTTGTACATCGCGGTGGCCTTCAGGATGCCCCACTCGGGCGAGTCTGTTCCCAGCGTCTCCTTCAGGCGCTGCAGAATCGGCACAGCTTCTCGAGGGGCGTTCGGGCCTGACCCGAGCAGCTTGTCTATGATGCGCTCGGGCGTAGAGTCCTTGTGGATTAGATCCTGCATGAACCTGCCGCCCGGATCAAGCGCTGGGTCGCCTCGCGTGCCAAACGCCCTCATGAGATCGCGATGCATGTCGATCGCGCGCAGATATTTCATCGTGTCGAGCGGATTGTCGATGTTGCTCGCGACGTCGATGAGATACTTGTTGTACAGATCGGTTACCCGGCTGGTCAGTCGCAGGTCGGCAGAGTTATCGCCCTTGGCCGCCGCCTCGCGGTAGATGCTGAGTCGCCTGCGAAGCTGCTCGAACGACACGTCCGTCTCGGGAGCGCCTATGGACTCTCGGGCCTTGGTCTTGAGTCCGCCCGGAATAGCGCCGGAGAACTTGTCCAGATCCTCTATAGCCTTCCACGCTTGCGGATGCGACTCCGGGGTCATGTCGGCTATCTCGAAGTACAGGTTTCTGTCGTCGATGCCCAGCCGCTTCATCCGCGTCAGCAGCATGGCCTTATCGACCGGGGTTGGCTTCAACTTCTCCGGATCGTACTGCTCGAAGGATTGATCAACCTTGGCCTTGCGCTCCTGAAATCGACCCCTCACGCCGGACTGGAGCTCCTGACCAGCCCCCGCAGGAACTTCCAACTGATGACCAAACTCGTCCGTGGAGTACTGATTGACGGACTTCTCGACCTGCCCGATCTGCCGCTCGTCGAAGTCGCGCATCACGCTGGCCGCAGGACTGCCGAAGCGTCCGCGCCGCATGTCGCTCTCGAGTATCTGCTGCTCGAGATCGTCGGTGTACTGGCCGACTGTTCCCTTGACGCCACGACTCTCGACGCCAGCCTTCCGGGCTGCGTGAGCCGGATTAGCTCCGCGAGACACGTCCCCGGCGAACTCGCGCACCGCCGCCGCGCTGAGCTCCGCGGGATCGATGCCGTTCTGCCGAGCTATCTGCGCCCCCTTGGTGGTGAGGTTGCCGCTGGCGTTGAGCAGTTGCCGCCTATAGAACCATTGCGCGACCTTGCCGAGACCAGCAGCCAGGGGTTCGCCCACTGCCCCGCCCGCAGCAGCCCCCGCCGCCCTCCAGGCGTCAGGAGCCATCTCGCTGCCCTGCTGACCGGCCCCCACGTCCATCCCTACGGAAGTAGCACCTCCGGTTGCCCCCTGAGTAGCCATCCGAGTAAGAAGGCCAGCGCCACGAACAGCACTGCCTGCCACTCCCGCTCCACCCATGTATGGAAGCGCATTGGCAATGAACCGATCCACGTCCTGAATGTCCAGACCCGGCTTGTTGACGTAGACTGTCCGCTCCTTACCATCCACCTTACTCCTGTAGGTGATCAGGTCGTAGCCGTTGGCGTCCTTGGACGCGCTGACGAACCTGTCGCCCAGCTTGTTCTTCAGAATGTTGGCGAGCTCCTGGTCGCCCTGCGCGGTGATGCGAGCGAGTTTATGCTCGTCAGGATGTATGGCGTCGGGACCCTCCGCCATAGAGCCTTTCCAGTAGCTCGGCGTCAGCTCGTCCTCGTAGCTCGGCGTGTCCTTGTACTGAGGATCCTGCTGCCCCTGGATGGCACCCCTCACGCTCCGGTAGATGTTACCGGGCGTCTGCATCAGCTTCTGACCCAGCGTCTCCTCATCCGTCCCGCTGTTCAGCATGGACAGAGTGTCTGGATCAGTGACTTTGCGAAGCTGAGCCACTACTCGATCACCTCGTACCACTCGCCATCAACCTGCATGTGCTTCTTGCCGTTGATGATCTTGACCCTGCCGCCAGCCTCGGCGTTGGACTCGCCGTTCATGGTCTCAGTGAGCTTGTCCTTCACACTGCCCTTGTGACGAGTGACGTACTCCTGCAAGGTAGCCTTCGACTTCGGGAACTTGAGCATCCGCTTGCCGATGGCCTCGGCCCCCATGTGCCTCTCGCGAGCCTCGGGCGCATGCTCGTTTTCCCACGTCTCGTACGCGAGACTGGGAGCCATACCCTCTCGGCGAGCGCGAGCTATGAACTGAGCCCGCTCCTTCTTGTAGGCTGCGAGACCGCTCTGCCGAGCAGACAACCTGATGATGCCCGTGTAGGGATCGTTGATGGTGGGCTCGCTGTTGATCCAGAATTCACGGTCGGCGTTGGACATGGACGAGTCCTTGGCCGCCGTCTGCCTGTCGAGTTGTACGAACTCGTTGGCCATCTTCTCGATCTGCGTGATCTTGCTCACGTCGACGTCCGGGAACATGCCGAACGCGGACTGCCCGACCTTGGCGAGACTGCCAACCATACCGCCGAATGGACCCACGTAGATGGACTTGTCGGCCGCGTATCCGGCGAATTCCTCCATGCGCCGAGCCTTCTCGTCGGTGGCCTGCGCGTCCTTGAGGTCTAGGGCGATCTGCTTGTCGAGATCCTCCTCAAACTGGGGTAACTTCGGAGCGTCCTGCGTCACCCTCTGCTGCTCCGGAGCCTTGGACCAGCCGTCCTCGGTCAACGTCTGGAACTCGGTGTAGTCCTCGGGGTTGTTGAGGTCGCCCTCCCACCGATCCTTACCGTCCGGGGATATGAGCGTGTAGGGCTTCGGCACCCTCGCCTCGCTGTTGGTGTCGAAGACCTCCTGAGCAGCCTCCTCGGTGGCCTTCTGCATGAAGGTCCCGGCGCTCAGGGGTGCGTCGGCCATGCCTCTTCTCACGGACAGGGGCAGGCTCATTATGCGCTTCGAGTACGGATTACCCTCCTCCCCGGAAGGCATAGCTCTGTCGGACTTGAGAGTAGTCTCGAGTGTCGACGTCTTGCCATTCTTCACGAACCGGCGGCGAGGATCGCCGTCGTATCTGGGCGTTGTGTCGAGGTCGTAGACCCCCATGGCTCTGCCGAACCTTTCGGCGTCTCCGAGCTTCTTTTCTTCACGATCTGAAGCTGCCTTCTCTATACGGATGCGACGCTCGTTCTGCTCCAGCTGGGCCTGATCCATGGCGAGCTTGCGCTCCTCCAGCATTCGGGCCTCCTTCATCTTCTTAGCCTGGAGCATGAGCTGAGGCATCTGAGTGAGCATCTGCGATGGATCACCGCCCATGAGCATCTGCATACCCGCAGTCCTCATGGCCATCTTCGTATACTCGTCCTGCGGCAGGAAGCCGCCTAGTCCACCGAACATTCTACTTGCCCATAGCCATCATTGGAACGCCGACGAGAGATAGTGGATTCCACGGCGTCTTCGTCTTGCTGGTGCTCGACGTGCTCGGGAACCTCACCGCTGGAGGAGATATGATGTCGGAGTATTGACTGAGATGAGTCCACGGCAGCATGTTCTGCTGATCGAACTTCTCCTTATTCTCGGTCATCACTTCGCCCTGCTTGCCCTCTATCACCCCGCCGATCTTCGACAGCCTGTCGATGTCGGCGAAGCGGAGTGCATCAATGGAAGGGGCCATTCCGCCCCAAGCCTGAGCGTTGCTGGCACCCATTCCACTGATGTTGCCCATAGTCGTCGCAGCAGACATCTTATGAGCAATATCGCGATTGAACTGGTCGGCGAGAGCACTGAACCGCATACCGGCCAGTTCCTTCGCCATGGTGCCGCCGTGAGCGCCGGAGCCAACTCGCCCCTTGCTGGAGAAGTATGAGTTGACCTGATCACCAATCTTGCCAGACTGATAGTCCAGAGCCTGCTGGAAGAATGGGTTGGCCCCCGGATCGCCGGACGCGATGCCGCGGAGGTTCGTCATGGCCTCTTCCATACCTGGAGCCATGCCGCCAGCCGCGATAGTATCCGTGGCGTGCTGGTTGAGCACGCCGGTCAGCGGATTGCCCGCCGACGCCATGTTCGTGCCCTTGATGATGGCCGCCTGAGTAGGCTGACTGAAGGGTACGACCGTCGTGCCCGGATAGACCTGCTCGCCGACTCCGGCGTTGTACATATTCCCGGCCGCCCCCATGATATTCTTGAGGGGCTGCTGGACCGGACCCCAAGGCTCAGTCGTACCCGAAGAGGTAGTCTGCTGTGTTGAACCGCCCATCAGGCCCTCCCAACGTCGTTCACGTTCGGAAGAGGAGCCTCGAACGGCTCCAGCTCCTTGGTGAGGACGTAGTACTCGTTGACGAAACCGGGCAGAGTGCGCGCGAGTCCCTTGCGCCCGACTATCTCGATGCGCCTCACTCCGTTCTGCCTAGCAAACTCCACCCACTGATCCCATAGGTGCCACCACTTCTCTCGCTCCTCGCCCACCATGAAGACAACCTTCATGTTGATGCGACCGAGCATGTCGCTGAACGCAACCGTGGCGAACACGGCCTTAACGACGCTGTCCTCATCCTCCACGACCCAGCACGTCCATTCCGCCGTGTAGTATTTCGCGATGATACCCTCGACCGTGTAGCAGCCGCGAGGATGCTCGTCGACCACTCTCTGCAGGAACGGGCGGAGCTCGTGCATCCGGTGCTGGCAGGCTAGGACTGTGAGCATCTTAAAGATCATTCGGACCCCGTCATGATGAGTACGTAGAATGTTCTGTCGACCTGAGCGTTGTTCGCATGAGTAATCGTATACGATCCGTTGCTAGGCGTCGCGATGTAACACGTTCCATTTCCCAGTTCAGCCGCCGCATTAGCCGTCTTAGGGAATAGAAAAATTCGGGAGAATGGCGTAACGCGGGGATCAGATACGACGGTGCTCGCCGCACTCGCAGTGAGCGTGACCGTATCAACAGCATTAGTTCGTCCACGGATGAGCTCGTTGATGGTGAGTCGATCCTGACGTGTAAGCGGTCCATCGCGCAGTATTTCCCTCATCCCTCACCGTCCACGATGGCGTCGGGGTAGAAGCCGCGAAAGTGCGACCAAGTCGCCGCGCTGGGGATCTTAAACTTGATGTCGTGCGTCATGGCCGAGTCTTCCAGCGGGATGATACCGTTGTCCTCCTTAGACGCGTAAGAACCGAAACTCTCCGTGTCCGACAAATCGTCCCGCCCGCTGATGGCCGCCTGGATATTGCTGGCGTCGCAGATCGGCCACGCGCCCCGGAATAGCTGCCGGCGAGGTGGGAAGAAGTGCAGATTCTTGTACTGGAATAAGGCCTCCATGTTGTCGCCCTGGAAGTACGACAACTTGAAGTCGCTGCCGAACACTCCCACCAGCGAGCTGATGGTGTCGGAGTTCCACAGCGCTGAGTCCAACGTCACCGGCAGCGTCTCGAGAGTGCCGAATGAATCTAGGTCCTCCAGACTGACGGACTGGTTAGCGATGTCTACGAACGCGGATACGTCAACCTCCGCCCACGCCCAACGATCGAGTACCCAGTTGTAGATGAGCATCTTATCGCACAGCGCACTTTCGATAGATACGCTCGTGTCGACGTCTGTAGAAATAAACGCCCAGAATACCAGCTTCTTCTTTGGATCAATGCCGACCACAGTGCGAGATATTTGTTTCGGCTCGACGTTGTCATAGAACCACTCGTCCACCTTAAGAGTGCCGATGGGCTTGTAGACCCCGCGATTAAACAGAAAGAATCCGTCGTTGGCAAGCATCCAGGCCGCGTTGCCGATCTGCATGAGGCCCTGGAACGCGGCGCTGCCACGGTCCTCGGACACGATCTGAATGTCAAATATCTCGGGCGAGCCGGGGGCCTCGATGGCAGCGCGGGTCATGCGCTCTTGGAAGAAGTACCCGACCTCGCCGCCCATGGCCGCCATGATGCGACCACCCTCGGGGAACTCCTGCTCGTCGCACAGATTGGTGCCTACCGTCCAGCCCTCAGAGTCGTTGAAGCCGGACCACTTGATCTTGTTCTCGGCGTTGAGTATATGTGCCGCGAATATCTGGTTCCGCACCGTGACCACGAACTTACAGATCGGTGGCGAGCCGCCTAGGGTGGAAACCGTGGCCCCGCCCGCCGCGATATCGTAATACTTGACC